>ENA-ORCV01000413-ORCV01000413.1-marine-metagenome-genome-assembly--contig:-NODE-413-length-32480-cov-11.655742_pt1 | contig 32480 bp, 33 predicted proteins | sample MGYA00237779_ERZ508509 | MGnify/ENA primary metagenome ERZ508509 (study PRJEB26180, sample SAMN06268772) | marine metagenome | isolation source: Bioluminescent Bay, La Paraguera, Puerto Rico | place... | reverse complement strand
CGCCAATTAAAGTGGTACGTGAGCTGGGTTCAGAACGTCGCGAGACAGTTTGGTCCCTATCTGCCGTGGGCGTCGATACTTGAAAGGAGTTGCCCCTAGTACGAGAGGACCGGGGTGAACATGCCTCTGGTGTACCAGTCATGCCGCCAGGCGTGCCGCTGGGTAGCTATGCATGGACGGGATAACCGCTGAAAGCATCTAAGCGGGAAGCCTCCCTTGAGATTAGGTATCTTCGAACCGTCATAGACCATGACGTTGATAGGCCGGGTGTGGAAGCTGGGTAACCAGTGGAGCTAACCGGTCCTAATAGTTCTTTTCGCGCTTGATGAATCCCACCATCAACGACAGTCCTGAATGGCTGGCGTTGAGGAGGAATCCTCGAAGCCGGATAACGCCCAAAACCACTCCCGAGTGGTGCATCGATTTAAACCCGCTCGCACGCCGGCTTTATTGCTTGGTGACCTTAGCGTCCGTGACCCACCCGATCCCATCTCGAACTCGGCCGTGAAACCGGACAGCGCCGATGGTACTAGTGCTCAAGCACTGGAAGAGTAGGTCGTCGCCAGGCATTATGGCCGGCGGGTGCGCGGAAAACCCATTCACAAGTCAGAGGGCTGATCCTGCGGGACAGCCCTTTTGGCGTCTCTCGAGGCGTCGCAAACCGAGCCGACGGCCCGCAGGGCCGCAAGGCCGACCGGCCGTCCGGAGCGACGCGACCTTCAGGTCGCATGAGCGAGGAAAGCCAAGCCGACGGATGTCGGCGCCGGCGCTTGAGGCTCAACAAGAAGGTGCCGCGGGGTGGAGCAGTCCGGTAGCTCGTCAGGCTCATAACCTGAAGGTCGTTGGTTCAAATCCAACCCCCGCAACCAACCGAAAAAGGCCGCAATCCCTCGGGATTGCGGCCTTTTTCGTGCCTGTTGCGAAAGCCCGATCCGAGCGATCGCGCACCACGAACGTTGCGACGGCACATGCGAGCAGCGCGTATATCGATGGCGATACCACCACATGCAGTTGGCGGATGACCCGGAGCGCGTGGTGGGGTATGCATCCGCCATGGGGTTTCAGGCGCGATTCCTGTCATGGTGCGGTCGGCAATGGCGCAAGCTGGAAGGCTATCTGCGCACCGTGGACAGTATCGCAGAGCAAAATCGCGCCCGAACCGGCGGGATGTTCGTCCCGCAGGCCAATCTCATGCTCGAGGCGAAACGTTCCGCCGACGAAAATTGTGAGCGCATTGTCGCGGTGGTGGAAAAGGGCCGGACCGATTTCGCATCCGGGCGGATCGGCGAAAAGGAGTTCGTCGACCGGCTCCGCGAGCAACGGGCGCGGGTTCTCAAGCTGCACGAGGACTGGAGGTCGGACTACGCCGCGGGAAAGATCGACGAATTCGAACTCGACGAAGCGAGTCGTCGGCTGCAGGAAACCTCGGAGTCCATCGACCGCGCGTTTCCACACGCCAAACCGTAATCGGCGTACCCGGGTGGCGGGCGTCGCTCCGCCCGCTCCGGCGAGGGGCTATCCCTCGCGGACGCGGCGCAGGAAGTGATCGACCTGCTCGCGCAGCGTGTTGGACTGTTCTTCCAGGTCGGTGGCGGAGGACAGCACCTGCGATGCCGCCGCACCGGTCGCAAGCGAGGTTTCGCGCACGCTTTCGATATTCGACGACACCTGATCGGTGCTGCGCGCGGCGAGGTCGATGCTGCGCGCGAGATCCTGTCCGGCGACCGATTGCTGGTCGACCGCGGACGCGATCGAAATCGCAGTCGCTTCGAGCTGCTCGATCTGTTCGTTGACGCTGCGCAGCGCGGCGACGCTGGCATCGGTCGAGCTCTGCATGGAGCGGATCTGCTCGGCGACTTCCTCGGTCGCGCGGCTCGTCTGCGCCGCGAGTTCCTTCACTTCGGACGCGACCACCGCAAAGCCGCGGCCCGCTTCGCCGCCGCGTGCCGCCTCGATCGAGGCGTTGAGCGCGAGCAGGTTGGTGCGACGCGCGATCGACTGGATCAGTTCGACCACCTGGCTCACTTCCCCGGCCGAGCTCGACAGCGCGGAGATGGTCTCGTCCGCTTCGTGCGCGGAAGTCGACGCCTTGCGCGCCAGTTCGGCGGAGGTCGAGGCCTGCCGGCTGATCTCGCCGATCGACATGGCGAATTCGTCGCTCGCCGCCGCGGCCGCGGTAGCACCGGCCGATGCTTCCTGCATCGCGCTGGCGACTTGGGAGGCCTGGTCGGTTGAGGATTGCGCGGCATCGGCCATCGATTTGGCGGTCGTCCGCAGCTGGCTCGAGGCCGAGGCGACGCCGCTCACGACTTCGCCGATCGTGCGGTCGAACTGGTCGGACAATTGCTCCATCGAGCGGATGCGTTCCCGGCGCGCCTTTTCCCGCCCGGCGAACAGTTCGTCGAGCTTGTGGCCCGACTTTACGAACACCAGCAGGGCGCGCGCCATCTGGCCGATTTCATCCTGCCGCTCGAGTCCGCTGACCGTCAGGTCGCGCTCGCCTTCGGACAGCCGTGTCATGTCGTTTGCAAGCTCGCTCAGCGCGCCCGAGGTCTCGCTGCGCAGCTGGTTGTACCAGTGCAGCCCGCCGAACAGCACCAGCGCGACCACGCCGACCACGATCCAGCCTGCCGAGCGCAGCGTTGCCGCGGCTTCGCGCGCCGCGGGATCGGTGCTGGCCGACAGATCGCCGAAAACCATGCCGATGCTCGCTCCGAACACGAGCAGGACCAGCAGCAGTGTCACCGAGGGAATCGCCGACGAGATGCGAAACTTGGTCGCGAAAGGCTGGTTGTTGAACCAGCGTGTCAGGCGATCGCGCGGCGTTGCGTCGTTGTCCCCGGACGCGCCGGCGAGTTCCACCGCAGCGATTTCCTCGCGATCGGTGTCGCTCATGGTGAAGGTGGTGTGCGCGTTCATGCTTGCCTCCGTTCGGCTTCCACTGCGTCTTCATCGGAAACCGCGATTGGGGTGAGGTGTTGGGCGATGTCCTCGGCGGGCATCGGCTTGAAATAGAGCCAGCCCTGGATCTGGTCGCAGCCCGCGCTGCGCACCATGTCGGCCTGGTCCTGTGTCTCGACGCCTTCGGCGGTGACGTTCATGTTGAGCGCGCGCGCCATCGAGATGCTCGACAGCATCATCGCGCGGCTGCTCTCGTCGCCGGCGGAATCGACCACCAGCGAGCGGTCGAGCTTGAGCTTTTCGAAGCGGAACCGGCGCAGGAAGCCGATCGAGGCATAGCCGGTGCCGAAATCGTCGAGCGCGACATTGACGCCGAAACCGCGGATCACGCTGAGGCTGCGTTCGGCGACGACCGGATCGAGTACGAGCGAGGTTTCGGTGATCTCGAGCTCGAGCCGTTCGGGCGGAAAGCCGGTCTCCTCGAGGATATTGCCGAGCTGGATGGGAAATTCGGCGTTGCGCAGCTGCGCGGCGGAAATGTTGACCGACAGCTTGATGTCGCCCCATGCCAGCGCATCGGCGCAGCTCTGCCGCAGCACCCACAGCCCGATCGCGTTGATCAGGCCCGATTCCTCGGCCACCGGGATGAAGGTGTTGGGGCCGACCATGCTGCCGTCGGGCCGTTCCCACCGGATCAGCGATTCGACTGCGACCACGCGGCCGGACTGCGAATCGACCAGCGGCTGGTAATGGACGCGGAATTCGTCGTTGAGCAGCGCGTTGCGCAATTCGCCGTCGAGATCGCGGATCGCCGCCAGATTGCGGTCGAAATCGGACCGGAACCAGGTGCAGCGCATCTTGCCGCCGCGTTTCGACACATACATCGCGACATCGGCACGGCGCATCATTTCCGAAGAAGCGAGATGGTCGGGGCCGGTGCTGCGCGAAAGGCCGATGCTTGCCCCGACCGAGATTCGGCGTTCCTCTATCGCGAGCGGCTGGTTGAGGCGATCGAGCAGGCTGCGGCCGATCCCTTCGAGAATCGTACCCGACAGCGGGCCGCAGATGCTGAGCGCGAACTCGTCGCCGCCGAGGCGATAGGCATGCGCGTCGTCCTGGCAGATCGAGCGCAATTCCGCCGCGACCAGTTTGATGACTTCATCGCCCACCGCGTGTCCGTAGAGATCGTTGATCATCTTGAAGCCGTCGAGGTCGATCAGCGCGACCGCGATTTCGTCGTTCCGGCGCGCGGCTTGCTGCACTTCGGCGTGAAGAGCGCGGCGATTGGGCAGTCCGCTGAGGCTGTCGGTCATGCCGAGGCTTTCGAGGCCTGCAACGTGATTCAGCCCGATCCGGCTCAGCAGTGCCACCGCGGCGGCGTAGATCGCGATCGTGCCGACCAGCATCGAAGAGGAGAGGTCGGGTTCGAGGTCGTCGCCGAAAATCAGCACGCTGCAGGCGGCCGCGAAAATCACGGTCAGCACCACCAGCGGCGCGAACACCATGATGCGCGCGCTCAACGCGGATTTTCGCGGAAATGCCGACAATCGATCCCCCTTTTCCGCCTTCGGAATGCTCGGCTTAGGGCACAGGTGGCTAAGGAACCGTTAAGTCCGTATTTACCCTGTCCGGACGATCGCGCGGCGCGGCATGGCGAGCGTTTCGCCGACCGCTTCATCGCGCCGCCGGCACAGGCCCTGATTGCCGTCGACCGGCTCGAACCGGCCGGTCCGGCCGACCACCGTTTCGCCCGCACCGAGCATCAGCCAGCCGTTGTCCGCCATGGCCTCGTCGAGGCGGCGGAAGGCGAGGGCGCGCGTGGTGCAGTCGAAATAGAGCAGCACGTTGCGGCACAGGATGAGGTCGTACCAGCCCGGCCGTTCGACCGGATCGAGCAGGTTGCGGCGCTCGAACCGCACCATCGCCTTGAGTTTGGGGTGCGGTTCCCAGCCATGCTCGGTCTCGCGGAACCATTGCAGCATCTGGCCGACGCCGAGCCCGCGCTGGATTTCGAACTGGGTGTAGCGGGCACGCCGCGCGGCATCGACGGCGCGCTGCGAAACGTCGGTGCCGAGGATTTCGATATCCCAGCCGCGCCAGCGCTCCGGCTGCTCGGCAAGCACCATCGCCAGGGTGTAGACTTCCTGCCCGGTCGAGCAGCCTGCCGACCAGATGCGCAGGCGCTTGCCCGATGCGCGCCGTGCGGCAAGGTCGGGCAGAACGCGCTGACCGAGCTGTTCGAACATGCCCCGGTCGCGGTAGAAATAGGTTTCGTTGTTGAGCAGCGCCTCGACCACTTCGCGCGCCAGTTCGTCCGATCCCGGTTCGGTGAGCAGGCCGACGAGCTGGTCGACACCCGAGATGCCGCGCTGCCGGTATATGCCCGACAGCGCGGTGCCGATCCGCCAGCGCCGCCCCTCGGTCAGTTGCTGGCCGGTTCGCGCGCGCAACAAGTCGGCGACGATGCGGTGGGACACGCCGCTTTCGGTCACCGCGCGCCTCCGCAGGCGGCGGCGATGCGAAGGGCGAGCTGATCGGGCGGCAGCACGGCCTCGGCCAGCCCCGCTTCGGCAATGGCGCGTGGCATGCCCCACACCGCGGCGCTGTCCCGGTCCTGCACGAATATCGTCCCGCCCGCCTTGACCAGGCCCGGTGCGGCGACGGCACCGTCGCGGCCCATGCCCGACAGCACGACTGCGAGCGTTTCGGCCCCGGTCGCACTGGCGAGCGAGTCGAACAGCGGATCGACCGACGGCGTACAGCCGCTCGGCGCGCGGTGATGCCGGCTCGCCAGCCGCAGCGCACCGTCCTTTCGCTCGACGATCATGTGGCCCCTGCCGTTGGCGACGTAGATGGCGCGGTCGGCGATCGCCATCCCGTCCTCTGCGACGAATGTTTCGCGGCCCGATGCGTTCTGGAGCTGGCGCGCGAAAACCTGCGCGAACGAGGCCGGCAGGTGCTGCGCGACAAGGATCGGCAGCTCGACCGAAGCGGGCAGGTTGCGCAGCAGGATTCCGACTGCGTGGATTCCTCCGGTCGAAGCGCCGATCGCCAGGATCGACGGTCGTGCGGAGTGGGTGCCCCGGGTGGCGACGGCCGCGGGCCGTGCCGGTGCGGCACCGTTCTCGCCTTGCGAACCGAGCGCCCGGATCCGCGCCAGCAGCGCCTCGCGATAGGCGTCGTCGAACTGGCCCGGCCGCGGCTTGAGCATGGTGTCGGCGGCGCCCATGGAGAGCGCGGCGACGGTGTGTTCGGCGCCTTCCTCGGTCAGCGCGGAAACGACCAGCACCTGCGTGCTTTCATTCGCCTCGAGAATTTTCGGCAGCGCTTCGAGACCGCCCATACCCGGCATTTCCAGGTCGAGCAGCACGACGTCCGCGGGTGTGCGGGCAAGTTGCGCCATCGCCAGTTCGGCGCTGCCGGTCTTGGCGACGATCTCGATATCGGGTTCGGGTGCGATGATCCGCGACAGCACCGTGCGCACGACGAGCGAATCGTCGACGATCATCACCCGCACTGGGCGGTTTGCACCGCTGCGCGGATCGCTGTCTGTCTGGCGGGATGCGGAGCCCATCGCGCCGGCCCTCAGGCCATGCCGACAAGCTGGAGCTTGATCTGCAGGGTCTCGTGGTCGAACGGCTTCATCACGTATTCGTCGGCGCCCGCGCTGATCGCCTCGCGGATGTGCGCGACGTCGTTTTCGGTGGTGCAGAACACCACCTTCGGCTTGTCGCCGCCTTCGCGCTGGCGCAGTTGCACGATGAATTCGATTCCCGTCATCACCGGCATGTTCCAGTCGAGCATCACGAGATCGGGCATCGCCTCGTCGCATTTGGCGAGGCCCACCTGGCCGTTCTCGGCCTCGTCGACGTCGAAGCCGAGCGATTCCAGTATGTGCCGCGACACTTTGCGGATCACCCGCGAATCGTCGACTATCAGGCAGCTCTTCATTGATGCGATCCTTGTTTCAACCGGTCGTGAGCTATCGCTTCGAGGTTAATGTTCGGCTTACGCTGCATGTTTCGCTGCCTGGTCCGGGCCGGCGACGATCGCGGCGATATCGACGAGGATGGCAGGACCGATGGCGGTTTCGACCATGCCGAGCGAGACACGGTTCCAGCCTTCGCCCAGTGTCGCATCGGGCCGCTCGGGCTCGGATGCGGCCTCGACCACGTCCTCGACCCGGTCGACCAGGATCGCATAGGCGTGGCCTTCGACCTCGACCACCGCCGCGCGCCCGTCGGCTTCGTCCGGGGCGTGGCCGATGCCGAGCGCACGGCGTGCGTCGATTACGGTGAGCGCGCGGCTGCGCAACGCAGTCAGTCCGGCGACGAAACCGGGTGCGCGCGGCACGGGGACGATATGATCGAGTTCGACCACCGACTGCACTTGCGCCGAAGGGATCGCAGCGCGGCGGCCGCCGATCCGGGCCATCAGCAACAATTCGCCCATCATGCTTCTCCCGTGGCGGATTCGAGGGCCGCGAGCAGCGCCGCGCGGTCGTAGCGGTAGATCGACGAGGCGCCGCCGGGCCCGGCATCGGGAGTCGAGCGGAGCCTGACGATGTGCGAGCCTTGCTCGCCCGGCTCGTCCGCTTCGTCGAGAAGCAGTGTGATATCCGGGGCATCCTCCACGCCGTTGGCAACCCGATAGCCGGATGCTTCGAGCAATGGTGCGAGGAAGGTGCGGGCCCAGCCGTCGCCGTCGGGAATGCGGCAGGTCGGCCTGCGTGCCGGCGCGAGCTTGCGGGCATGGCGCGCGAACAGCGCGTGGACATCGACGATACCGGTCTGCCGGCCGCCGACGATCGTGCTGCCCTCGAGCAGGTCCTCGCCGTCGACCGGTACGATATCGCCGTCGAGATCGGCGGTGTTGTCGATTTCGGCCACCGCATGGAGCAATTCGCTGTCGCCGTCGCTCAGCCGGAGCACGGTGATTGCGTCGCGTTCGGGCAGTTCGTTTGCGAGGCCCGCAAGCGGCAGGATCGCGCCGTCGAGCAGTGCCTGGCAGCGATCGCCCTCGACACTGACGGCATCGCGCGCGATCGTCTGGATGCGCGCGACCGCTTCCATCCGGATCGCACGGCGTTTGCCGTCGAAGCTCTCGAACAGCACCACTTGGCCGGCAGGGGTGACCGTATCGCCGGGGGCGGCGTCGAAAGCGGTGCTCCGGCGCGTGCGAATCTGGCTCACCAGCCCATGGCCGACGGCGATATTGGGGATGTCGAGCATCAGGATCGGATTGCCGTCGTCGAGCAGGACCGAGCCGCCATAGATTCCGGTCGCCATCAGCGCGGGAGCGAGCGGCTTGACCACCAGATCCTCGTTGTCGAGCACGCGGTCGACCGCGAGCGCGAACAGGTCGCCCCCGGCGAGGCGGACGAACACGAAAACCCCCTGTTCGAGCGAGACTTCGCTGTCGAGGCCGAGCACGCTCGACATTTCGATGCACGGTACGCGCGTGCCGCGGAAAGTGACGAAGCGCGTGTCGCCGAGATGCTCGATTTCGAGCGCGCTCGACGAGCCGCGTGCGATTTCTTCGATATAGGAGCGCGGAACGGCGAACCGCCGACCGCTCGTACCCACGATCAGCCCGGCGATGATGCTCAGCGTCAGCGGCAGCTGGAGATGAAACGTCGTCCCCTCGCCGTCGCGGCTGTCGACATCGATCGATCCGCCGACCTTTTCGAGGTTGGCGCGCACCACGTCCATGCCGACGCCGCGCCCCGACACGCCGCTGACCTTCTCGGCGGTCGAGAGCCCGGCCTCGAAGATCAGTTCGAGTTTCTGCTCGCGGTTCATCGCCTCGACTTCGCCTTTCGTCGCGAGCCCGTTGGCGACGGCCTTGGCGGCGATCCGGTCGATATCGAGCCCGCGCCCGTCGTCGCCGACGAGCAGCGAAATCCGGTTGCCCGCCTGGCGTGCCGAGATGGTGAGCAGCCCGATCTCGCGCTTGCCCGCGGCGAGCCGTTCGGAGGGGGTTTCGATCCCGTGATCGATCGCGTTGCGGATAATGTGGGTGAGCGGGTCGCGGATCGTCTCGATCATCTCGCGGTCGAGTTCGACCTCGCCGCCCTCGAGATCGATCAGCACCTGCTTGCCGAGTTCGGCGGAGAGGTCGCGGACGAGGCGCGGCAATGCGTTGTAGAGATGTTCGATACGCTGCATCCGCATCTGCGTGACGCCCTGCCGGACGTCGTCGAGAATGGCGGAGAGGCGCTCGAACGGCCCGTCGATGGCGGGCTGGTTGCCCGCCTCGCGCAGGCGCCGGGCGAGATCGTTGCGCGCCAGCACCATGTCGGACACGCCGCTCATCAGCCGGTCGAGCAGTTCGACGGGCAGGCGGATCGAGCGGACGCAATTGGCCGGGCGCGCCGGCTTGCTGCCGCCGGTACTTTCCTCCTGCGGCGCCGGAGCCAGCGTATCGTCTTCGGATTCGGGTTCGAGCGCGGCGATCAGCCGGTCGTCGCCGTTGGGCACGAATTCCTCGCCCGCTTCGATCGCATCCACCAGTTCGGCAATACGGTCGATCACAGCGAGCACGCCGTTGACCAGGTGCGCGCCCGGCTGGCGGCGTCCGGCGCGCACTTCGGCGAGCGCGCTCTCCGCAGCGTGGCTCAGCTTTTCGAGGCGCGGGAAGTCGAAGAAGCCGCAATTGCCCTTCACGGTGTGGACGAAGCGGAAGATCGCATCGAGGCGTGCACGGTCCGACGGGTCGGCTTCCCACGCGACCACCTCGCCTTCGATCGCTTCGAGCATTTCGCGGGTTTCGGCGACGAAATCCGCCAGCAGGTCGTCCATTGCAAAGCCCCCAATTCGCGCACGGGAAGCTATGGACGAAGATGGTTAACGATTTGTCACCCCGAAGTTTTCGGCCCGGAGCGCAGCACGCGCCACACGACCAGCGCCGCGATTGCACCGCCGCCGATGTTGGCGGCGAGCTCGGCGGCGTAGATCGCTTCCGCGCCCCAGGCGGGCCGCAGGAACCAGGCAAAGGGCAGCATTAGGAGGAACACCCGCGCGAAGCTCTGCGCCAAGGCGAAGCCGGCCCGGTCGACCGCGTTGAGCGCGCCGTTGGCGGTGATCAGCACGCCGTAGCCGGCATAGCCCCACACCGAGATGGCAAGGAAGGCGGAGAACTGCTCGATCACTGCCGGATCGTCGGTGAACAGGTCCGCAAACCAGTCGCCGAAGGCGTAGAGCAGTACCGCGACCGCAAGCCCGTAGCCGAGCGCGAAGATCCCCGCTTCGAGCATCGCACGGCGCGAGCGGTGCGGCTGGTCGGCGCCCCAGTTCTGGCCGACGATGGCACCGATCGAGCCCGACAGGCCGAGCAGCGGCACCACTGCGAAGCTCTGCAGCCGCCCCGCCGCACCGAACCCGGCCACCGCGGCGTCTCCCTGCGATGCCAGCAGCGCGGTCAGGATCGACAGGCCGATCGGGTTGATCGCGTTGGAGAAGGCGGCGGGCCCGGCCACCCGGACGATCGCCCCGGCGGATTCGCCCAAATTGCATTGGCGGATCAACGTGGGGTGGATCGACAGGCTGGTGCGCGCAATCAGGAACAGCGCGACGCCGATGGCCACCGCGAAGCCGATGATCGTCGCATAGGCGGCTCCGGCAATGCCGAAGCCCTCGAACCCGAACGCGCCGGTGATCAGCACCGGATCGAGCACCCAGTTCGCCGCCGAATAGCTGAGCGAGACATAGGAGGTCTTGCGCGCCTCGCCCTGGCCGCGCAGCACGCCGTTCAGTCCCATCTGCAGCAGCAGCACCGGCAGCCCGAGCGAATAGGGCCGCATGTATTCGCCGATCAGCGGCAGCAATTGGTCCGAGGCCTGCATCAGCCGGAACAGCGGGTCGAGCAGGACGAACAGCGCGAGGCCGAGCACGACGCCGGTTGCGAGCGCGAACACCGCGCCGAAATTGGCGCGCCGCTCGGCACGCTCGCGATCGCCCGCCCCGAGCGCGCGCGCGATCACCGAATTGATCCCGACCATGACCCCGACCCCGAGGCTCGACAGCGCGATGGTGATCGGGAAGATGAAGGCGACCGCGGCCAGTTCGGCGCTGCCCAGCTGGCCGATGAAATAGGCGTCGATCAGCCCGACCGACATGATCGCGGCGACTCCGATGATCATCGGCAGGGTCTGGGTGACGAGATGGCCGCGAATGCTTCCGCGGGTCAGTTTGGCCGTCTCGCTCATCGCGCGCGGGCCTAGCGCCGCGCACCGGGCGTGGGAAGCGCTTTCGCACGGCTTGTGCGGCAGGCGCGCCGCGTGCGATAGCGGCGCGCGAACGAGAGCAGGACAACGCCGATGCCGCGCATGACCGTCAACGAACGGCCGGTCGAATTCGAGATGGATCCGGAGACCCCGCTGCTGTGGGCACTGCGCGATGCCGCCAATCTCACTGGCACCAAATACGGTTGCGGCAACGGCGATTGCGGTGCCTGTATGGTGATCGTCGACGGCGAGGCGCTGCGCAGCTGCCTGATCACCATCGCGGAGGCCGAGGGGCGGTTCGTGACGACAATCGAGGGCCTGTCGCGCGACCGCTCGCATCCGGTGCAGCAGGCGCTGGTCGCAGAAGGAGCGATCCAGTGCGGCTTTTGCACGCCCGGGATCGCGATGGCGGCTGCGGCGCTGCTGCGCAAGACCGCCAGCCCGACCGAGCGCGACATCGAGGCGGCGATCCCGAACCTGTGCCGCTGCGGGGTCTATCCGCGGCTGGTCCGCGCGATCGAGCGCGCGGCGCGGGTCGCGGCCCGGCGCGAAACGATCAGCGCGGCGCCCGCGCCGGGGATCGATCCCGAGGATGCGGCGCGCGAAGTACCGGCGATGGCGGTGCCTGAAGACGAAGAGTGAGTCCCCGCGAAGGCGGGGAGCTCAGGCAGTCTGGCGCTCGGCGAAATAGCTTGAGGCCCCCGCCTCCGCGGGGGTTCGCACTAGAGCATGATCATCTGATCTTGAAACACCATCCGTTCGTCCTGAGCCTGTCGAAGGACACCAGCGCTCCGCCAGGTCCTTCGACAGGCGAGTCAGGGTAAGCCGATCACGTTCTAGAGCTCAGTACTCGCACCAGGCCTCAGTACTCCCTGTCCGCTGCGGCGACCCTGGCTGCATCCGCAGCGCCCGGCGCGGTCGCATCGGCGATCAGCTTGAGCGCTTCGGCGATACCGTCGGCCCCGCTCGTCTCGCCGTCCTCGATCTCGTTGGCGATGGTCAGCAGGCGGCCGCTGACGACGGTGCCGGTCTGCGCTTCCTCGGCGATCGCGATCCCGCCATTGGCGGCGGCGACCTCGTCCCACCTGGCGCGCACCGCGGCCCAATAGTCCTCGGTCGCGGCCCAATATGCGTCGGCGGCGGCGACGTTGTAATCGTCGAACTTGTCGTAGGTGTTGAGGACGTATTCCTGCACCACCGGCTCGAGTTCCTCCGTGCCGCCATCGGCCGGCATCATCTTGGTGTTGTCCTGCCAGTGGATCCAGCCGGCCGGGGTCAGCTGGTGGCGGTTTATCGATGCGTAGCGGTCGTAGACCGGGTCGCGCACCGCGTCGCGGCGGGCGAGCGGGCGCCAGGTCCAGTTCGAACGCCAGCGGCGCGTGCCGTGCGTGTCGGTCCATTCGCCCCAACCGGCATAGCGCGGGCTGTCGTCGACCTGGTAGACCGTCTGCGACCAGCGCCCGTTGCGCAGCCGCTCGGGCATTTCCATCCATTCCCAGTGGTTCGGCCCGGTATAGGCGAGGATCTTGTCGGGTTCGTATTCCCAGTCCTGCCGCCAGTGCTTGATGACGAATTCCTCGCCCTCGGCGCCGACCACGAGCAGGTGCTGCAGCACGATCTTGGTGCCGGTATCCTCGATCACGCGGACCGATTCGTGCCCGCCCGAAATCTTGCGGTCGAGCGGCTCGTAGCCCTCCATCCACGGGGTCGATTCCTGCATGTCGAAGCGGACCTTGTAGTCGCCCGCCATGGCGAGGATCGTCTCGCGGTCGCGCTCGAAATGCGCCTGCTCGACCGCGTCGCCGCGATCGGCGATCGGGCCGTCGGCGAGAGCGGGAGTGGTTGCCAGCGCGACGGCGAGCAGCGCCGATCCGAGCAGCGTCTTGGTTTTGGTGAACATGCGTATTTCCTCCTCAGAATCTGAAGCTCAACGAGACGCTCGCATTGCGGCCGGGACGGGTATAGGCGTTGGCGACATCGGGATCGAAGATCAGCCCGGTCACGTCGTCCTGCGACCGCGACAGCCCGCGCACGTCCTGCCAATAGGCATAGGTCTCGTCGGTAATGTTGAAGATGCCCGCGCGCAATTTGAGCGCATCGGTGATTTCGAAGAACGCGGTCGCATCGAGGATGACGAAATCGGCCGGGCGGAAGCATTCCGGCGTGCAGCCGGAGACATCGTCCCGGTCCTTGCGCGCATGGTGCGTCAGGATCAGTTCGGCGCCGAAGCGGCCGTCGGACGGCTGGCGATAACCGATGCCGGCGACCAGGTTGAGCGGGTCGATCGTATCGAGCGGCACGGGCGCCGCGCCGGGCGAGAGAATCTCGCCCTCGGCATAAGCCAGCGCGAAACGCCCATAGATGCCCTGGTCGATATTGAAAGACGCCTTGATCTCGAAGCCCTCGATCTCGACCGCGTCGAAATTGACATACTGGAACTGCGCCGGATCGGCGGGCGTGAACGATCCGCCGACGACCTGCTGGCTGATGAAATCCTCGTAGTCGGCGAAGAAGGCGACCGCCTGGAACGACACTTCGTCGCCCGCGATGCGGATGCCGCCCTCCCAGCTCTCGCTGCGCTCGGGCCCGAGATCGGGATTGGGCAGCGAGGTGTAACCGAAGGCGAGGTTCTCGAAGAAATTGTTGACCTGGTACGGCGTCGGCGCGCGGAAGCCCTGCGCGTAATTGCCGAACAGGATCACCTCGTCGGTGATCTTCGCCGTGACGCCCACCTTGGGCGAGAGGCGGCTGTCGCTCTGGTCGGCCCCGGTGAAGGTCGGCAGCAGCGGATCGTCGGTCGCGTCGAGATCGTAGAAATCGAACCGCAGGGCCGGGAAGATCGTCAGCCGGCCGTCGAACAGTGCGATCTCGTCGGCGAGGAACAGTCCGCCGAGCATGAAATCGGTCGCCGGGAAGGCGCGCGTGGGGAACACCTCGCCGGTGGGCGGCTCGACTCCGTCGCGCAGGCCCTCCTGCCGGGTCCAGCTGACATCGCCGCCGAAGGCGAGCGTGTTGCGGAAGCCGTCGTCGCCGAACACGCTCCGCGCTTCGGCGGCGATCCCGTAGACCTCGTTCTCGAACGTGTTGAGCCGCTCGCGGTCGGGGCGCGGGGTGGCGCCGACGGGCGAGCGGTCCTCGTCGGTAAACTGCACGTCCTCGCCGTCCTGATAATAGACGGCGGCGTGCGCGTAGTCGATCGGGCCTTCACCAGTGTAGGTCCAGTCGAGCGAGATGCGCTTGCGGGTCGTGTTGTCGAGCGCGGTCAGGTCGTCGACGATCCAGCTCGGCGTTGGGCCGAACAGGAATTGCGGCCCCTGCCCGGTGAGGACGTTGCTGAAGACTTCGCTGTCGAGATATTCGCCGGTCAGGCGGACCCGGTGATCGCCGCGCTGCCAGACGAGCTTGCCGAGCACCGCGTTCGATTCGCCGTCCTGCGGATTGGGTTGCGTGCGGCTCTCTCCCACGCCGCCGACGGTGCCCTGGTTGTCGAGTTCGTGGAAATCGCGGCGGGTGTAGGCGAGCATGGCGGAAAAATCGCCGAACAGCCCGGCGACTGCTGCGGTCTCGGCGAATTCCTCGTCCGCGCTCGCATAGGAGACGCGCACGAAGCCGCCGAAGGTCTTGCCTGCATCGATCAGATCTACGGGATCGCTGGTGGTGAAGCTGACCGCGCCTGCGAGCCCGTCGCTGCCGTAGAGCGCCGAGGCGGGGCCGCGCAGGATTTCGACCGATTTGACCAACGACACGTCGGTATAGCCGCCGCGCCCGGCATCCTGCGCGCCGAAGGAGAAGCCCTGCGGGGTGCGGATGCCGTCGACCTGAATCAGCACGCGGTTACCGCCGATCCCGCGGATGATGAAATCCTCGTTGCGCGCACGCCCCGTGACGCCGAGTGCGGCGCCGAAGCGCGCGGGGGCGCGGCGCACCGAGACGCCCGGCTCGTAGCGGACGAGCTCCTGGATATCGGTGGCGAGCGTATCGGCGATGTCCTCGTCGGTGATGACGGTGACGGTCGCGGGGACCTCCTCGATCTCGACCGGGATGCGCGTCGCGCTGACGACGATCGGCCCGCTCTCGTCGGCGGCGGAGGTTTCGGCTTCGTTGTCGGCCGCGAACCCCGGTACGGCACAGGCGGAAGCACCGAGCAGCAGCGCGGTGCGGATCATCAATTCCCTCATTCGGTCGCTTTCTGTTTTTGCGAATCGTTATCAATTTGAGTGAGTGCTATTGAGAATCACTCGCATATGCAACCGAAATGTGAGATCGGGCTCATTGCCGCTTTCGCGGGCCGGGGTGCTGGCCTAGGGCGGTGTGGAAAGGAGACCGAGTCCATGAAGGCGACCATCTGGCACAACCCGAAATGCGGGACGTCTCGCAAGACGCTGGCGATTCTGGAAAACCTGTCGCAGGTCGACGTCACCGTTGTCGAATATCTCAAGGCTCCGCCGGCGCGCGACAAGCTGAAGCAACTGTACAAGGATGCGGGGATCACGCCGCAGGAGGGTTTGCGGCTGCGCGGCACCGATGCGGAGGAGCGCGGCCTACCCGATGCCGATGCGGACGCGGTGCTCGACGCGATGGCGGCCGATCCGATCCTGATCGAGCGCCCGCTGGTCGAGACCGACAAGGGCGTGCGCCTGTGTCGTCCGCAGGATGTGGTGCTGGAGATTCTCTAGGGGTTGCGTTCTTTTCCGGCGGTGACGAGACCTATCACTGCTTGACAGGCGTTTGACCGCCAGAAGCGGCACCGGCCCGCTCCCCCACCCGGCCACCCATAGGTTACTATCGTCGGGGTGGCCGGGTGGGGGAGCGGGCCGGTGCCGCAAGGGGCGCACGGACGTGCGCCCCGCACGCAACAAAGACTCGTCCCCACCCGTCTCAGCTCGGCCCAAACCGAAACCTAGCCCACATCCTCCCGCTCGGCGCGGCGCCCTTCGAGCACTTCGTCCGCCTGCAGCGTGCGCCAGCCTAGCGCGAAGACCGCGAAGCACAGCAGGCAGATTGCCGCGAAGCCGATCCACTGGTGGTGGCCGTAGAGCCACACGCCTGCCGCTGGGGCGACGACGTAGGCGGCGCCGTTGACCGAGGCGACAATGCCGCCGATCTGGCCCTGCTCGCGCCGCGTCACCGCCAGCGAGGCGCCCGCGGTGAACCCTGGCCGGTAGAGACCGTAGCCGAGCGAGGCGACCGCAAAGCCGAGCGCGATGGAGTGCAGGTCCTGCGCCAGCGAAAAACCGATCACGCCGCAGATTGCCAGCGCCATGCCCCATAGCGTCGACGAGCGCGGTCCGAGCTTGAGCATGGGGATCAGCCCCCATTGCGCCAGCAGCGTCGCGATCGCACCGCACATCAGGACCAGGCCGATCGGCCCGGTCCCCAGCGCCGGGTCGCCGCGCAGGCCGAGCCGGTCGAGGATGAAGAAGCCGATGATCCCGAGCGTCGCCGCCTGCGCGTGCCCGCCGAGCAGCCCGGCGACCAGCCACGGGCGCAGCCGCCGGTCGCGCCACGACAGGTCGGGGATGGCGGCGGTCTCGCCGGTCTCGCCGGTCTCGTCGTCGTCCTCCTCGTCGCCTCTCATCCGCGTGTTGGAGTTGGCACTGAACGGCGCCGCGACCACGTCGCCGCGCGCGGCGAAGGTCGGGTCGTCGTCGGGCAGCCGCAGGCGCAATGCGACAAGCACCGCCAGCCCGACTATCGCGAAGGCGAAGAAGGGACCCGTCAGTCCGGTCACCGGAAACACCAGCAGCGGCGCGAGCGCGGGGCCGATCACCGTGCCGAGGCCGAAGCTCGAGGCGATGAGCGCCATCGCCTGCGTCCGTTCGGCGCGCGGAGTGCGGCTCGCGACATAGGCCTGCACCGCCGGCGGCGCGGCCGAGCCGAACCCGCCGTACAGGCTGCGCGCGGCGGCGAAGAATATCAGCGTCGCCGCGGCCGACAGCGCGCCGGCGAGGCCGAACACCAGCACCAGCCCGCACAGGCCCATCGAAACGATGAAACCGATCAGCCCGACCGCCATCATCGCCTTGCGTCCGCGCCGGTCGGAACGCCGCGCCCAGATCGGCGCACACACCACCCACAGCAGCGCCGACCAGGTATAGGCGATGCTGATCCACACGTCGGCGACGCCCAGCTCGGTGCCGATCGAGGGCATCACCGATTGCATCGCCGTATTGCCAGCGGCGGTCACCAGCATGACCATGAACAGCAGCGCCATGCGCTCGCGCGAGATCGGTTTGCGCGGCGCTATGTGAGCGGGCAGGGGGGACGGATCGACCTCGGCCATTGCGGCTCAGCCGCTACGCCGTGCAGGCCGCGCTTGCAATGGCGGCGCATATTTGCGAACTCCGTGCCTTATCCGCCGACCGATCGTCGGTCGCAGAACGAGGCGAAATTCTTGACCAATTCGAGCGATTTGGCGCTGCAGAGGCCGCGCAGCCTGAAGCAGCGCATGGGCCGGCTGTTCGGCCAGTGGGGCGTGTTCTTCCGCGGGTTCCTCGAACATCCGAAGATGGTCGGCTCGATCATCCCGTCCTCGCGCTTCACCATCGAGAAGATGCTCGCGCCGGTCGACTGGAAGAATTGCCAGCTGTTCGTCGAATACGGCCCCGGCGTCGGGACCTTCTGCTTCCCCGTGCTCGAGCGGCTGCCGCGCGACGGGGCGCTGGTGGTGATCGACACCAACCCGCTCTATATCGACTATCTGCGCAAGACGATTTCGGACAGCCGCTTTCACGCGGTCCACGGCTCGGCGGCGGATGTCGGCGAGATCGTCGCGGCGCTCGGCTTCGAGCAGGCCGATTATGTACTCTCGGGCCTGCCGTTCTCGACCCTGCCCGACGGCGTTGGCCCGGCCATCGCCGAGGCGACGCATGAGGTGCTGCGCCCGGGCGGCGCGTTCCTGGTCTACCAGTTCTCCGCGCGCGCGCGCGATTTCATGGCGAAGCATTTCGCGCGCATCGACCAGGGTTTCGAACTGCTCAACGTCCTGCCCTGCAAGCTGTTCTGGGGCTGGAAGGACAAGGCGGCCTGAGCGCCTGCGCAGCAATTACTCGAATGCGTCGCTCAATTGCCGCGTGCCGGGTCCGGCCAGCTGGTAGTAGATGGCGACGCCGATCGCCACCGTCACGACATTGGCGAACGCGCCGAACACGCTGTTGAGCAGGATCGCGACGCTCTGGCTGCCCGTCGCCGCACCGATCGCACCGAAGACCATTCCGACGACCAGCATGATGACCAGCGCCACGACCAGCAGCAGCAGGTAGAAGCCGAAAATCCGCCACTGTGCCGGAGAGGTCAGGCGCCACGAATCGGCGAGCGCCCGAAACGGATTCCCTACGCCGTCGAGGGTGATAACCGCCATCAGCACCGACATGCGGCCTGCGAGGTAGAGCAGCACGATCAGGAGCACCAGGGCACCGAACATCATCCTCCCGATCGCACCGCTCATATCGCCGCTCATGACCGCGTCGAACCCGACGAACAGAAGCACCGGCACGCACAGCGCCAGAACGACGACCATCGCGATCAGGAAACAGGCGAAGACCGTCAGAAACCTGCGTGCAGCAATCTCGATCGCCTGCCCGACCGTGGGGCGCTTGTGCTGATCGAGCAGCGCGGTCATGGCGGTGAGGCCCAGGATCTGGATCAGCGAGAGCAGGAGCGAGGCGACGAAGAACGCGACCGATCCGTCTTCGCCGGACATCGATGCCCCGATACCGACCTGCATCTGCTGCGTCATGGCCTCGGGGAACACCACGTAGAGCAGCCCCTGCGGCAGGAACAGGAACAGGCCTGCCAGCACCGCCAGCAGCCCGAAATTGCGGCCGAGCAGCGAAGTCGTCTCGTTCCATGTGCGGCTCATGCTGAAATTCATTGCGGTATCCCCTCTGGATGTTGTCCTTGATAAGCCGACAATTCGGGTACACGCAATCGCCGATGTCAGCGAAATCACCCGATACCGTCGAATGGCGCGTGGCCGAGGGGCAGGTGCCCTATCGCGATGCGCTCGACACGATGGACCGGCGCAACCGTGCCATTGCCGCCGGCGAGGCGGAGGAGCTGGTGTGGTTGCTCGAACACCCGCCGGTCTACACCGCCGGCACCAGCGCGGCGGCCGACGAACTGCTTGATCCCCGCTTCGAGGTGGTCGAGGCCGGGCGCGGCGGGCGCTACACCTATCACGGGCCGGGGCAGCGCGTCGGCTACGTGCTGCTCGACCTGACGCAGCGCGGGCGCGACGTGCGGTGCTTCGTCCATGCGATCGAGGGGTGGGTGATCGATACGCTCGGCGATATCGGGATCGAGGCGTGGCGCGCCGAGGGGCGGATCGGCATCTGGACCCGCGACATCGACGGGCGCGAGGCCAAGATCGGCGCGATAGGGGTACGCGTGCGGCGGTGGGTGACGATGCACGGATTCTCGGTCAATCTTGCGCCCGACCTGTCGCATTTCGCCGGGATCGTGCCGTGCGGAATAGACGAATTCGGTGTCACCAGCCTCGAACGGCTCGGAATAGCGCTTGCGCCGGAGGATTGGGATGCGGCATTGCAGGCGCGCTTCGGCGATTTCCTCGCCGCGCTCGACAATAAGAGGTGTGTCAGTGCCGATTAAGCCGTTCGCCGTGCCGCTGCTTGCCGCGTTCGCTCTCGCAGCCTGCGGCGACGAACCGGAAGCAGTGTCCGCCGACGACGGCCGGGGTGCCGAGGGCGAGGTGCTGGGCGGCTCGATCAGCGACGACATGCTGCCGCTCGACCAGCTCCGGTCGCAATCGCCGCCGCTGCGCGAGGAAAGCGCGCCGGCATCTGCCAGTGGATCGGCCGACACGGCGACCGAACCTGCCGACGATCCGGCGGCGGAGGAGCCGCCTGCGCCGGAGCCCGAACCCGCGGAAGAAGGCTAGGTTCAAATCCGATCCGGTTCGCGCCAATTCGTCATCCTGAACTTGTTTCAGGATTCATTTCGCCTCGGCCACGAACGGTGAAGGTGGAGAGATGGATGCTGGAAGCGAAGCTGGCCGAAGGTCAAACAAGTTCAGCATGACGATGTTATCCGGTCGGGATTGAAACTACGCCGTCGCCAGCATCCGCCTTGCGCGGTGCAACTGTGCGCGGTCGATCATGCGTCCGCGGAACTGCAACATCTCGGTGCCCGGAGCGTTGTCGAACAGGTCGACGATCGCGCGCGCGTCCGCGAGTTCCTCGGCGCCTGGTGCAAAAGTTTCGTTGATCGCAGCGATCTGCGCCGGGTGTACCGCCGCCATCGCGTCGAAGCCGTCCTTTCGCGCGGCGGCCAGCGCAGCTGCAAAACCGTCGCTGTCGCGCCAATCGGCATGGGGCGCTTCGATCGCGATGCGCCCGAGCGCTTTCGCGCCGAGTACGACTTGGCTGCGGACATGTGCCAACGGGGCCGGCCACCCGCCGCCGCCCGACAGATTCGCCCCGATATCGCGCGCGAGCGCTGCCGGATCCCATGTTAGCCCGGTGAGGCGGGGATGCGGATCGCGCACCAGCGCAGGTATGGCCATCGCGCCGCGCGCGCTCGAACCGAGCTGCAGCACCAGCCGGACCGAATTGGGCGTAACGCCGTGGCGCTGCTCGAGCTCGTAGAGCTCGCTCGCCATCCGGCGCACTTCCTCGGGGTCTTCGATCCCGGTCATAACCACGCCGTCGGGCGAGCCCTTCATCACCGCGTCGAGTTCGTCGCGCCATTGCTCGCCGCTGAGCGGCGAAATCCGGAGCCACCGTTCGAAGCGCCGCGCCGACCCCTTTGTCGATGCGAACCAGTCGCCGACCAAGGCGCGCGTGCCCCGGCCCGCATCGCCGCCGGCGTGAAGATCGACGATCATGGCATCGGCATCGAGCGCGGCGGCCTTGGCGAGCTTGGCCGAATTATGGGCCGGAACGGTCAGCCAGGATCGCATAATCGGTCGGTCGCCTCGTCAGCCGTCGGCGAGCGCGCTCGCCTCTTCGAGAGTGGGATAATCGATATAGCCTTCGGGTCCGGGCAGATACCAGCTTTTCGGCACGTCGACATTGGGTGCGAAACCTGCACCCTGCTCGATCCGTTGCGCGAGGTCGGGGTTCGAGATGTAGGGCCGCCCGAAGCTCACCGCATCGCAGCAACCGCGCGAGATATCGTCCGCCGCCTTTTCCGCGTCGTAGTCGCTGTTGAGCACCAGCGGACCCGAATAGGCCTCGCGAATCAGCGGGCTCTGCTTGGGGACGTCGGTCGAGCCGAAGGTGCCGTCGGGGCCGGGTTCGCGCAGTTCGAGGAAGGCGATGCCGATATCCTCGCACACTTTCGCCGCCGCGCCGAAGGTCGCTGCCGGATCGCTGTCGTCGCAGCCTTGCGTCTCGCCGTTGGGCGACAGGCGCAGGCCGACGCGGTCGGTGCCCCACAGCGCGGCCAGAGCCTCGAGCACTTCGCGCAGGAACCGCACGCGGTTTTCGGGCGGTCCGCCGTAGTCGTCGTCGCGCAGGTTGGTGCCGTCGCGCAGGAACTGGTCGACGAGGTAGCCATTCGCGCCGTGCAGCTGGACCCCGTCGAAGCCGGCCTTCTTCGCGTTCCCGGCGGCATGGGCGTAGTCGCCGACCACGCGCGCGATCTCGCCCTTGTCGAGCGCACGCGCGGGGGCGTAGTCCTGCCGCCCGGTCGGCGTGTGCGCATGGCCGGGCGCGTGCGTCGCGCTGGCCGAGACGGGCGCCTCGCCGCCGAGGAAATCGGGATGCACCAGCCGTCCCATATGCCATAGTTGGAGGACGATCAGCCCGCCCTCGTCGTGGACGGCCTTCGTCACCTGCTTCCAGCCTTCGGTCTGTTCCTCGCTCCACACGCCGGGCGCGGCGGGCCAGCCGAGGCCCTCGACGCTGATCCCGGTCGCTTCGCTGATGATCAGCCCGGCATTGGCGCGCTGGCGGTAGTACGTCGCCATCATCTCGTTGGGGACCGAGCCCGGCTGGGTCGAGCGACCGCGCGTCAGCGGCGCCATGAAGATACGGTTGCGTGCCTCGAGCGCGCCCATGGTCAATGGTTCGAACAGGATATCGTGCAAAGTGCTCGGTTCCTCAAATGCGTTTTGCAAACCCGGCAGCACAGCTATTGCGCGGCGATGGGCAAATCAACCGCGCATCTCGACGGGACGACCTGGCCGCGCTGGCTGCTGCTGCTGGCGCTGCTCGGCGGCAATGTTGCGCTGGCGCTCGGCCCGTGGTCGGTGCGGCTGGCCGACAGCGGGCCGGTCAGCGCGGCGTTCTGGCGGCTGTTCCTCGCGCTGCCGTTCCTCGCGCTGCTGGCGCGCGGGACGGGGCAGCGGCTCGGCGGCATACCGCGTCGGACGCTGCTGTTCGTCGCGCTCGGCTCGACCGCCTTCGCCTTCGACCTGTCGAGCTGGCATATCGGGATCGGGATGACGCGGCTCGGCAATGCGACGCTGTTCGGCAATGCGGGCAGCATCGTGCTGCTGTTCTGGGGTTTCATCGTCGCGCGCATCGTGCCGCGCGGGCTCGAATGGCTGGCGATCGTCTGCGCGCTGGGCGGGGCGGGACTACTGATGGGCCGCAGCCTCGAGATCTCCACCGAAACGCTGATCGGCGACCTGTTCTGCCTCGCGGCGGGGCTGGCCTACGCGGTCTACCTGCTGACGCTGCAGGACGCGCGCAAGGCTATCGGCGCGTGGAGCCTGCTGGTGTGGGTCAGCCTGTTCGCCTGCCCGGTGCTGCTGGTGCTAGCCGCCCTCAATGGCGAGCCGATCGTCCCGACCGACTGGACCCCGCTGATCGTGCTGTCCTTCCTCAGCCAGCTGGTCGGGCAGGGGCTGTTGGTGTTCAGCCTGCGCCATTTCCCGCCGCTGGTGATCGGGCTCGCGCTGCTGACCCAGCCGGCGGTGGCGGCGCTTTATGGCTACGGCGTGTTCGGCGAGGTGCTCGGCGCGCTCGACATCCTCGGCATGGTGCTGCTCGGCAGCGCGCTGGTGATCGCGCGTGGGAGCGGAGTGGGGCAGGAAAAGAAACCGCTGCCGCCGGTTACTTAGCCCCGTTGTCGTCCCAGAACGTCCGGTCGAAGGTGGCGAGGTGCGTCTCGAAGCGTTCGAGATCGGGCCCGACCAGCACCAGCCGCGCCTGTTCGGCGAGCCGCTTGCCCTCGGTCCGGAGGATCGCCTGCCGCGTCTCGTCTTCGATCGGCGTCGCGGCGTTGGCGAGCGTATCGAGCATCACTTCGGACGCGATCGGCGAACTCGCCACCGCGCTGCGGATCGCGCCGAAGCCGCGGTCGACATAGTGCTGGAAATCGTCGGGCAGCGGGATCACCGGGCAATCCTCGGCATCCTCCCCGCAGATATCCTTGCGCAGGTCGCGCCGCCCGATTTCCGCCGTCGCCGCGCCGAGCCAGTGCAGCGCGGTGATCGCGGTGAACGGGTCGTTGATCCCGGGCGACAGCGCGCGCAGCCCGATCTCGACCAGTTCGTCGATCAGGAATTGCGGATCCTGTTCGGGCGTGCGCGAGGCACCGAGGGTGAAGCTGTCGCGCAGCTTCTCGACCAGGTCCTCCGGCTCGCAGCCGTCGACATCCACCAGCGCCATCTTGCGATGCACGAAATCGCCGGTCCGCACGCGCAACGAGAAGGTGCAATCGTTCTTGCGCGCGACCCGTTCGAGATCGCCGAAATCGATCATCTGCACATAGCCCGTGCCCCAGGCGAGCACGGGCTTGCCGCCCTTTTGCGGCACGGCGTTGCGGAAATCGTCCTCCACCGGGTAGGTCTCGCGGATCGCTTCGAGCAGGCGGCGACCGATCCCCTTGAGCACGGTGTTGATGCGGATCGAGGACGGGATGTGGTTGAGGAAGAACACCAGCACTGCGACGCACAGCCCCATCATGAGGTAGGCGACGAGCAGCGAGAGCTGCGGCACGAAGCCGGGCAGGGCGGTGGCGGCGGCCTCGCCGGCGGAGGCGGGGGTCTCGTCTTCGGCGCGCACGCTCCTGAGCACGATCAGCGCGTAGACGAAGCTGCCGATGAAGGTCGCGAGGCTCAACTGGTTGCCGCGGTCCTCCATGAAATTGGTCAGCAGGCGCGGGCCGTAATTGCCGCTGGCATAGGCGACCGCGGCGATGGTGATCGAGAACACGGTCGAGGCGACCCCGATCATGCTCCCCGCCATCACGGTGAGCATGGTCGCCGCCCCTTGCGGGCGGGCGGGGACCAGCCAGGCGATATCGTCGAGGAACTCGGCCGCTCCGCTGCGGTCGAGGAATATCATCGCGAAGGCGAGCAGCCCCGCGACGATCGCGAACAGCGCCGGGTAGAACCAGTAATTCGCGTTGAGCCGAGCCCAGAACCAGCGGATGTCAGCGGTCATGCGGGGTCAACGCGCGATGGGAGGGTTGGTTGCGCCGCGCGCAAGCCGGCAGCGCCAGCAGGCCCGGCAGAACCAGCGCCTCGCGCTCCGCGCGGGAATACCCCAACTGCGAACCGATATAGGCAAGTCCCTGGTTTGCATGCCAACCCATCGAGGGCTGGCCGCCCGACCCTTCGAACGCCGCCACCGACCGGACGAACGAGCGGTCGACCAATTCTGCGCGTTTGGTCAGGTGCGGCGGGTCGATGCAGCCGAAACCCGGCGTCTCCACCGCTCCCTGCGCAACCGCGCTACGGACAAGCAGGACCGAATACAGGCAGATCAGGAATGCCATCAGCAGCACGCCCGCCACGGTCCGCACCGCGATCCGGGCGAAATAGCGCCGGGAAAAGCGTGTCGTCATGCGGTGTACCGGACAGCTGCCAATCTACACTTTCCCCAGATCCCCCTGCCCGATGGTCCCGCTCGCCATTTCCAGCATGCGGTCGAGGCTGCGCTTGGCCTGCAGCCGCAGGCCCTCCTCGATCTCGATCCGCGGTTCCAGGTCGCGCAGGCAGGCGTAGAGCTTTTCGAGCGTGTTGAGCGCCATGTAGGGGCAGATATTACACGAACAGTTGCCGTCCGCGCCCGGCGCGCCGATGAAATTCTTCTCCGGCAGCGCCTTTTCCATCTGGTGGATGATATGCGGCTCGGTCGCGACGATCAGCGTATCGCCCTCGAAGGTCTCGGCGAACTGCAATATGCCGCTGGTCGAACCGACATAATCGGCATGGTCGACGATCGTCGGCGGGCATTCCGGGTGCGCGGCGATCGGCGCGTCGGGGTGCTGCTGCTTGAGCTTGAGCAGCTCGGTCTCGCTGAACGCCTCGTGGACGATGCACACGCCCGGCCACAGCAGCATCTCGCGGTCGAACTTGCGCGACAGGTAGCCGCCGAGATGGCGGTCGGGACCGAAGATGATCTTCTGGTCCTTGGGGATCTGCGACAGGATCGTCTCCGCGCTGGAACTGGTGACGATCACGTCGGAGAGCGCCTTCACCTCGGTCGAGCAGTTGATATAGGTCAGCGCGATATGGTCGGGATGGGCCTCGCGGAAGGCCTTGAACTTCTCCGGCGGGCAGGAGTCCTCGAGCGAGCAGCCGGCATCCATATCGGGCAGCACGACGATCTTCTCGGGGCTCAGGATCTTGGCGGTGTCGGCCATGAACTTGACCCCGCAGAACGCGATCACGTCGGCATCGGTCTCGGCCGCCATCTGGCTCAGCTGGAGACTGTCGCCGACGAAATCGGCGAGGTCCTGGATCTGCGGCTTCTGGTAGTAATGCGCCAGGATCACCGCGTTGCGCTCCTCGCGCAGCCGGTCGATCTCGGCGAGCAGGTCGTCGCCGGTGGGAAGCTTGGTGTCTTGTGCGGTCATTGGTCCGTCCTGTGAGGGCGCCTTTGCCCCCTATATAGACCGAACGGGCGGATCGGGGAGTGCGTTCCGTCGAAGCGCGATTGCATGCGTGTCACATGCCCGGCGGCAGGAACGCGCCGGGCGGCCGCTCGCCGCCCGGCGTGCCCGCGACATGACCCGCGACCCATTCGGTGGCGTAGCCCTGCGCATCGATCACCTCGCCCAACGCCATCGCTGCGACCGGCACCAGCAGCGCCCACCACCACGCCGGATGCACGCGGCGGTTCACGCGCCAGTCCATTACCATGCCGGCGAGCGGGAACAGCGAGATGACCGCGAACATCGCCGGAAACACATGCGGCAGCAGCAGCGGCAAGGGCAGCAGCCGGGCGACGCCGGGCAGGCTGACGGTCACGATCGCGCCGAACATCAGCCGCTTGTGCCAGTCGGGCCGCTTCCGCATCCGCAGCGCGGCGAAGGCGAGGACGGCGAAAGCGCCGAGATGGAACAGGTTGACGAGCAGGAACTCGCTCTGCCCGAAGAAGGGCGGGCCGCCGATGACGCGCAGCGTCTCGAAGGTCAGCCACGTCCCGAGCGCCAGCATCAGCGGTATCCACGCGACGGCGACCAGACCGAGCCGCCGATGCAGCGCGAGATGGCCGCGCGCCGCGAGCGTCACCTGCGCGAGATAGAGCGCGATGAAGCCCATGAACACGAAAGCGTGGAGATGGTAGACCAGCGGCACGTCAAAGCTGGAGCGTCCTGCGGCGAGGTTCATGGCAAAGCCGCCCACCGTAAGCAGCGCAAGCAGCCAGGTGGCGATCAGAAAGAAGCGATGCTCGCCGCTCGCGGTCCTCGTGCCGTCCGGCGGCGTTGCTGCTGTGGCCATGCGATGTTCTCCCCCCTCTGCCTGCAGCAGCTAACTGGGCGACATGCCGATTTCTAGGATGTTTTGGACAGGGAGGGTACGAATCTCCTTCGGCCGAAATCGCGCTCCGGCAGCGGTTGCAACCTCCGTTTGTATTCTGTCATAGGCGCAGCCGAGGGGGTATCGGAATGAACGGCTTCAGCATCAGCGGTCTCGAAATCATCGTCGGGCTGGGCATGGCCATATTCACCATCGTCATCGCCCGAATCGAGATCGTGCGCACGCGTCGCACGCGGACCAACGATCTCTATGCGGAATTCTACGCCGCGGAGCATTATCGCAAGGTGGTCATGCCGGTCTACCGGATCATCATCAAGCTCGGCGCGCTCGAGGGCCGCGACCGCACGGAATATATCGATGCCATCGTCGCCGGATGGGCGCACGATCCCGAGGCGGCGCCGCTGGCGGATGCGATGACCACCGAAGGCGAGGCTCGGCTCGGGGCGTTCGAGCAACATTTCCTGTTCGAGCATTCGACCGAGGCGTTCACCGAGCATGAGGCGCTCACCAGCTTCGTATATTTCTGGGTTCGCGCCCACCGCATGCTGGAGACCCGGCTGATCGACAAACGCCTGTTTCAACGCCTGTTCTGCAATTCCTTCGCCTATTACGACGATTTCCTGATCGAGATGCGCCGCGAGATAGGCCGGGTCGCCGGACCCGGAGAGGAACCGAGCTGGGTCGATGCGACGGCGGAGATGCAGGAACTGCTCGGCAACGCGGCTTGCTGAACGGCCTCCCGCCCGAACTGTGGGCCAATGCGCTCGGCTTCGTCGGATATGCGCTGTTCGCCCTTTCGCCGCTGGCCGGTTCCCGGGGCCGATACCTAGCGCTGCACGGGATCGCGATGCTGCCGATCGCGGCGCATTACGTATTGCTCGAAGCGATGGCGGGCGCCTTGCTCAGCCTCGTCTATCTGGCGGCCGATCTGGTCGGGTCGCGCTCGGAACGGGCGCGGTGGTGGCTGCTGGCGCTGGCCGGCGCGGCGCTCGCCATCCTGATCCCGGTCTACGAGAGCGCGCTCGACCTGCTGGCTCTCGCGGGGACGTTTATCTTCCTGCTTTCGCGGGCGACCCCCGACTTCGCGAAGAGCCTTATCATTGCCGGTATCAGCACGATCGGCTGGGGCGTCTATGGCTGGCTCGAGGGGTCGTACAGCCAGGTCCTGTTCTCCGCGGCCTATGCGCTGTTCTGCGCGATCAGTCTGATGCGGCAGAAGCGCTTTCGCCGTCGAAGCGGACGTTCACCGTGACGTCGCCATAGCCCGCCACCTGCAGCGGAATGGCGAGGTTCTGTCGCACCGCGTCCTTCGCCGCCTGCCGTGCCAGCGCGAGCACTTCGGGGTTCTTGGCGAACGCCGCCGCCTTGCGCTCGGCCTGAAGCGAATTGTTGCGCGACAGGTCCTGCGAGGCGTCGCGCGTCACCCAGCTGCCCTCGGTGAACACCTTCTGCTGCGCCTCGTCGAGATTGGGCCGCGAAATCCGCAGCGCGGGGAGCACGACGGAGAGCGTGTCGCTGCCATCGTCCCACTCGAACCGGTCGCGGTCGACCTGACTGAGATCGAGCCGGTATTCGACGCTCGCCGGGATGATCGCCGCCTGGCGGCTCTTGAGCAGGTCGACCCCGAGCACGCCGCGCGTGTCCTCGCTCTCGGCGACCACTTCGAAGCGCGAGCTGAACACCGTCAGCGAATTCTGCTTTTCGAAAGCGAGCATCGCGCTGCCGACCGGATCGCCTTCCTCCTGATAGAAGAAGGCGCGCCAGCCGAGCCAGGCGCAGGCCGCGATCAGGCCGATCACGATCATCCACGGCACTGCCTGCACGCGCGCGAGCGGCTTGGCGCGTTCGGGTTTGGGCACCAGCGTGTCTGCGCTGTCCTCGGCGGGTTTCACATCGTCTGCCATATTCCCTCCGAACGAGCGACCAGCCCGCGGCGTTCCAGATCGAGCAGGTGCGCGGTGACCGACATCTCCGCCGCCTTGACCAGTCGCTTGTCGAGCCCCTTGTACATGCGGGGCACGAAATCGCCCGCCGCATGCGGTCCTTCGCCGAGAATGCGCACGATCTGGTTCTCGCGCTGGCGGCGATGGCCGATCATGCCGCGGACCAACTGGCGCGGTTTTTCGACTGCCGGGCCGTGCGCGGGATAATAGATGGTGTCTCCCCCGTCTTCGGCCCGCTCGTAGAGCCGGTCGAGGCTCTGCATGTAGTCGCCCATGTCGCCGTCGGGCGGGATCACGACGCTGGTCGACCAGCCCATCACGTGGTCGCCGGTGAACAGCGCACCCGATTCCTCGAGCGCGAAGCAGAGGTGGTTGGAGACGTGGCCGGGCGTGGCCACCGCGGTGAGCGTCCAGCCGGGACCGGTCATCTGCTCGCCGTCTTCGAGCACCCGGTCGGGCTGATATGTGGCGTCGAACGCCTCGTCGGCACGCGCGCCCCATTCGGCGAGCACCGCGCCGTCGATCACCAGCGGGGCACAGCCCACGATAGGTGCGCCGCTGCGCGCTGCAAGCGGGGCCGCGGCGGGCGAATGGTCGCGATGGGTGTGCGTGCACAGAATCGCGCAGACATGCTCCTCGCCGATCGCCGCATCGAGCGCGGCGAGGTGCGCCGCGTCGTCGGGGCCGGGATCGATCACCGCGCAGCCGTCGCCCAGCCCGACGATATAGGTCTGCGTCCCGGTATAGGTGTAGGGCGAGGGATTGGGCGCGAGCACCCGGCGCACCAGCGGCTCGAGCTGCTCCGCGGCGCCGGTCGGCCAGGGTTTGGGGGGTGGGCCTGCCATGGCGTGCATATGGGGGAGCTGGTGCGCGGTGTCGAGGCGGGTGGTGCCCACCCCGCTGCGACTAACCTCGCCTGCGGCTCGGCAAGTCTCGCTCCCCTCCCGCTTGCGGGAGGGGCAGGGGGTGGGTTTCCGAGACTTGCGGTTGGCCGTGAACGCCGCCAGACGTTCTCACCATGGCAGACAATATCCTGGTCCTCGACGAAGGCACCACCTCGACCCGCGCGATGATCTTCGCGCCGGACGGCGCGGTGCTCTCGGTGGCGCAGGAGGAACTGACGCAGCACTACCCGCAGCCCGGCCGGGTCGAGCACGACGCGGTCGAGATCTGGGACAAGACCCTGTCCTGTGCCCGGCGCGCAGTGGAGATGGCGGGCGGCGTGGACGGCATCGCTGCGATCGGCATCACCAACCAGCGCGAAACCGTGGTGGCATGGGACCGCACCACCGGCGAACCGCTGTCGCGCGCGATCGTGTGGCAGGACCGGCGCACTGCCGGGACGTGCGCCGAACTGCGCCGCAAGGGTCACGAGGCAACGGTGACGGCCAGGACCGGTCTCCTGCTCGATCCCTATTTTTCCGGCACCAAGATGCGCTGGCTGCTCGATCACGAGAAGGCCGTCGGAGCGGCGGCCTATGCCGGAAAGCTGGCCTTCGGCACGGTCGAGAGCTGGCTGGTGTGGAAGCTGTCGGGCGGCGCGCACCTGTCCGATGCGAGCAATGCCAGCCGCACGCTGCTCCTCGCGCTGGACGGCGCGCAGTTCGACGAGGGGCTGTGCGACCTGTTCGGCATACCGCACGACGCACTGCCCGAAGTGGTCGACACGCAGGGCGCGCTGGCCGAGACCACGCCCGGCCTGTTCGGCCGCGCGATCCCGATCTGCGGGCTCGCCGGCGATCAGCAGGCGGCAACGATCGGGCAGGGGTGCCTGACGCCCGGCGACACCAAGGCGACCTACGGCACCGGCGCCTTCGTGCTGACCAACAAGGGAAGCGCAATCCCGCGTTCGGGCCACCGCCTGCTGGGCACGGTGCTGATGCAGCAGGATGGGGAGCGGACCTATGCGCTGGAGGGCTCGGTGTTCGTCGCGGGCAGCCTGGTGCAATATCTGCGCGACACGCTGGGGATCGTCGAACGCGCCGACCAGACCGAAGAGCTCGCCCGCTCGATCGAGGACAGCGGCGGGGTGACGATCGTTCCCGCGCTGTCGGGCCTCGGCGCGCCGCACTGGAACGCCGAGGCGCGCGGGATGATCGCCGGGCTCAGCTTCGCCAGCGGCCGGGCCCAGATCGCGCGCGCCGCGCTCGAGGCGATGGCGCACCAGACGCACGATCTCGCCGCCGCCTTCGCCGCCGACGATGCGGCGTGGCAATCGTTGAAAATCGACGGCGGGATGAGCGCCAACGACTGGATGGCGCAGGATCTCGCGAACATGCTCGATCTGTCCGTCGAACGGCCCGATTTCGTCGAGACGACCGCGCTCGGTGCGGCGATGCTGGCCGCAGCGGGGTGCGGGTTGCATGGCTCGCTCGAGGACGCGGCGCAGGCGATGCGCGGTGCGGTGCGGACCTTTACGCCCGATATGGCAGACGATGTGCGGCAGGCACGCCTCGCAGCATGGAATAAGGCGCTGGCCGCAGCCTGCCGTTAGAGCCGGCTTACCTCGCGCCCAAGCCGCTCGCGCAGCCGGTGCACCGCGGAGGGACGCAGGCGGAACTTGTCGCGCCAGGCGGCGTCGAGCCGCGCGATGCGGGCGTGCAGCGCTTCGGACTGCTCGATCAGGTCGCGGGTCGGCACTTCGAGCCGGTCGAAATTGGCCGGATCGGACGGCCGGTCGTCGGGCAGCGTGCCGTGGCGGCGGAGCTGGAATTCGCTCATCTCGCCATTGAAATAGGCGCGCTGGTTGAGCAGCCAGGCGAGCACGTGCATCACCCGCGTGGTGGTGCGCAGCCCCTCGACCGACATTGCCAGCCGCAGCCTGTCGCCATCGCCATCGGGTTTGTCGACCGGCTGGAGGTCGAACGCCGCGCGCACCTCGTCGGCCAGTACGAGCGCCTCGCAATAGAGCGCCTCGATGATCGGTCGGCTGATGTCGGTCGCGGTCATGGAGGTTCTAGGGCTATGCGCATGCGCACCGGAGCGCCAGCGCGGAAACCATTTTTTCCCACGCGGAATCGATCGCGTCCCGTTGGGGGACGGTTTACGCGATGATATCGGGCAGCAACTGGTCTTCGATGATCGCGATCTGGTCCTTCAGTGCCAGCTTGCGCTTCTTCAACCGGGCGATCTGCAGTTGATCGGTCGAACCCGAATCGCGCAGCGCGTCGATCGCGGCATCGAGATCGCGGTGCTCGATCCGCAGCGTCGCCAGTCTCTTGCGCAGTTCCTGCTCGTTCACACCAAGCCCGTCGTTTCGTCGCGCCCCAGCACGGACCGACCGTTTAGGACAAAGTTAGGGCTTCGCAAGCCACCTTGTGTGTGGTTTGTTGATTGGACGCGGGACGGCCGCGAGGTCGAGTCGCTCCGCACCCCATGCGCAAACGGGGGGGTCGCACAACCTCGAAGGAGAGCCGAATATGGAATCGTCCCACACCAGTGCCCTGCAGAGCAAGCATGCCCGTCTCGATACGCAACTGCGCGACGAGATGAGCCGCCCCTCTCCGGATGCTGCGACGATCCAGGCGCTCAAGAAGCAGAAGCTGCGGATAAAAGAGGAACTGGCGGCGCAGTAGCGCTTTCCAGCTTCGCTGACGCGGCACCGGCGCGTTTCTTTTCCCGGCGGTGACGAGACCTGTCGCGTGGTGGCAGGCATCGGACCGCCGGAAGCGGCACCGGCCCACTCCCCCGCCCTTCCACCCTTAGGATACTAAAGTCGGGGTGGAAGGGCGGG
>ENA-ORCV01000412-ORCV01000412.1-marine-metagenome-genome-assembly--contig:-NODE-412-length-32561-cov-4.309506_pt1 | contig 32561 bp, 21 predicted proteins | sample MGYA00237779_ERZ508509 | MGnify/ENA primary metagenome ERZ508509 (study PRJEB26180, sample SAMN06268772) | marine metagenome | isolation source: Bioluminescent Bay, La Paraguera, Puerto Rico | place... | reverse complement strand
CGCACGATACCCGGGTAGCGCTTCTCCCACTCGGGGAAGAAGTTTTCGTTGAGGTCCTTCATGATCTCGCCGCGCACGTCGTCCTTCAGGTCTGCCATCACCCGTGCAGCGCGGTTGCCGTTCCAGCGCTGAATGCGCTTGATGCCCGGGGCGTAGTGCAGGTCGGCAACGGCCAGCAGCGGCACTTCGCGGCCGTCGGCGGTGCGCACGCGGAAGTCCTTCAGGCTCTCGATGGAGCGGCGAGATTGCAGTGGGTAGCGCACCATGACTTTTACGTCCTGGCCGGCGCGGGGCAGGCGCTGCACTTCCTCGCCGAAGTAGGCCTGGCGTACCTGGTGGTTGACGTCTGCCAGGGTCAGCCCGAGCTTGGCTGCACCGGGTTTCAAATCGATGCGAATCTCCTCGGAGGCGCCTTCGAGATTGTTGCGCACGTCATACAGGCTTTGGTAACTGCGCAGCTGCATTTCCAGTTCGGCCGTGGCCGCGCGCAGGACGTCCAGGTCCGGGTGGCGGATGGATAGTTCAAAGCCCGGGCCGCCATTGTTAAACGAGTACTGCACCGAGACTTCCTTCGCATCGGGAATGTCCCCGAGCAGGTGCCGCAGGCGCAGGGCGGCTTCCTTGGCGGACATATCGCGCACTTCCGGTGGCGCCAGTTTGACGATCGCCATCACGCTGTCGCGGCGGGATCGGGTATACCAGTTTTCGATCAGGACGCCCTTGCCGTCGGTGCGCTCGTTGACTTCGTCTACCAGGCGCTGCTCTGCATCCTGCAGCTGTGCCAGCACTTCCAGGGCCCGGCTGTAGGGGGCACCTTCCGGCATCACCACGTTGACGGTGACTTCATCGGATTCGATTTCCGGCATAAAGCTTTTCTTGACCCAGCCGCTGCCAAACATGCCGAAGCCGATCATCGTCACCGCAATAAAAATGCTCAGGGTCAGGTAGCGGCGGTTGACCGCCCACTGGCCGATGCGGCGATAGTGATTCTGGGCGAAGTAGATAATGCGGTCGGCGATGCTTTTCTGAATGCGCCCGAAGCGGCCGAGTTCGGTGCGCGGCTTCAGGTTGCGCAGGTGGGCCGGCAGAATGAACAGGGATTCGATCAGGGAAAAGAGCAGCGCGAGGATCACCACCCAGGTGATATGGCGGGTGAACTCACTGGTGGAACCACTGATAAAAATCCACGGCAGGAAGGCGAAGATGGTAGTGACCACCGCAAAGATTACGGGCTTTGCCACCAGCTGGGTGCCGAGCACCGCGGCATTCAGGCGACCTTTTTCGTCGTTGCCGTGCTCGGGGTTGTGGGATTCCGTATGGATGCTTTCCCCCACCACAATGGCATCATCCACCACGATACCGAGTACCAGCAGGAAGGCAAAAGTGGAGAGCATATTGAGGGAAACCCCCACGGTCGGCAGCAGTACAAAGGCGCCGGCATAGGCGGTGGCGATACCTCCAGCGACCCAGAACGCTACTTTCGGGCGCAGGCTGAATACCAGTACCAGCAGTACCAGGATCAGGCCCTGGAACGCGGAGGAACCGATGGTTTCCATGCGCCCCTTGAAGTCCACGGCGTTGTCGGTCCACAGGGTGAGTTTGGCGCCGGCGGGCAGGGTTTCGCTGCGCTCAGCAATCCATTTGCGGATCGAATCCGAGGCGGTGACGATATCCATGGTCTCGGTGCTCATCACCTGCAGCAGCACGGCGGATTCACCGTTCAGGGTTGCGAGGATTTCATTGTCTTCAAACCCGTCCACCACGTTGGCCACGTCGCCGACGCGAATGGTGCCGCCGTCGGCGGTCTGGCGCACGATGATATCGGCGAATTCCTGTTCGCTATCGGCCTGGTTGCGCACCTTGAGCTGGTAGGCGCCAGCCTGGGTACGCACGGTACCGGCGGACTGGTTGATGGAGCTCGCGCGGATGGCATCGGCCACGTCCTGGAAGGTGATGCCGTAGCGGCGCAGAGCCTGTTCGCTCACTTCGATGGAGACTTCTTCCATGCGGGTACCGAACAGCTCCACCACGGAAACGGCCGGCAGGGTAGCGGCCTCGCGCCGCAGCTGTTCCGCCAGTCGCTTCAGTTCCCGCTCGCTCAGGTCTCCGTGCACCGCCACGCGGATAAATTCCTGGCGGTTGACCCACTGGTGTACCTGCGGTGGCTCGATATCGCGCGGGAATGACGAAATGCCGTCCACGCGGATCTTCACATCATTCATAAAACGCGCGAAATCCACGTTGGACTCGGCCAGGATATACACCTCACCGGAGCCCTCGGAGGAGCTGGAGCGCACCCAATCGATATTGTCCATGTCGCTGACCGCTTCCTCGATGCGGGCGACAATCTGTTCTTCCACTTCCTGCGGTGCAGCACCGGGCCAGGAAACGCGGATCTCCAGGCCGGGAAAGCGTACCTGCGGGTCCATTTCCCGCTCCATGCTGCCGAAGCCGATAATGCCGGCAACGAAAATGCCGATCATGGCGAGATTGGCGGCGACGCTGTTGCGCGCCCACCAGGCGATCAAGCTGTTCATGTGCGCACTCCGTTAGTTGCGGGCCAGGTGGGTAATGGGCTGGACTTCCATGCCGTCCACCGCATTGGCGACGGCGGAGGTCACTACCCGTTCACCGTCGGTGACGCCGGCGGCCACCACGACCCGGTTTTCGGAGGTAGACAGTACATCCACGGTGCGGATATCCAGGCGGTTGTCTTTATTGACCACGTATACCTTGTCGGCATTGCGCAACGCTTCCCGCGGCATCACTACGGCCTGGCGCTCCTGCACGCCCTCGGCCTCGGCGGTAACAAACAGGCCCACTGCCAGTGGTACACCGTCGCTGGCGCCCTTGCCATAGGGGTCACTGACTTCTGCCACCGCGTAAATCTGGCGGGTTTGCTGATCAATCGCGGCCTGGGTACGCACGATACGTCCCTGCCACTGGTGCTGCCTGGAGCCAACCTGGGCGGACAGGGTGACCTGGGGGCCCGGGTTTTTCTTGCCGGCGACGAAGCCCATGGGCAGGCTCAGTTCCTGCAGCTGGGTATCGGTCAGGGGCAGGCGCACTTCCACGCGGTCGGTGGCAAATACCCGACCCAGAGTCGTGCTTGCAGTCACATACTGGCCGACGCCCACATTGCGCAGGGCGACACGTCCGCGATAGGGGAGCTTGATTCTGGTGCGGGCGAGGTTGCGCTCTGCATTGGCCAGTTCCGCCTGGGCGGAACTCAGGTTCGCTTCCGCTTCTTCTACCTGGGGCTGGTTGACCTGTAGCGGTGTCGGCTCCCGGTTGGGGTTCAGGTCGAGCCACTGCTGACGCTTGATGCCGGCGGCCGCCCTGGCCTGCAGCAGCAGAACCTCGGCCTGCTCCACGCCGGCCTTGGCGCGGGCCACTGCCAGCTGGTAATCGGCATCGTCCAGTCGGATCAGCGTCTCGCCGGGCTCGAATCCGGCGCCTTCGGCAAAATTGTCGGAGATGGCGACGATACGGCCGGAAACTTCCGGGGTCAGGTCGATTTCCGTGTGCGCGCGCACTTCCCCCTGAGTAGATACGGCGAGATGGACCGCCTGTTCCCGGGCCTCGGAATACATCAGCGATACCAGCCGCTGCTCCTCTTCCTTTTTCTCCGGCGCCGGTTTGGAGGCGGACATAATCTGTACAACCCCAAAGCCCAACGCCAGCACCACTACCGGTGCTGCAGCCTTCAAATATTTATTGTTCATCACTCTCATCTGCCTGGATTGTGAAGTTTGCCAACGGCGATCGCCGGGTCAGTTTGGGCTCCATGGAATCACGAAACCTGGGGGCCGGCTACGGGCGGAAAGCCAGGCCGAGCCGGATAAGCGTTGAATGTCTGTTGCTCACTGACCTATTGACTGGGTGGGGGGCAGGTTTGGATGCAGGCCCGTGAAAATATATTTGGGCCCTTGGGTATCCCGCCTCAATGTGACTTTCCTGACTCGGGGCCGGGACGGGGGCGCGGCTCTGAAGTGTTGTCGCGAATACTTTGGCGAAGCCGGCAGTGAGACGAATGAATACCGTGTCTATTTTGTGAAATCAGTTGGCAATTTGGTGTGTGGCTACTAGTAGTAATAGATCAGCGGGTTGGTAAATGTTGCGCCATGGAAAGGCCCAACAACAGTGGCTGTGATTTTGGCGCGCAACCCGCGGAAGCCGCTATGAAAATATAAAGGAATAAAGTCGGTGCGCTCCATTCATCCCCCAAGAGTCTCCCCGTCCGGCTTTACGCTGCTGGAGCTGATGGTCACGCTTGCGATCGCAAGCATCCTGCTGAGTATTGGTGTTCCCAGTTTTAACGGGATGTTTGACAAACTCCGGTTGAAAAATACCAGCGAGCAAATCTATTCCCATATGCAGCGGGCGCGCTTTGAAGCGGTCAGTCGCAAGGTGGAGGTCGGGGTAAATTTTTCTGCCGATAACACTGCCACCTGGGCCTACGGGATCAGTGATGCAAATAATGGAAGCTGTGATACCGGGCTGACCACCGCGGGCGCGGACGATGCGTGCACGCTGGTGATCGACGATGGGGACGGCTCTGTACATGGCCTGAATGGCACCGTAGACACTGCGGACAAAGTGCTCATGCTGTTCACTAACGGGGACCACCGGGATATAAAAATGCAATTCACCGGAGCCGGCGGTGCTAACAGCATAGTTTTCGACCCGGTGCTTGGGACCGCCAGGGACAGTTCCGGCGCGCTGCGCACGGGCGAAATTCTTCTGGAGTCAAACCGCGGTCTGAAACTCAAGGTCGTGGTCGGCGTGCTCGGCAACGTGCGGATCTGTTCGCCCGATGGCAGCGTATCCGGCTACAGGGGGTGCTGAGATGCAGCTTGCACAACAACGTGGTCTCACTCTTATCGAGCTGCTGATTTCCCTGACCATCGGGCTTATCGTGCTGGGCGCGGCATCGTCCGTATTCGTGACAACCATCGTCAATAGCGCAGCTTCGATTTCCGCCAGCCGCCTGAATCAGGAACTGATGACGTTGATGAACGTAATGGTTCACGATATCCGCCGCGCGGGCTACTGGAAAAATGCCGGATCTGCGCCTGCACAGAATCCATTCAATACGGAAACGGGCACCGCTTTGGCTGTGATTCCTTCCACTGCGGGCGGCAGTTCTGGCCAGTGTATCCTCTATACCTATGATTCCAACGACACCGGTTCAGTGGAAGATACCAATCTCTTTGGCTTTCGGCTGAATAACGGCGTTGTGCAGATGCGCCTGTCTGGCGTTGCCGCCAGCGCGAAGAATGATGACTGCAATAGTGATGTTTGGAATGATCTCACCGACCCCAACCTGGTCAATGTCACCAACCTGACCTTTGACACAGAAGACGCTGCAGCGCCTTCCACCTGCCTGAATGTTCGCGAACCCAACGGCGTGGAGAACGGCGGTGATGTCGGTGTCGATGATGACAAGGAATTTGATTGTTACGAGGTTCAACCGACGGTCGGCAGTGGCGATATCACCGTGGAAACACGGCAGATCGCGATAACGCTCGAAGGTGAGCTGGTCAGCGACCGGGAAGTACGGGTATCCATCACGCAACTGGTCAGGGTGCGAAACGATCTGGTGAGGAAATGGTAATGCACGGTTCCTGTTTCTCAGCAGCTTCTCTGAAGTACCAGCGGGGCGTGTCGACCCTGATCTTTGCGGTGATCATTCTCGCCCTTACCGGGATCGCGGCGCTGACGACATTCAATTTTGTCCGCCAGGAGCAGGTAGTTTCCAATAACGACGGAAGAGCCCGGCAGGCCTTCGAGGCGGCAGAGGCAGGCCTGTCAGCCGCACTTGCCTATCTTGGCGATGGTCCGGATCGGGATGACAACGGTGCGATCGACCCGGTATTCGATACCGACAATGACGGGGTTGGCGATGCCAGTGGGGTCAATATTGGCCGGGGCAGTGTAGTGGTGAGCACTGCGGCAAGTGGCAGTGGCATAACGGTTATGTCTACGGGATTTAGCGATGACCGCTCGGCAAGACATGTTGTCAGCCAGCTCCTGGGGGTGATCGATCCATTGCCCAATGATCCGGCAAACCCGTTTATCTCCAAGGGCAACGTGGGGATCAATGGCTCGGCGACCGTGTATAACCCGGAGGGGCACAGCACCATCTGGAGCGGTGGGGAAGTGGACCTGGGCTCCAACAACAGTACCGCCACCGAGGTGGCCGATATGGGGGATTCCAACTACCCGCAGTGTATGGATACCCCAATGACCTGCGACACGGTGGCGTCATCCAACAAGCTGACCGTTGGCCTGGATGTTATCGAGAACGATACCAGTCTCGCCAATCTTTCTCCCTCGGAACTGTTCGAGAACTACTTCGGCATGTCCCCCGAGACCTATCGCAATTCCGGCCTGGTCTCACTGGAGACAACGCCCGCCAGTGTGAATGAGGATATTCAGCTTGCGACCCACGAAGTGATCTGGGTGGAGGGAAATGCGGAATTTGAAAACAACACGTCGGTAGGATGTGCGGTTGCACTTCAGGGAAACAAAACCTGTGGCACCGGGGACAGTAAACCATCGATCCTGATCGTCAATGGCGATGCCACATTCAACGGCACGCCAAATTTTAACGGCCTGGTATTTATTACCGGCAACGCAAATATTAGTGGAAATATGACAGTGGTAGGCACCATTGTTATCGCCGGAAATTTGAGTAGTGACGCGGGCGGCAGTATGGATGTCTGGTACAACTCCGATGTGATGGCAGATTTGGAAAACGCCGGTGCCCGGGTCGGGGTTGCAGGCACCTGGAAGGACTTTTAAGTGCGGCATTTCATTTGGTGGAAAGCATAATGATAAATTCCAGAGTGATGTCTAGATTTCCCAGAAACTCTCGCGGCATAGGGCTTATCGAAGTCCTGGTCGCGATGTTTGTACTGGCGGTTGGGGTGCTGGCACTGGGGAAAATGCATAGTGAATATTTCGGTATCAGTTCCCTCAACAAGGCCAGGACCGAGGCACTGGCAATCGCCCAGGGTCGCCTGGACGATATGCGCAACTACATGCATGAGGCAGACACCCTGGATGAATTCAAGGCACTTTATCCGGTGGATACCGATGGTAATCTTGCAACGATCGAAGGGGTAAACGCCAGTTTCTCCCGCACGGAGACCATAGCCGAAAACGGGGACCTGCGTGTTGTAGCGGTTACCGTCGACTGGGTGGATGCGACGGGCGAGACGCAAAACGTGACCCTGGATACCGAGCTGGCATTTTCCTCGCCGCGAGCTCCCGGTGCGCTGGCCGCTGAGCAGGGGGGTATTGTCCTGCCGTCCCCGATGGGGCGAGCCAGGCTGGGGCGGGGCAATGTGCCTGCGGGGGTGACTCCGGATTCCAATAACGACGGCACCGGGACTTTTGATGCCGATGGCAATAGAAACCTGGTATCCGGCCAGAAAATCGTGCTGACCCTGGAGGATGCGTGCAGTACCGAGGATGGGGAGTGCACGGACTTCGTCCAGATCAAGGGGCAGGTGTTTATCGACAAGGCGACGCAGAAGTCGCTCGATCCCCAGGACGTCTATGTGCAGGCGTCGGACGCCGCTTACTGCACGCGCTACATCACGGTCGGTGATGAGGCGCAGCCGATTGAAGATATTACCAATAACAGCCTGTTGCTGACCGAAAGCGAAGATTACTACCGCTTTGATTACACCTGTTACCTGGGAGGCGGCTGGCACGGCAATATCGGTATATTGCTGGCCAGCGGGCTCAAGCAGGGGGACAAGATCTGCCAGGGGGATCCGGTTTCCACCAATGCGTGGGAAACACCGGTAATCGCCGCGCGCCGCGCCTACCGGGGCATGATTTACACAAAGAATGCGGACGGTACCCCCGTCACCACTGGCGATACCGGCGACCGTGTCTACACGTCCTACGGGATTGCCGATGGGGTTATCTTGCCCAATCCGGACAGCTCCGATCACTCCCACGATTTCGTGATTTCCTCAATGTCTGCGAGCAGTACCGAGGGCAGTAACTGTATCTCCCAGGGCGCCATGGTACGCGCGGATGCCACCAGTAACGGTGTTTCCGGTGACCTGTTTGCGGGCAATCCGGATGATTTCGTGTGCCTGAATGACGGCTATCTGGATAACTATGACACGGACATGCACGGCCACGAAGTCACCTGCCCCTATGACCCCACCAACCCTCCGGTGGAACGGCATGTTATCTCAGGCTCGGTGGTCGTCAGCGCTTCGCCCGGCAATGTCATCAGCGACGAAATTCTCAACTCGATTGGGGTGAATACGTCCGATGGGCCGGGTAATTGCCTGCTGGACGGGTTTACGGCGTCTGGTGGGGGCTACCAGGCCGCATACGAATGTGATGTTTACGACTGGGGGTTGGGCTGGAAAGGAATGCTTCATACCACTGCTGCGGAGAATGAGCAGAATATTTTCTGTTCACCTAACCCGCTGGAGTTTGCCACGGCTCTGACTGCTGATATTTCGGGGCAGACTATCAGCTGTGAAGTAGGGAAATATGCTGTTATTTCAGGTCTGGTAGCCACGGACGATCCGAGAAGGGTACTGGATAGTGTCACCATCAGCAGTGGTGAATGCCAGATAGGCAGCGCCGGCCTCTCCTACGAATGTGTTAGCGAAGATTATTCGAATGTGTCAACCAACTGGGGCGGCACGCTCACATTCACGCTGACCGGTGGTGTCCTGTGCCCGGCTACTGTTACCAGCAGTGGAATACTCGATCTGGTTGACGGGGTGGCCACCGCTGATGGCATCAGCGGGGAGAATGAATTGAATCTGATTATCCAGAACAATGCGGGCGCATGTCCCTAGTGCGACGGTTGATAGTGATAAAAATGGGCAGTGGGGCGATGTGATGAGAAGTAAAGGCTTTACCCTGATAGAAATGCTGATAACGGTAGCGATTCTGGCAATCCTGGCGGCAATAGCCGTGCCTTCCTACCAGCAGTTTATTTTGAAATCGCGCCGCTCGGACGGTATGTCGGCTCTGCTGAAACTGCAGCTCGAGCAGGAGAAGTTTCGCGCAAACTGCCGGTTTTACGCCGAAAAACTGGGTACCGCGGATAGCTGTGGCGCAGATGCCGCAAACAGCGCACTGAACTTCAGCGATACCAGTGAAGACGGTTACTACACCATTGCAGTCACTGCCGCCTCGGGTAATGGCTATACCATCACCGCCGATCCGGTTGGCCGCCAGGCGGTCGACACGGATTGTGACCCGCTCAAATATGAATACCCGGCGGGCATCAAGTCCCCGGCGGATTGCTGGGATTAATCCACTGCTACTTCTTCTGTCACCGCAGCAGGTGCAGCCGAGGATGCTCTGCCGAGAATCAGCTCTGCGGCCCGCTCGGCCACAGCAATCACCGGTGCATTGGTGTTACCGCTGACAATATTCGGCATCACCGAGGCATCCACTATCCGCAGTCCTTCCACGCCGTGCACTTTCAGTTGTCCATCCACTACCGCCATCGGGTCGTCCCCCATACGGCAGCTGCCCACCGGGTGATAAACGCTTTCGGCGTGCTCGCGGATAAATTCCTCGATGTCACTGCGGGAATTCAGGCGGCGCTGGGGCAACCACCAGTGCTTGTGAAATTGCCGCAGATCCGGCTGCTCGATAATCTCCCGCGCCTGCTCGACTCCCTCGATCAACACTTGCAGGTCCTCCGGTTCGCTGAGGAAGTTCGCGCGGATTCTCGGCAGGTCGCTGGGGTTGGTGGAGCGCAGGCTTATGCTGCCGCGGCTTTTTGGCCGCAGTCCGCAGACGTGCAGTGAGTAGCCGTAGCCCCCGGGGCGGTGGCGCCCGTGGTCGAACAGCGGGGCGGAGGTCAGGTGAAACTGCAGGTCGGCAAAGCCGCGGGCAAAGGATGAGCGGGAAAACCCGCCCGCTTCGGCGCCGTTGCTGGTCAGCATGCCGCCATTGCCCCACAGGAATCTGGGTAGGCTGGCGGCGGCCTTCAGGGTGGGCCACAGGGAATTGGAAAAGGTGATGGGGCGGTTTACCCGCACCACCTGGGTCACATCCAGGTGGTCCTGCAGATTCTCGCCGACACCGGGCAGGTGCAGGCGCGGCTGAATACCCAGGGATTTCAGCTGTCGCTCATCGCCAATGCCGGAGAGCTGCAACAGCTGTGGCGATTGCAGTGCACCGGCACAGAGAATCACTTCGCGCCGGGCGCAGATTTCTGGGCCGCCGATCAGTTGTACCCCGGTGGCGGTATTCCCTTGCATGACAAGGTTGGCAACCCGCGCACCGGTGATGACAGTGAGGTTTTCCCTGGTGGCCGCCGGGTGCAGGTAGGCAGCTGCCGCGGAACAGCGGCGGCCGTTTTTCTGGGTGACCTGGTAAAAGCCGAAGCCCAGCTGCGATTGGCCGTTGAAGTCGTTGTTGGCGCTGTGGCCGGCACTGGTGGCGGCGCGGATAAACGCCTCGCCGGCGCGGGTTTTCCAGCGCAGGTCGGAAACCGCGAGCGGGCCGCTGTCGTTGTGGTGGCTGTCGCGGCCCCGTTCGTTGCCTTCGGCCTTGAGGAAATAGGGCTTCAGGGATTGCCAGTTCCAGCCGGGGTTGCCGGCCTTTTCCCAGTCGTCGTAATCGCCGGGATTGCCGCGGATATACACCATGGCGTTGATCGAGCTCGAGCCGCCGAGGGTTTTGCCCCGCGGCCAGAACAGGCGGCGGCCATTCAGGTGCGCTTCCGGCTCGGTGTGGTGGGGCAGGTTGTATTTTTCACCGGCGACCAGAAAGCCGATGCCGATGGGCATGCGGATCAGCAGGCTGTTGTCGCTTGGCCCCGCTTCCAGCAGGCATACGCTGTAGCGTCCGTCTTCGCTCAAACGGTTGGCCAGCACGCAACCGGCGGAGCCGCCGCCGACGATTACGTAATCGAATTCCTCTACCTTCATCACTGCTGCCTCGTTTTTATTATTGCGCGTGGATTTGTGTTGTTTGTCTGGAGTGTCTGGTCAGGGTTCGGCCCGGGCAATCAGGCGCAGGCTCAGTTTGCAGTTCTCCAGTAATTTATCCAGGTCGATGGCTTGCGGGGATACCAGCCACTGGTAGATAGCGCCAAATACCAGCGCGCAGTACTGCTCGGCAAAGGCCTCCGCCTCCGTGTGGTTGTTTTCGTAACCCGGACATTCCGCAATCCACAGCGCGGCCTGCTTGCGCTGGTTCTGGTGGATTTCCTGCAGCTTCTGGGTGATCTCCGAATGGTGATCGATGGTGTGGTAGTAGAGCTTGTACATGGCGTGCAGGTGGTCGGGATTGCTGCGTACGAAGTTCTGCAGTGCGGTTACCGCCGCGACGATCGTGTCCATGCCGCGAGTGCCGCTGATGGTGGCGTCCAGCTCTACACACCACAGGTGGTGCAGGTGCTCGATCAGTGCGCTGTAAAACACATCCTTGGTTTTGTAGCGGTAGGCGGCAAGCCCCCGGCTGTAACCGGCGTGGATGCCGATGTCTGCCAGGGTTGCGCGCTGGGGGCCCTGGTCGACGATCAGACGGATGGCCGCATCGAACATCTGGCTGTCGGACTGGGCGGTGCGCTCCGCCTGGGTCATGCGCTCTTTTTTGCCGCTGTTGCGGGTCGCGGTCGGGCTCATACCTCGGGTTCCTGTTGATGTGGGTGTGCGTTGTCGGCGTGCATTCGCGGGTAATTCTACGCCGTTCTTCTCCACTTCCGGTCAGTCTAACCAACAAACATACTTGTAACAAGCAAGTAAGTGTGTGTATGCTGCCGGGAAATGGCAAAACCGAGGTTAGGGAGGTCGGTGCCGTGAAGCGAAAACTGTTTGATGATGATCACGAGATGTTTCGGGACTCCGTGCGCAAGTTTCTGCAGGCGGAGGCGGTGCCGCATATGGAGGAGTGGCGCAAGCAGGGGGTGGTGGACCGGGAAATTTTCCGCAAGGCGGGGCACAACGGCTTCCTGTTTATGTGGGCGGAGGAGCGCTTTGGCGGCCTCGACCTGAATGACTTCCGCTATGAGCAGGTGCTGATCGAGGAGCTCTACGGCGCCGGTTGCGGGGATATTTTTATTCCCACCCACAATCGCCTGGTGGGCCGCTACCTGGGCAATCTGGCATCGGAGGAGCAGAAAGACCGCTTTTACCCCGGGTGCATCAGCGGCGAGACGATTCTCGGGATCGCCATGACCGAGCCGGATACCGGATCGGACCTCGCGGCGATGAAGACCCGCGCGGTGGACTGCAGCGACCACTGGAAAATCAGTGGTGCAAAAACCTACATTTCCAATGGCATCATCGGCGACCTGTTCGTGGTCGCGGCGAAAACCAGTGACACGGAGAAATACGGCGTCGGGCTCTTTCTGGTGGAGCGGGGCATGGAAGGGTTCAGCCGAGGCCGCAACCTGGACAAGCTGGGCATGAAAGCCCAGGACACGGCGGAGCTGTTTTTCGACGAGGTGTGCGTGCCCAAGGCCAACCAGCTGGGCGAGCCCGACAAGGGCTTCTATTACCTGATGCAGAACCTCTCCGAAGAGCGCCTGCAGAGCGCCACCTGTTCACTGGCCAACGCCCGCGCGGCGCTGGAGGAAACCCTGGAGTTTACCCGCGAGCGCAAGGTGTTCGGCCAGCCGGTGGCGAGCTTCCAGAACAACCGTTTCCAGTTTGCCAGTATGCAGACCGAACTGGATGTGGCGCAGGTATTTGTCGACCACTGTGTGCTGGAACTGAACGCGGACCAGCTCAGCGGCGCCGATGCCGCCAAGGTGAAGCTGTTCTGCTCCGAACTGGAAGGCCGGGTAGTGGACCAGTGCCTGCAATTTCACGGCAGTGCCGGCTATATGGATGAGTACCGTATTTCCCGCCGCTATGCCGACGCGCGTATTTCGCGGATTTACGCCGGCACCAGTGAGGTTATGCGGGAAATTATCTCGCGGGATATGGGGCTGGATTTCCGCGAGAAGAAGGCCGCAAAAAAATAACCGTATTTTTTCAAATGAACTGCTACCAGTTTGTCGCAGAGGGCTAGACCGTGAAAACCAAGATTACGCAAATGCTGGGTATCGAACACCCGATCATTCAGGGCGGCATGATGTGGGTGGGGCGTGCCGAGCTGGCATCCGCCGTGTCCAACGCCGGGGGGCTGGGTATTCTCACCGCGCTAACCCAGCCAACACCGGAAGACCTCTTTAAGGAGATACAACGCTGCCGCGAGATGACGGACAAGCCGTTCGGGGTAAATCTCACCATCCTGCCCACCATCAATCCGGTGCCCTATGACGAATATGCGCGCGCGGCCATCGAGGGCGGCGTCAAGGTGATCGAGACCGCGGGGCGCAATCCTGCGGAGTTCATCCCGCTGTTCAAGGAGCACGGGGTCAAGGTGATTCACAAGTGCACCTCGGTGCGCCATGCGCTGAAGGCCGAGTCCATCGGTTGCGATGCGGTCAGTGTCGACGGTTTTGAGTGCGCCGGGCACCCGGGGGAGGAAGATGTGACCAACCTGGTGCTGCTGCCGGTGGCCGCAGCGCGCCTGAAAATTCCGATGATCGCCTCCGGCGGTATTGGCAGCGGCCGCCAGCTGGCGGCGGCCCTGATGCTGGGGGCAGAGGGGGTAAATATGGGTACGCGCTTTGTCGCCACCCGCGAAGCGCCGGTACACCAGAATGTGAAACAGGCGATGGTGGATGCGGACGAGCGCCAGACCACGCTGATTTTCCGCACCCTGCGCAATACCGCACGGGTGTTCAGCAATTCCATCGCCAAGGAGGTGGTGTCCATCGAGGGTCGCCCCGGGGATACCGATTTTGCCGACCTGCAGCCGCTGGTGGCCGGTGCCCGCGGGCGCGAGAACGTGCTCGAAGGCGGGGATGTGGAAGGCGGTATCTGGACCGCGGGCCAGGTCATCGGCCTGATCGACGATATTCCCAGCTGCAGTGCGTTGCTGACGCGCATGGTGGCGGAGGCGGAGCAGGTAATCCGCGCCCGCGCATCGGGCCTGCAACCGGCAACGGAGACGACGGCGGCACGGGAGCCCTGTACAGATCAGGTCTGACGGGTCATGTAAAGTGTGCCTTGGTCGCCGGTTGACAGCGCCTGGGGCTGCACTTATTTTCGTTCCACTAGGGTCCATAAAAATATAACGACTGCCCGTGAGCCTTCACGGCGATGGCCCCGAGAGAGAGCAGCATGCTGGTGACCACACCACAGTATTACCTGGAGGCGAGCCGGTGATCGATTCCCTTCAGCAGCATCGGGAAAGTGGTAAGGAAGAGCGGAAGGGCGATCGGAAAATCATCGCCCAGCCCGCGAAGTTGTCCTGTCCGCAGGCCCCGCCGTTCCAGATACATCGCAGCGCACTGTGTGCGCAACTGGTATCCGGTGCCGGAGCCCGGGTATCCCTGGTGCGCGCGCCTGCGGGGTTTGGCAAGTCGACCCTGATGCGCCAGGCGTATGAGCAGCTCTCTGACTCCGGCGTGCCCACCGCCTGGATGCGCCTCGACCTCGCCGACAACGACACTTCCCGCCTACTGTATTTCCTCGCCCGCACATTGCGGGACTTTCTGCCGGAAGGGCATTCCCCTGCGGGCGACGAGCCCGGTGCTCTGGCCATCGATCTGCTCGACCGGCTGGAAATGCTGCCGGTACCCTTTGTACTGTTTCTCGACGATCTGGAAGTACTGCAGAATACAGTGGCACTGGCGATCATCCGCCAGCTGGTAGACCGGCTGCCAGCAGGGGTGCGGCTGGTGGTCGGGTCGCGCTCACAGCCGGATATCGGGCTGGCGCGATTGCGAGCCCGCGGACAGCTGCAGGAAATTGATGCGAATGCGCTGCGCTTCAGCATGGAGGAGACCCGGGACTTCCTGCAGCGCGAGTGCGGGCTGGAAATCGCTACCGATCATATTGCCTCTCTGCACCAGACCACCGAGGGCTGGGCGGCGGCCCTGTGGCTCGCCTACCTGGCACTGGAACAGAGCCGCGATCCCGCCGGGCTGGTGGCAGGCTTCTCCGGATCCAGCGCGCTGGTGGCGGATTACCTGGGGGAAGAGGTGCTCGCGCGGCAACCGGAATCCCTGCGTACCTTCCTGCTGCGCACCAGTATTCTGCCGCAGTTAAATGGGCCCCTGTGCGATGCCGTGTGCGGCGAGCCCGGCAGCCAGGCCCGGTTGCAGTCCCTCTGTCGCACCAGTTTCCTGCTGGAACCGATGGACGAGAGCGAACAGTGGTTTCGCTATCACAGCATGTTTGCGGTGTTTCTGCAGGGACAGCTGCAACTGCACATGCCCGAAGAGGTGCCGCGCCTGCACCGCGCCGCGTCGGAGGCTTATCTGGCCGAAGGGCGGGTGGTGCCGGCGATTGAGCAGGCGCTCAAATCCGGTGATATGGATTATGCACTGCCGCTGTTCGCCCGCCATGCCGAGCGATTGCTGGGAGACGGGCGCAGCCTGCTGCTGACCCGACTGATGGGCATGGTGCCGGCGGGCAGTTTGCAGGCATGGCCGAATCTCCAGGTGGTGCACGTTTGGGCCATTGCCTTTACCCGCGGTGCCGCGGAAGCCATGGAGAGGTTGAGCCAGTACGAGGGGGAAGCCCCACAGACGTCGGAAGTGCACCTGCACGGCATGGCGCTGCGGCCAATGTTGCTGTCCATGCTGGACCGCCACGACGAGGCCTATGCGGTGGCGCTGGAAAACCTCTCCCGCCTGCCCACGGAAACTATTTTCCCCCATGCCATTCTGCGTACCTCTCTGGCCTACGTGGCCCTGGTGGTGGGGCACTACCGGCAGGCCCAGGACCTGCTGGATGAGGGGCGGCGCCTGCAGGTGATCGACTTTACTCCGTTCACCCATATCTACGCGCAGTGTGTAGAAGGTGCCATCGAATTGTTACAGGGGCGACTGCGGCAGGCGACGGCGCGCTTTCGTCTGGCGGCGGGGGTAAACGAACGCAGCGGTAGGGCAGTGACCAACGGCAATGCCATGGCCGCAATCCTGCTGTCGGAAGTGTGGTACGAGTGCGGCCGCTTTGCGGATGCAGAGCGGCTGTTGCAGGTGTATGTGCCACTGGTACAGCAACAGGGGGTGCCGGATCACCTGATCTGCGGTCACCGCACCCTGGCGCGAATTCTCTATGCCCGCGGTGACACCGACGGCGCCTTCCAGACCATCAGCGAGCTGGAGTATTTTGGCTACCGCAATGAACTGCCCCGGCTGGTGGCCTGTGCCCGCCTGGAGCGCAGCCGCATATTCCTGCTGGAGGGCGACAAGGCCGCTGCACGGGACGAGCAAAAGCGGGCAGCAGGTGCCGGTGACTGGCAGAAATATAGCGAGTGGTCCCTGTTTGGCAGCGACCTGGATACCCCCGAGGACAGCGAACTGCGCTGGCAGATCCACTTTGGCGACGGCGATGCCGCGGCGCGGAACCTGCGAGGGCTGATCAACGCTGCCGAGGCCGGTGGTCGCGGGCGCCGCGCACTGAAGCTGCGGCTGCTGCTGGCCATGGCACAGTTTCGCAGCGGCTCGGAAAAAGCCGCGCTGCGGCAGCTGCGGGACCTGCTGAAGATCGCCGCCTCGGAACATTATGTGCGGCTGATTCTAGACGAGGGCGACCTGGTGATTCAGCTGCTGCAGCGGCTGGCGGCGCAGCAGCGTGTGGATTTCAAGCCCGCACAACTGGAGGACCCGCAGGCGCTGTTTCGGGAACTGATCCGCAGCCCGTCGGTGGAAGCGGGTGCTTCTGCACCGGTGCCGACGGAAATGCCCGACGGCCAGCCCCTGGAAAAGCTCACCAAGAAGGAATTCGAGGTCCTCAGGTTGCTGGGAGAGGGACTTTCCAACAGTGCCATTGCCGAGCGCATGTTCGTCTCTGAAAACACCGTGCGCACGCACCTGCGCAATATCAATGCCAAGCTGCACGCCCAGAGCCGCACCGAAGCGGTGGCTGTGGCGCGCAAGCTGAAACTGATCGGCTAGCGCCGCGATGGCAGCGCGGGCCGTGACATCTTCTGGCACTGCTCATTCTTTCCGCATTTTTCCCATTTTCCGTAGCCTGCTCAAGGGCTTAGCGCATTTGCCGGCGATGCAATTTCATCGGAATGGACGAGTTTTTTTTGCCCCTGCGTTCGCATACTGGCATCAGTCCGAAATAGATGGATGAAGTGCGAAAGCGCGGCCAGGCCGTATCAGCGCCGCCAGACCAATAAAGATAAATAGCGAGGAGAGACCTCCATGGCGATGAATGTGAAATCCAACGGTACCCTGTTCAGGGTGAGTGCACTGGCAGCAGCCATTACCGCGGCAGTGCCCGTGATGGCCCAGGAAGGGCAGGGACGGCAACTGGAAGAAGTGGTCGTCACCGCCCAGCGCCGTGCCGAGAGCATGCAGGAAGTGCCGGTGGCTGTGACCGCCGCCACCGCGGAAGACCTGGCGATGGCTCAGGTGGACAGCATCTCGAACATTCAGCAGATCTCCTCCAGCATCAAGTTTGATGTGACCAACAGTGCCGCCAACAGTGCCAACATCATCATTCGCGGTATCGGTACCGTGGGCAACAGCCGCGCGTTCGAGGGCGCGGTGGGTGTGTTTATCGATGGTGTCTACCGCACCCGCGCCGGCCAGGCGATGCAGAACTGGCTGGATATCGGTGGCCTGGAAATTCTGCGAGGCCCGCAGGGCACCCTGTTCGGCAAAAATACTTCTGCCGGTGCCCTGATCCTCAACAGTATTGCTCCCACTACCGATGCCGCCAGCATGGACTACGAAGTTTCCATGGGCAGCTACGGCAAGCAGATGGTACGTGGTGCGGCCAACCTGCCGGTCAATGACGACGTGGCGGTACGTATCGCCGGACTCTGGGGGCAGCAGGACGGCTATATCGAAGACCCCAACGGCGGCAACTACAACGAGCGCTCACCCCGCGCGCTCAAGGCGCAGCTGCTGTACGAGCCTTCCGACAGTTTCTCCGCGCAGTTGATTGCGGACTGGTCGCAGGAAAGCAACAACTGCTGCTACGGCCAGGTCGACGTGGTCGACGGCCCCATGCAGCCGTTTATCGACACCGTCCTGATCCCTGCCCGCGGCCTGGAAGCGCCTTCCAGCGACCTCGAGGATTATGAGCAGGTCCTGAGTGGCGCTACCGATCAGGATATCGAGGACAACGGCGTCGTGCTGAAAATGCACTGGGAACTCGCCAGCGGAAACAGTGTGAATTCGGTTACCGGTTATCGGGACTGGAGCATCTCCCAGTGGAACATGGATGCGGATTTCACCGGTGCCAACGTGCTCGTGATCAACGAATCACTGAGCACCGAAATGATCTCTCAGGAATTTACCTATAACGGCGTGCTGGACTCATTTGGTCCCTTCGCCGGCGCGGATTATGTGGCGGGTATCTATCTCGCCCAGGAAGATATCTCCGCGCACCACGAACTGGAGTGGGGCGATCAGGCGCAGATGTATTTCGATGTATATCTGAGTGCCCTGGGATTGCCCGCGGGTTTCTCCGATGCCAGTGAAGGCAAGTGGAGCGATGTCGATATGCCGGCAGACAGTACCACTTATGCGGCTTTCACCCACTGGAACCTGGATGTCACCGATCGCTTTGGCCTGACCGTGGGGGCACGCTATTCGGTGGACGAAAAAGAAGGCGCCATGGTACGCAATCACTTCAGCGATGCGCCCACCGCGGTGTTCCGCCTGCTGCAGGTACAGCCCGGCCCGGAGTACCGCGATACCTTCGAAGACAGTGCGGTCAGTGGCAGCCTGGCGGCGCGCTACCAGATCTCCGAAGACATGATGGCTTACGCCTCCTACAGTCGCGGTTACAAGGCCGGCGGAGTGAATATCGACAACACCGCCGCCGGTACTCTGTTGAACAACCCGGAGGAAGTACCCGGCGCCGTTCCCCTGGATCCCACCTACAAGTCCGAGTTTGTCGACGGCTATGAACTCGGCCTGAAAAGCGAGTACCTGGATGGCAGCGCGCGCACCAACGTGGCGCTGTTCTATAACGAGATCAGCGACCTGCAGATCGCCCAGTTCATCGGTACCCAGTTCACCATCGACAATGCGCCGGAGGCCACAGTTTACGGCCTGGAACTGGAGAACCAGTTCATCCTGAGCGATGCCTTTTCGCTGAACTTCGACCTGACCCATATTGCCGACGCCACCTTCGGCAATGACCCGGTGCTCGGGGCACTGGCAGACCGCCAGTTTGCGCACGCGCCGGAGTGGGCGGGCAACCTGGCACTCAGCATGGAGCAGCCGGTCGGTAACAGTCTCAACGTATTTGGCCGGCTGGGGGTGAATTACTCCACCGAGCTCTACACCAATACCTCAAACGACTATATGCGCGGTGCGGAAGGCGAGGTAAGCGCGAACCTGGGGCTGCGTTCCGATGCCGCCGGCTGGGTGCTGTCCGGCTGGTGCCAGAACTGTACCGACCAGCGTTACGTCACCCAGCATTTCAACTCGCCGCTGCAGGGGCCGGATGCCAATGGCTATGTGTCGGCGCCCAGAACCTACGGCGTAACCCTGCGCGGATCTTTCTGATCCCATGGCTCGTTCCCCCGACTGCGCAGGTCGCAACCGGGGTGCCGAGCCGGGGTGGAAAAAGGACGTAACGTTTTTATGCAGGTAATTGAAAGATGAGCCAGGTTGTTGCCGCAACAGAGAAATCGCTACCGGGGCAGGGAAAAAATACCACGGTATTGTTCCCCGTTGTTTCCGGTACCCCGCTGAACCGTGAGGCAAGTGGAGTTGCGCTTGCCGCCCCGGAGCAGATTACGGAGGCCTGGCTGACTGCCATATTGCGGCTGCAATGGCCGCAGATGGACGCTGTCACAGGTATTACTCTGGAACCGATCAGCTGCAGTGATTTTGAGGTGACGGTGCGACTGCACCTGCGGTACGACGGCTCCACCACCGACGCTGTGGATACGGATCTTTCGCAGCCTCCTGGTCCGGCGAGCCTGATTGCCAAGTTTTCACGGCCGCTACCGTCTCCACGCTGGCAGAAGTTTGTGCGGGATTCGTTTCTGCGCGAGGTCGCCGCGTACCGGGAGTTGAACCAGCACTATGCCTGCCGGGTGCCGGGTTTGGTATTTGCCGCCGAGGACGACGCACACTTTAACCTGCTGTTTGAAGACGCCGGTGGCTCTGTACTGGTTGACGAAGAGAGCCTGGACGAACATCTGCGTGAGCACGAGGTGGCGCTGCAGGAGCTGGCGCAATTACACGGCTGTTTTGTGCGTACTTCACCGGTATCCGCCCCGCAGTGGCAGCTGCGTCAGCGTGACAGTGTGCGCTTTACGGAGCACTACTATCGCCAGGGGGTAGAAGCGCTGCGCGCAGTCTATCCAGGTTGGTTGGCGACCGGCTATTTTGTTCTGATCGAACAGTTTGCCGAGCGCGTGGCCGACTGGCACAGGTTCGAGCGCCATATCCTCACCCTGTCCCACGGCGATGTACGGCTGGAAAACCTGTTGTTTGAGGGCGAAGGCAGCAGCCGTCGCGCCAGTCTGGTGAGCTGGAAACTCGCTGGTCTGCGCAATCCCATGTATGACGTTGCCAGTCTGCTGTCGAACGAACTTTCCTATGCGGCGCGCAATAACAGCGAGGCCGTTTTGATACAGCGCTATTGCCGTATCTTCGAGCAGAGCGGAACCCAGTACCCGTTGCGCGAGGCCTACCAGGACTACCGCTTTAACCTGTTTGGTCCGCTGATCTTCAATATCTGCGTGTGTGGTTTTCTGCAGTCCACCCTGTCGGAAAATTCAGACCTGATGAAGCGTATCCGCAGGAACTGCCAGGCAATTATTGACTGGGATTCCATGGGACTGTTGAACGAGCGCAAAAACGTGATTGCGTAATTGAATTTACCCTGCCGAGCAGGGAAAACCTTCCGCAGATAAAGTGGCGGAATTGAGAATTGCAGTAAGGAGAGAGCATGATCCCGAGAACAATATTTCAGCCGGAACATGAAGAGTTTCGCCGTATGGTGCGGCGTTTCCTCGAAACCGAGGTCATGCCGCACCACGAGCGCTATGAAGAGCAGCAGCACATTGATCGCGAGCTCTGGTATCGCGCCGGTGAACTGGGTCTGCTGTGCATGACCATTCCGGAAGAGTATGGCGGCATGGGCGCCGACCGTGTCTACAGCACCGTGCTGATGGAAGAACAGAGCTATGCGGGTGCCACCGGTCCGGGGTTCGCGGTGCACTCGGATATCGTCGCCAACTACATCAACAACTTCGGTACCGAGAGTCAAAAGCAACAGTGGTTGCCGCGCATGGCCTCGGGTGAGGCCGTGGGGGCGGTAGCGATGAGCGAGCCGGGTACTGGCTCGGACCTGCAGGCAATCACTACCCGTGCGGAAAAAGACGGGGATGACTATGTCATCAACGGCTCGAAAATTTTCATCACCAACGGCTACCTGGCGGATATCGTGGTTGTGGTGGCGAAAACCGGCAATAGCGGTGACGGCGCCAGGGATACTTCCCTGATCCTGGTTGAGGCCGATCGCGCTGGATTCTCCAAGGCGCAGCCACTGAAAAAAGTGGGAATGAAAGCGCAGGATACCTGCGAGCTGTATTTTGAAAATGTTCGGGTGCCCCAGTCCAATCTGCTGGGCGAGAGAGAAGGGCAGGGTTTCCTGCAATTGATGAAGGAGCTCTCCTGGGAGCGCCTGATTATCTCCATCCTGTCGGTAAGTGGCGCGCGTGCCGCTTTGGGACACACGCTGGAATATACCCGCGACCGCAAGGTATTCGGGCAGCCGGTGGCAAATTACCAGAATACCCGCTTCAAACTGGCGGAAATGAAAACCGAGATCGAAATCGGCCAGGTGTTCGTGGACCGCTGTATCGAAGAGGTGCTGGAGAACAAACTGTCACCGGAAGCGGCTGCTGCGGCCAAATTGTGGACCTCGGAGCTGCTGTGTCGGGTTGTCGATGAAGGGGTGCAGTTGCACGGTGGCTATGGCTACATGCTGGAGTATCCCATTGCCAAGGCCTATATCGATTCCCGTGCGGGGCGAATCTATGGCGGCACCAACGAGATTATGAAAGAACTGATTGCGCGCTCTCTGTGACTGGGTGTCGCGTATTTGGTCATGGCAGGATGTTTGATTGACAGCCTGCGGTGGCAACAGTAGTTTCAATGGAAAAACACAATAACCATAAAAATGAGAAAGCGCGGAGCGATTATGAGTCAGATAAAGCTGTTCGCGGAACCCCTGGAATATGTCCTGCGCTGGGAAAAGGAAAAGCCGGACACGGTATACCTTACCCAGCCGCTGGCAGACGGGACGGTGGAAACATTTACCTGGGGCGATATCGTGGGCCAGGCCCGCAGGTTCGCCAGCTATCTTCAGTCCCTGGAGCTCCCCGCCGCCAGCAATATTGCCCTCACGGGAAAGAACAGTGCGCACTGGATCATCGCAGACCTGGGGATCTGGATGGCGGGACATGTCACCGTTCCGCTGTATCCCACCCTGGGTGCCGATGCCTGCAAGTACATACTCGAACACTGTGAGGCCAAGTTACTGATTGTCGGTCGCCTCGACGGGATAACCGATAGCTGGAACGAATTGCAGCCGGTACTGCCGGAAGGTCTGCCGCTGGTCTGCCTGCCCTTGGCGCCGCCGGTGAATGCACCGCAGTGGCAGGACATCATGGCGGAATTTGCGCCGCTGCAAAATGTGGTATTGCGCGGGCGGGACGCACTCGCCACCATCATTTATACCTCGGGAACCACCGGCAATCCGAAAGGGGTGATGCATAATTTCGGTTCACTCACCGCGCCGGCGGGCTGTTCGGTGGACCTGTGGAGCCCTTCCCCCGAGGACCGCATGCTGTCCTATCTGCCCCTGGCCCATGTGGCGGAGCGGGTGGCGGTGGAAATCCCATCGCTCCTGTTCGGCTTTCAGCTGTTTTTCAACGACTCCCTGGAAACGTTTCCGGTTGACCTCAAGCGGGCGCGACCCACGCGATTTTTCTCCGTACCGCGTTTGTGGACCAAATTCTACCAGGCGGTCAACGCCAAGATTCCGCCGGCGAAGCAGAAACTGTTGTTCGCGATTCCAATCCTGTCGCGCAAGATAAAACGCAAGATTCTCGAAGAACTCGGCCTCGACAGCGTCAAGGTGGGGCTTACCGGTGCGGCGCCACTGTCGGCGGAGATAATCGAATGGTATCGCAGGCTGGGACTGGAACTGTTGGAGGTTTTCGGCATGACCGAGAACTGCGCCGCCTCTCACGCCGCCCGCGCCGGCGAGGTGCGCCCGGGTTATGTGGGCACCCCCCTGAATGGCGTCGAGTGCCGTATCGATGATACCGGTGAGGTGCTGGTGAAAAGCCCGGGACAGATGATGGGCTATTACAAAATGCCGGAAGAAACCGCAGCCAACCTGACTCCGGATGGATTTTTCCGCACCGGCGACCGCGGCGAACTGGACGAAAAAGGGCGCCTGAAGATTACCGGTCGCACCAAGGACCTGTTCAAGACCAGTAAAGGGAAGTACGTGGCACCGGTACCGATCGAAAATATGCTCGGCGCCCACCCGGGGGTGGAGGTGATCTGCGCAACCGGCCCCGGGCAGCCGCAGCCGTTTGCGCTGGCGGTACTGGCCCCCGGCACCCTTGACCCCGAAGATCGCGAGGCTCGGCAGCGCTTCGAGCAGGAGTTCGCGGAGCATCTGGATGAAATCAACCAGCAGCTGGAAGATCACGAGCGATTGAATTACGTGGTGATCGTCAAGGAGCCCTGGACCATCGAAAGCGGGTTGCTGACGCCGACCATGAAACTGAAACGCAATGAAATCGAAGGTCGCTATCTGCAGTTTGCGGAGAACTGGAGAAACCGGAACCAGAAAATCATTTGGGAAGGTTGATCACGACCCAGCGCATGCATAAAGGAAGTTGCATATGGTCATGAAGATTCAGGCCGCGGTGGCCCGTAAAGGTGCGATTGTCGATATAGAGACCTGCGAACTCTCCGAGCCCGCGGCGCGCGAAGTCCGGGTTCGGCTGGAAGCCTGCGGCATCTGTCATACCGACCTGCTGGCGCTGGGCGGACAGCTGGGCACGAAAATGCCGGCGGTGCTCGGGCACGAAGGCGTGGGCAGGATAGAGGCATTGGGTGACGGGGTAGTGGATTTTGCGGTAGGCGACCGCGTATTGATGAGCTTTGGCGCCTGTGGCTGTTGTGCTGCCTGCGAGTCCCACGATCCCGCCTATTGCGATGCCGCGTTTGCGCTGAATTTTGCCGGGCGGCGACGGAATGGCAGTGCCCCCATGTCACTGGGGGGCAGGCCCATTACCAGCCATTTTTTCTCCCAGTCTTCATTCGCCACCCATACGCTAGCGAGTACCCAGAACATGGTGCGCCTGCCGGAAGATTTACCTCCGGAGCTGATGGCGCCCCTCGCTTGCGGCGTGCAAACCGGCATGTCCGCGATGTTGAAAGTGTTGAATCCGCAGCGACACAGCCGGGTAGCAGTTTTCGGGTGTGGCACTGTTGGCCTGGCCGCGGTGATGGCCGCGGCACTGCGCGAGTGCGAACGCATTGTTGCGGTCGACCTGAAGCCGCAACGCACGGACCTCGCGCGCGAGCTGGGGGCGACCCACGCAGTTGTCAGTGACAGCCATTCATTGCAGGAGCAGCTTTTGGCTCTGGGGCCTTTCGATGCCGCGATCGACTGCACTGGAAATGTTCCGGTGATCGAACAGGCGTTCCAGTCGCTGGCAATTCGTGGACAGCTGGTCTGTGCCGGCGTCACCCCGCCGGGCAGAAAACTGAATATCTGTCCGCGGGAGCTGGTATTTGGCGGCCGGCAGTTGCGCGGTACCGTGGAAGGGGATGCCCACCCGCGCACTTTTATTCCTGAAATGATTGACCACTACCGCAAAGGGCGGTTGCCCCTGGAAAAGCTGGTTCGGGTGTATCCCTTTGCCGAAGTCAATCAGGCGATTGCGGACTTATCTTCCGGGGTCACCATCAAGCCGGTCCTGAAAATGTCCCACTGACACGAAGGAATTATGCCTATGAATACCGTTACCGATCCAGTCCTCTCTGGACGCAACCTGCAGGAAGAAAAGTTCATTCACTTGCGCGATGGGGAGGAGGTGCCGAGCCAGGCGGAGTTGTTCGCTTTTTTCGATCGGTTACTGGCCATGCCTGCGCAGCGAATGCTCGGTGACTGGGCCGGGGGGATATTGAGTCGTGGCCACCCGGTAGAGGGGCAGTTAACGGCAATGCGCTGGAACGGAAAGCGTTTCAGCGGTGCCGATGAGGTCTATCCGATCATCAGCCTGGATGAGCAGGGAAACCGGGTGATCAATGATGTGCTGGGAACTGCGAGTCTGCGGGAAGTGGTGTTCCGTGGTGTGGCTACTGCCACCATGATTTATGATAAAAGTCCTGTATTCGATCATTTTCGCAAAGTGCATGAAAATCTGGTGGTCGGCGTCATGGATCAGAAGGGCAACGAAAACCCACTATTTTTCTATCTCGAAAGATTGAGCTAGTGCACTTTTAGCTGTTCTCTGAAGCGCCACCAAAGTGAAATTCATCCATTCAGACGAAGTATCAAAAGCTCGATAGCCGTATCTTTTTCCATGATGGTGAGATGCTGCATTTTATGCATCCAAAAGCATAAATAAGATAATTACTTTTGGAGGTTATCGATGATTCGTCGACTAACGAGGGGCATCGGTTTGCCCGCTGTTTTGTTGGCGGCTTCCGCTTTGGCTTCGGTCAATGCTACCGCGAATGATGAATTGCCACTGCTGGACCAGCAGTATATCCGTGCTCCGCTCGCTGCAGGCTGTGAAGGTCAGCCTGATGAGGCGCCGGTTCCACTTGATCCCCGAACGCTTGTTGTTCCTGGGATAAATAACCCAAGTTCTGCAGTCCAGTTCAATGCGTTCTGGGTGGATTTGCACAATCCCCCTGAGCCCTTTATTCAAGATCCGCAAAAGCTGCCTCACAATCCGACAACGTGCGGTGAGTTTCGTGCAAGCGTTGCGCGTGGAAAGCGCAATATCGAATCAGAGGACTACTTCCAGTTCTTCAGCACCTCGAAAGCTTATTACAATCTCTATAAAACCTGGGGCTACCTGTTGCGTCCGTCGGATTTCGATGAGCAGGTGACCAAGCGCTATGGTCTGCATAAGGCGCCTTTCCGCAACCCTTATCCATATCCTTGGGAAAATCCCAAGTGGACCAACGGCGGCAGCGGCCAGTTGCCACTTGGCCTGGTCCAGGTTAAGGATGAGGACGGCCGGTACACCGGCATGATCGCCTCCAGCTGCTCTGGCTGTCACGACTCGCGTCTGGGAACAGAGGAGGAATCTTATTTTCATTGGGGTAGGGCTAACGGTGCTATCGATGCGGGCTTGATTCAGTCTGACCTTTATCGTGCAAACGTATTCACCCAGCCTTTGCAGTTAGCGCCAATCCCCTGGAGTGTGAACCGGGGGAATACCGATGCAATTGGTATTATCGATTACCTGCCGGCCCTGTTCGATATGGATACGATGATGCCGGCACCCAGCCTGCTGGAGTATTTCCCCAGTCACGCTGGCGGCCAGACCAAGGCTCCCCACTGGTACCACCGGGCATTCAAGACCCGCCAGTTCTGGGATGGGGCGCTAACATCCGATAACGTGCGTTCGGAAATGGCATTTGGTGTTGCCAACTTGACCCGCAATGCGGCGGAGCGACGCGCGTTGACCGGCGAGTTTGAAGACATCGACAACTTCCTGATTTCCATGTCACCGCCGACCTATCCGGGAGAGATCGATATCGCTTTGGCCGAGCAGGGAGCGATTCTGTTCCATGAGCGTGACTTGTGGGCAGATGGCGCCAATGCCGACATACCGAAGACGCCGGGCAATGGATCCTGTGCCAGCTGCCACGGCGTTTACTCGCCGCGTCATGCTGCGGATACGGATTACCTGCCAGATCCGCGTCTGAAGGGGATTTCAGCGGTCATTACTCCACTGGAGACGATCGCTACTGACCCGCAGCGCGCATTGCTGATGGAGGATGAAAAGAAACGTCGCGCCTGGAACAGCTCGTTCCTCGCCTATAACGACCTGAGCCCTGATCACACTGGGTTTGTGGATAGCCTGACCGTTAGTGAGTTGAACCGGATACCGCGCTCTCAATACGATCGCGGTCAAGGGCCGGTGTTCTCGCCCCTGGGTCCGAATGAGTGGATCGATCCGTTTGGCTATATTGCGCCGCCGCTGTATGGGGCCTGGGGCAATGCGCCTTTCTTCCACAACGGTAGTGTGCCGGATCTATGGGGTGTGCTTGATCCTGCATCGCGGCCAAAGATCTGGAAGCGTCAGCAAACTGATGCAGGAATTTTCGGTAAGAACCGCGGTCTCGATATGAGTTTTGCGGCCTACGACTGGACAAGGCTTGGCTGGAAGCATGAGGCACTGGAATGCAGCAACAGCATCCTGACCTCGCCGTTCCTGCCCTGTACCAATGATCTGGCAACAGCGGATATTCTGTTCGCCAACGTGGCCAACAAGGTGGCGGAGTTCAATTCGCTGGCTTACCAGACACCGCCGCCGATCACCGACAAGCAGATCAAGTCGCGCATGATCTTCAACAGTTACCTGTACAGCATGGGTAACCAGGGGCACGAGTTCACCCAGTCCCTGACCGACGCGGAGCGCTATGCGATCCTCGAATACCTGAAGACACTGTAACCAGTTTCTGTTCGTTATTACTGTGGACTTGGCCGCCCCCCGGGGCGGCCTTTTTTTTTAACTGCGTAATGCTAGTAAAAGCGCTTGCGGTAGGCGTAGGGCGTAGCACCGGTCCATTTGCGAAACGCGCGGATAAAGGTACTGGATTCCGCGAATCCGGTGAGATACGCCACCTGTTCAATCGAGGTTCTCGGGTCTGCCAGGTGCTGCATGGCGATATCCCGGCGCAGCTGTTCCTTCAGTTCGCCGTAGCCGATGCCTTCTTCCTGCAGGTGTTTGCGCAACTGTTTTGGATGCACCTCTAGGGCATCCGCCACTTCCATCAGGGTGGGCATCTCTTCCATCTGCTGGCGCAACAGCGAGCGGGTTCGGCCGATCCAGCTTTGCAGGTTGTAGTCGCTCTGCAACAGGTTGCTCTGGGGGTTGCGAAGAAAAGCGTTGAGGCTGTCCTGGGACTGGCGGATGGGTTTCTGCAGTACATCGCGGCCAAACCAGAGTTCACAGTGCTCGCTGGAAAAGCGGGTCGGGGCGCCGAGAAAGATTGCGCGGTATTCGCGCTCGTGCGCCGGGGGAGGGTAGTTCACCGTGACCTGTCGAATGCGCAGGTTCTGGCGGGTGAGCCAGCAGGAAAAGCGGTGCAGGCCGAACATCAGCATTTCATAGGCGTAGGGTTCCGGTTGGGGTTGCCCTTCCCAGAGTGTGAAGCGCAGTTTGACATGCTCGCTACTGATGCGCAGTTGCGGGCGCAGGCCCCGTTCGATCATGGCGTAGAAGTGGCAGTAGCGTTTGAGCGCCTGGCCGAGATTTCTGCTGTGCAGCATCCAGTGCGACATGGCCGCGCCGGTACCGAGTTTCATCGGTTGCCGGGTGTAGCCCAGCATCTCGTCGCCCATTTCGCGCATGGTCAGGGTCTGCAGGTCCGCATATTGGCGGGCGCTGACCCGCGCGCTATTGTCATCGAGGATCTTGGGGGGGATGCCGCCCCGTTGCAGCAGTTTGTCGCGGTTGAGGCCCTGCTGCGGGGCGTAGCGCAAAATTGCGTGCAAGAACGAGACGGGGATGGATATGTCCTGCATTGCCAACTCCACTGGTGATCGCTGCCATTCTTCTGTTGCAGGGATAAAATGTCAATTTATTGTACCTAATGTGCTTGTTTGTGGGGCTTTGGGCAAACCATAATGAACAAAAGGTGCATATTTGTTCCCGGGTCGGGTGGTGAACAGGCTCGCGCGATTGCACACTGCATACTGGATAACAATTGTTGAAAGACAACAGGAATCAGCGATGACTCATACCGCCTATATCTACGATGCGATCCGAACCCCGCGGGGCAAGGGCAAGAAAGACGGCTCCCTGCACGAAGTGAAACCGGTCGCTCTCGGTGCCGGCCTGCTGCGTGCCATGCAACAGCGCTACGACCTGGACACCAGCCGCGTCGACGACGTGGTGATGGGCTGTGTGTCGCCCGTAGGCGAGCAGGGGGGCGATGTGGCCAAGACCATCGTGCAGTTTGCGGACTGGGACGAGAGCGTTGCCGGTGTGCAACTGGACCGCTTCTGTGCCTCCGGCCTAGAGGCCGTGAACCTGGCGGCGATGAAGATTGCTTCCGGCTGGGAAGACCTGGTGGTCGCCGGCGGTGTGGAATCCATGTCGCGGGTGCCCATGGGGGTAGCCGGTGGAGCCTGGATCAACGATCCGGAAGTGAATGTGCACGACGGTGCGGTACCGCAGGGGATCGGTGCGGATACCATCGCCACCATCGAGGGCTGGAGCCGCGAAGACGTGGATGCCTTTGCCCTGGCTTCCCAGCAGCGCGCGGCCGCGGCCCAGGCGCAGGGCTATTTCGACCGCTCCGTGGTGCCGGTGAAAGATCTCAACGGCATGACCATCCTGGAAAAAGACGAATTCATCAAACCCAAAACCACCCTGGAAATTCTCGGCCAGCTGAAGCCTTCCTTTGCCGGGATGGGCAGTATCGGGTTTGATGACCTGATGCTGCGCAAGTATGCGGACCTTCCGGCGATCAATCATGTGCACACACCGGGCAACTCGTCCGGGATTGTCGATGGCGCATCTGCGGTACTGGTTGGCAGCGAGCAGGCGGGCAAGGATCTCGGCCTGACGCCCCGCGGGCGCATTGTCGCCACTGCGGTACTGGCCACCGACCCCACCATCATGCTGGTTGGACCGGGCCCCGCGGCGAAAAAAGCCCTGGCCAGGGCCGGCATGACCACTGCCGATATCGACCTGTGGGAAATCAACGAAGCCTTCGCCGCGGTTGCGCTGCGCTTTATGAAAGACCTGGATATCTCCCATGAAATCACCAACGTCAACGGCGGTGCCATTGCCATGGGGCACCCGCTCGGCGCCACCGGTGCCATGCTGGTGGGCACCATGCTCGACGAGCTGGAGCGTCGCAATCTGAAGCGCGGCCTGGTCGCCCTCTGCGTCGGCGGCGGGCAGGGAATTGCCACCATTATCGAGCGCGTGTGAGCGCGAGCGCCACACGGTTACTGAGACAAAAGAATACAGATCAGGTGATAGCAATGGCTGAGATAATCAACGGATTCATTTACGAAAAAGACAGCGACGGCATCGTCACGGTCACCATGGATATGGACGGCCCGGTCAATGCCATGAATGAGCAGTATCAAGTAGGAATGGCGCGGACGGTGGAACGGCTGGAGCAGGAAGATGGGCTTACGGGGGTAGTACTCGCTTCCGCCAAAAGCACGTTTTTCGCCGGTGGTGACCTCAAGGCAATGTTGAGCGTAGCACCCGGCGGTGAGCCGGAGCAGTTCGAAATGATCGAGAGCGGCGTCAAGGCCCCGCTGCGACGCCTGGAAAAACTGGAGGTTCCGGTGGTGGCGGCCATCAACGGCGCAGCACTGGGCGGTGGCCTGGAAATCTGCCTGGCCTGTAACCATCGCATTGCCTGGAATTCCCCCAAGGTTTCCATCGGCCTGCCGGAAGTGACCCTCGGCCTGCTGCCGGGTGGCGGTGGCGTGGTGCGCTCGATCCATATGCTGGGGCTTGAAAAAGCACTACCGATCCTGCTGGAAGGCAAGCATATGAAAGCGAAGGATGCGCAGAAGGCCGGGCTGGTCGACGAGCTGGTTGAAGTGACCCAGGACCTGGTTTCCGCGGCGAAATCCTGGATCAGGGACAATCCGGAGTGCTGGCAACAGGCGTGGGACAGGAAGGGCCACAAGGTACCCGGTGGTGATATCTGGAACCCGAAGGTTACCGGCATTCTGTCCGCCGCACCGGCCATGTTGTTCCAGAAGACCCGTGGCCTGATGCCGGCTCCGGAAAAGATCATTGACGTTGCCGCACAGGCGGTGACCGTGGATATCGATACCGCACTGCGCTACGAATCCCGCGCGCTGGCATTCCTGATCACCACGCCGCAGGCGAAAAACCTGATCACCACCGGTTTCTTCCAGATGAACAGCGTCAAGAGCGGTCTGAGCCGTCCGAAAGACGTCGAGAAAACGGCGGTGAAGAAGGTTGGCATTCTCGGCGCGGGCATGATGGGGCAGGGTATTGCCTATTCCAGCGCCCGCAGCGGCATCGAAGTGGTGTTGAAGGACATCAGTGTGGAGGCGGCGGAAAAGGGCAAGTCCTATTCCGCGAAGCTCATGGACAAGCAGATCTCCCGCGGCCGTGCCAGCGAGGATGACAAGCAGCGCCTGTTGGGGCTGATCAAGGCCACCGATTCCTACCAGGACCTGCAGGATTGCGACCTCATCATTGAAGCAGTGTTTGAAAATATTGAATTGAAAGCCAAGGTCACCCAGGAAGCGGAACCCTTCCTTGCCGAGGGCGGTGTATTCGGTTCCAACACCTCGACCCTGCCGATTACCCAGCTGGCGGAAGTGAGTAAAAAACCGGAAAACTTTATCGGTATCCACTTCTTCTCGCCGGTGGACAAGATGCCGCTGATCGAGATTATCTGTGGTGCGCAGACCAGTGATAAAGCTCTGGCCAAGGCCTTCGACTACGCCCAGCAGATTCGCAAGGTGCCCATCGTGGTCAACGACTCCCTCGGCTTCTTCACCTCACGGGTATTCAGCACCTTCCTCGACGAGGGCGCACGCCTGCTGGTGGAAGGCCTGGACCCGGTGCTCATCGATGCCATGGGCAAGCAGGTGGGTATGCCGGTGGGCCCGCTCACCATTCAGGATGAAGTGAGCCAAGAGCTGACCCGCAAGGCGGCGGAAACCCACCGCAATATGGGCGTGCTCGGCAGCAAGGGCGACAACAGCTGTAATATCGAAGTCTGCGAGCGCATGATCAGCGAGTTCGGGCGCGGCGGCCGCTATCACGGCGGTGGTTACTACGAATACGCCGAAGACGGCAGCAAATCCGTATGGCCCAAGCTGTATGAACTCTATTATCGTGAAGAGGTGGAGATGCCGCGGGAAGATATCAAGGAGCGCCTGCTGTTCCGCCAGGTGATCGAGAGTCTCAAGTGCCTGCAGGAAGGTGTGCTGCGCAATGTTGCCGATGGCAACGTGGGCTCCCTGCTGGGCATCGGTGCACCACAGTGGACCGGTGGCTTTATCCAGTTTGTGAACACCTATGGCCTGCAGCGGTTTATCGACCGCGCCAATGAGCTGGCAGAAAAATACGGCGAGCGCTTCCAGCCGCCGGCGATTGTTGCCGAGACTCTGGCCAAGGGCGAGAGCTTCCGTTAACTCACCCATTGTCCAAGCAACTTGGCTGTGGGTGAAGGTGGCGCTACCGGGTGCGGTCTTGCGAGACCTTCCGCGAGAGGGACCTCGCGGAAGAGCCCCCAGGGATGGGTTTACGGCGTGTCTCGCAAGACCGCACCC
>ENA-ORCV01000408-ORCV01000408.1-marine-metagenome-genome-assembly--contig:-NODE-408-length-32641-cov-3.028713_pt1 | contig 32641 bp, 33 predicted proteins | sample MGYA00237779_ERZ508509 | MGnify/ENA primary metagenome ERZ508509 (study PRJEB26180, sample SAMN06268772) | marine metagenome | isolation source: Bioluminescent Bay, La Paraguera, Puerto Rico | place... | reverse complement strand
GGAGATGGCAGCGGCGCAGGTGGGCGCGCTCAGCGAGGGCGGTGTGCTTTCGATGATGAAGCACTTCGCCGTTTATGCGCAGGATGCGGGACGCGTGGGCGACCAGCCTTCCGGCTCCGGACAGACGGGCAACAACATTGTTTCCGAGCGGGCCATGCGGGAGATCTATCTGCCGGGTTTCAAGGCCGCAATCGAGCGTGGCGGGGCGGGTGCAGTGATGTGTTCCTTCCCACGTATCAACGGCGTTTATGCCTGCGAGAATGCGCATCTGATGGATATCCTCAAGCGCGAATGGGGCTTTGACGGCTATGTCGCGCCCGATTTCCCCTCCGCCCAGCGCAGCATCACGCGGGCGGTGCTGGCGGGGCTCGACGCGGGGTCTATCGGGCCGAGCCCAGTCAACGCGGCGCTCGATTTCGAGAAGCCCTTGCGGCAGGCGGTGCTCGATGGCGAGGTGCCCGAAAGACGTATCGACGACATGATCCTGCGGCGGCTGATCCCTGCTTTCAGGATCGGCCTGATGGATAACCCGCCCGAGCAGACTCGCGAAGTAGCCTCTACACCGGAAAATCTGGAAACGGCCGTGGAATTGACCGCTGCAGGTTCGGTCCTGCTGCGCAATGAAGGCGGCATCCTGCCCTTCGACCAGGATGTAAAGTCGATAGCCCTGATCGGCCCTCAGGCGAGCTCTGCTGCCGTGCTGGTGGAGCAGGGTTCGCCGTGGGTCGATCCGGCACATGCCGTGCCTGCCACCACGGCGATTGCCGAACGCGCGGGGGATGGAACCAGGGTCAGCTATTCGCCGGGCAGCCTTGGTCTGCGCGCCTTGCCTGCAGCCGATGTGGCGCAATTTGCCACACCAGACGGGAAGTCCGGCTTTCTGGCTGAGTACTTCGCCTCCGCCAACCTCGAATTCTTGGGGCAACCGAGAGTGTTGAGAGTGGTCCAGGACCCTTCATTGGCGGCAGCGCCGGACATTCATCTCTTGCCGGGGAACAACCAGTGGTCGGTGCGCTATAACAGCGTCTTTACGCCCACGGCAGGCGGCTTGCACCGCTTTACCTTGCATGGTTCGGGAAGTGCGCGCCTGTGGATCGATGGCGAGCTTGTCGGCGAATTTGCCCATGCCGATTTCGGCAGCGCAATCTTTGCCAATACGAAACTGCCCGCTGGCGAGCCCGTTGCCATCCGCATCGAGTATACGCCGCGTGCCGCCCTGCGCAGCGAGCGCATGGAAATGTTCGGCATGGAAATGGGGCTGACGCTTCGCTTCGGTCATACGGGGCCGGACAGCCTGATCGCCGATGCCGTAAAGGCCGCGAGCGAAGCCGATGTGGCCGTGGTCTTCGCCGGTGAACTGGTGGGCGAGGGCATGGACCGCTCCACGCTTTCATTGCAGGCGGATCAGGACCTGCTGATCAACGACGTGGCAGCGGCGAACCCCAATACGGTGGTGGTGCTCAATACGGGCGGTCCGGTGGCGATGCCCTGGCTGGACGATGTTGCAGCGGTGTTGCAAATGTGGCTGCCCGGAGATGCGCAGGGTCCGGCGATTGCAGGCATGCTGTTCGGCGATCTGGAACCGGGCGGAAGGCTGCCCGTCACATTCCCGGCGGACGAGACACAGGGAGCCGCCACGCAAGTTCACCAGATGCCTGGTCTGATCGATCCGATTACCGGCGCGCTAGGCGATGCCTATTTCGACGAGGGCATTTTCGTTGGCTATCGCTATTTCGACGAGCACCGGCAACAGCCTCTCTTCCCCTTCGGCTATGGACTGTCCTATGCCGATATCGGGTTGGAAATCCTCAATGCGGAACTGCAGGAAGATGGTTCGCTTCGCGCACAGGTGCTGATGCACAATGGCGGCGAGCGCGATGGCAAAGGTGTTGCCCAGCTTTATCTTGGCTTCCCCGAGGAAACGGATTCGCCGCCCTGGCAGCTCAAGGGCATTGCCAGCAGCATGGTTGCTGCAGGTGAACAGGAAGTGGTTCAAATCGTGGTTTCTGCCGATCAGTTCCGACATTGGGATAGCGCCGCAGGCCAATGGCGCGTGGCCCCGGGAACTTATCACCTCGGTGTCGGCACCTCATCACGCGATTTGATCTGGGAAGGGGAGGTGACCCTCAACCCTTAGGTTTGACCGGACGGATCATGCCTTCCTGCGCGACGCTGGCGACCAGCCTGCCGTCGCGGGTGAAGATCTGCCCGCGTCCGAAGCCGCGCGACAGGCCGGACCAGGGGCTGTCGGTCGCATAGAGCAGCCATTCATCGGCGCGGAAATCGTCGTGGAACCAGATCGCATGGTCGAGGCTGGCCGCCTTGACCTCTCCCTTATGCAGGCTGAGCCCGTGCGGTTGCATGGCCGTGCCCAGCAACTGATAGTCCGAAGTGTAAGTCAGGATCGCGCGGTGGATTGGCCGATAGTCGGGCAGGCAGGCCACGGTTCGGAACCAGCAATGCGCGACCGGATCCCGCTGTTGCGGGTCCATCCATGCACGTGGTTCGACCGATCGCATATCGATTGGCCGCGGGCGCAGGAGCAGGTTCTTCATCGACCCTTCGGGCATCTGGCCCGCAATCTCGGCGCGGATGACCGAATCCGGGACCAGATCCTCAGGCGGAGGCACATCGGGCATTTTCGCGGCCTGGTGATGCAGGCCTTCCTGATGGGTCTGGAAGCTGGCCGTCAGGTTTAGGATGGGCTTGCCATTCTGGCTCGCCACCACGCGGCGGTTGGTGAAGCTACGACCGTCGAGATCGCGCTTCACGCGAAATTCGATCGGCAGTTCGTCAGTGCCCGGGCGCAGGAAATAGGCGTGCATCGAATGGGTGCGCCGGTCTTCGGGAACAGTACGGCGTGCCGCACCGAGTGCTTGTGCAACAGCCTGTCCGCCAAAAACCCGGCCCAGCCCTTCGGGATGCTTCCTTCCGATAAATAGGTCGCCGCCGCGAGGCTCGAGATCGAGCAGGAGCATGAAATCTGCGACGAGTTCTTCGGGTGTGGGACTCGATGTGGTCACGCTGGCCATGCTTATGCCCATGCGCGGCTAAACGCCTCCAGTCAATCTATCGCTAGAATTGGAGACGCAATGGAAAACCCCGCCCGATCTAAACCGGGCGGGGCTTTATGTCCCTATCTGATGATCTCCCGCGAAGGCGGGAGTCTTGTCCAGATCAGCATGAGGTCCCCGCCTGCGCGGGGACTCACACGTTCGCTTTTTAGTGGGCGAGTGCCGCCAGCAGCAGCAGGGCCACGATATTGGTGATCTTGATCATCGGGTTTACTGCCGGGCCCGCGGTGTCCTTGTAGGGATCGCCCACGGTATCGCCGGTCACGGCAGCCTTGTGGGCTTCGGAGCCCTTGCCACCGTGATTGCCGTCTTCGATGTACTTCTTGGCGTTATCCCATGCGCCGCCACCGGCGGTCATGGAAAGTGCCACGAACAGGCCACCAACGATCACGCCGAGGAGCAGGGCTCCGACGGCTGCGAACGCTTCGTTCTGACCGGCGAGCAAATAGATTACGTAGTAGGTCGCAATCGGCGCCAGCACCGGAAGCAATGAAGGAATGATCATTTCCTTGATCGCAGCCTTGGTGACCAGGTCCACTGTGCGGGCATAGTTGGGACGGCTGGTGCCTTCCATAATGCCCGGATCGCTTGCGAACTGCTCACGCACGTCCTTCACTACGTCGCCAGCGGCACGGCCCACGGCAGTCATGCCCATCGCACCAAAGAGATAGGGCAGCAGCGCTCCGAGCAGCAGGCCGACGATCACATAAGGATTCTCAAGGCTGAAATTGACGTCAGCGCTTGGGAAGTATTCCCTCAGGTCGGCGGTGTAGGCGGCGAACAGCACCAGGGCGGCCAGACCGGCAGAACCGATGGCATAGCCCTTGGTCACGGCCTTGGTGGTGTTGCCCACAGCATCGAGCAGGTCGGTCTTTTCACGGACGCTTTCGTCAAGACCGGCCATTTCTGCGATGCCGCCAGCATTGTCGGTCACCGGACCATATGCGTCGAGCGCCACGACCATACCTGCCAGCGCCAGCATGGCGGTTGCACCATAGGCGAGACCGATCAGGCCGGCGAGCTGGTAAGCACCGATGATCGCTGCGATGATGACGATGGTCGGCAGGGCGGTCGACTCAAGCGAAATCGCCAGGCCCTGGATCACATTGGTGCCGTGGCCCGTTTCCGAAGCCTTGGCGATGGACTTCACCGGACGGAAGTTCGTGCCGGTGTAGTATTCGGTGATCCAGATGATGACGCCGGTCAGCACCAGGCCGATCAGCGAGCAGTAGAACAGCTTGCGACCGGTAAATTCGACCATGCCAGTGCCGGGATTCAACACCGTGTTCATGTCCGCGCCGCCAGTTCCCAGCGCATATTGCGTGACGAACCAGATCAGCGGAACAGCCAGGACGGCGGTGACGATGAAGCCCTTGTACATGGCGCCCATCACATTCGTGCCACTGCCCAGGCGCACGAAATACGTGCCGATGATCGAGGTTACGATACAGGCGCCACCGATCAACAGCGGAAGCGCCATGAGCGGCATGAGCAGCTCGCCAAGCTGCGTCAGCAGCAGGGCGGTCAGCACCATGGTCGCGCCAACGGTCACCACATAGGTTTCGAACAGGTCGGCAGCCATGCCGGCACAATCGCCGACATTGTCACCCACATTGTCGGCGATGGTGGCCGGGTTGCGCGGATCATCCTCCGGAATGCCAGCTTCCACCTTGCCGACAAGGTCAGCACCCACGTCGGCAGCCTTGGTGAAGATACCGCCACCCAAGCGGGCGAAGATCGAGATTAGCGAAGCACCAAAGGCGAGGCCAACCAGACCGTCAATCACGGTGCGGCTGTTGGCTTCGAGGCCCATGCTGGTCGTCAGCACATAGAAGAACACCGCGATGGCCAGCAGGGCGAGACCCGCCACCAGCATGCCGGTGATGGCACCAGCGCGGAAGGCGATGGTGAGGCCGTTCTGCAGGCCCTTTTCTGCAGCCGCTGCGGTACGCACGTTGGAACGTACCGAAATGTTCATGCCGATATAGCCAGCGACCCCCGACAGGATGGCGCCAATCAGGAAACCGACAGCCGGGATGACGCCAAGGAAGAAACCAACCAGGACGGCGACGACAACGCCGACCATGCCAATGGTGGTGTATTGGCGGTTCAGATAGGCCTGTGCGCCTTCCTGAACGGCTCCCGCGATTTCCTGCATTTTCGCATTGCCGGCGTCTGCGCCGAGAACCTGGCGGCTGGTGACGAAGCCGTAAACGACTGCCAGCAGGCCCAGGATGATTGCAATAGTTACGAGGTCCATGACCCGTTTACCCCTCTCCAAAATGAAAACGGCCCGGATTTCCCGGGTCCGATAGGTGGGGGAGGCGTATCGGGGGATGCCGCGACTCGCAAGCGGAAAGGCGCGTTTTTCCCGAATGGGACGCTAATTGTGGCTGTAACCGAGGCCTTCGGCGTTGATAAGTGGTTCTCCGTCGAGAAATAGCGGCGCGAATCCGCGCGGTTCGACCTGACCGATGCGTGTTACCGGTACGCTCGGTTCGATTCCGGCGGGCAGGGTAAAGAGCAGTTCGTAATCGTCGCCCCAGGTCAGCGCATCCATGCGGCGATTTTCCGGTGCGTCGATGGGCACAGACGCGCTGTCGATTGCGATGGAGACGTCGCTTGCTTCGGCCATCCGGAAGGCATCGAGCAAAAGGCCATCGGAGATATCCATCATGGCTGTGACATGCGGGGCGAGCGCCTGTCCTTCACCGAGCCTCGGCAAAGGTCGCGTATAGGCGATGTGATCCGCATCCAAACCATCGCGAAGCGCCTCATACCCGATCATTGCGGCGCCCAATTGCCCAGTGATGTAGAGCGCATCACCGATTTGCGTGCCGCTGCGCGAAGGAACAGGCGAATGCGTAGCGCGCCCGATGGCAGTCAATCCATGCGAATGTGTGCCTGTGCCTCCAACCGTATCGCCACCCAGCAGCGGCACATTGCAATGCCACAGCGCCTCGGCAAGACCGCTGGCGAAGGCCTCATCGTCCTCGCCCAGCATATGGCCCAGCAGAACGCCCAATGGCTCGGCTCCCTTGGCGGCAAGGTCCGACAGATTGCATGCGACCAATTTCCAGGCGACATCGGCCATATCGGCTCCGGCCAAGTAATGCGTACCTTCCATCATCATGTCATGGGTGAGGATGAGGGTTTCGCTGCCGACTTCCAGCACGGCGCAATCATCCTCGAGGTTACGCGCAGCGGGATGCGTCGCTAGTGCGCGCAGGGACTGGATGAAGGCGAACTCGCCGCTCACCGAACCTCTTTGCCGATCGCGTCGAGCACGCCGTTGACGAACTTGGCCTCGCGCTCGTCGAAGAAGGCGTGGGCGACATCGACATATTCGTCGATTACCGCCGCCTTGGGGACATCGGCGCGGGCGAGCAGTTCGTAGGTGCCGCAGCGCAGGATCTGCACCATGGTCTTGTCGAGACGCGCCAGTGTCCAGCCTTCGGCGAGCTTGCCCGTGACCAAGGCGTCAATCTCTTCCTCGCGCGCGACTACGCCGCTCACGACATCGTCGAAGAAGTCGACCTCGGCATCGGCATATTGTTCTTCCTCGATTTCCTTGCCCAGACGGTGCTGGTGGAATTCATCGAGCAGCTTGGTGAGCGCGGTGTCTTCCATATGGCGCTGGTAGAGCGCTTGGACCGCGGCTAGGCGCGCTGCGGATCGCGCGGTGGATCGGGCGGGCATGTTCATTTGAGGCGTACCTGCACACTTTTGGCGTGAGCGGGAAGACCTTCGACCTCGGCCATGGCGACCGCAGCGGGGCCGATGGCCGAAAGCGAGGCTTCGTCCAGCGCGATAAAGCTGGTTCGCTTCATGAAGTCGAGCACCGACAGTCCGCTGGAAAAGCGCGCGCGGCGGCCTGTGGGCAGGACGTGGTTCGGCCCGGCGACGTAATCGCCAATGGCTTCTGGCGTCATCCGGCCCAGGAACACGCTGCCCGCATGGCGCAGGCTTTTGAAGAGCGCTTCGGGCTCGTCTACGGCCAGTTCGACATGTTCGGCGGCTAGGCGATTGGCGAGGGCGACGCCTTCGTTGGCAAGGTCTTCGACGACAGTGATGACACCATGCTCGTTCCAGCTCGCCTGGGCGGTGTTGCTGGTGGACAATTCTGCAGCCTGCGTCCTGACTTCGATTTCCACTTTGGCGGCGAATTCTGGGTCATCGGTAATCAGGATCGATTGCGAGGTCGGATCGTGCTCGGCCTGGCTTAACAGGTCGGCGGCGATCCATTCGGGATCATTCTTCCCATCCGCAATGACAAGGATTTCGCTCGGACCTGCGACCATGTCGATACCCACCACGCCATAGAGTTGGCGCTTGGCCTCGGCGACATAGGCGTTACCGGGGCCGGTAATCGTATCGACGGGGGCGATGGTGTCTGTGCCATAGGCAAGCGCGGCCACCGCCTGTGCGCCGCCGACGCGCCAGATCTCGTCCACTCCGGCAAGATGCGCGGCGGCGAGCACGAGTTCGTTCACTTCGCCGCCCGGCGTTGGGGTGACGACTACAAGCCGTTCGACACCTGCGACCTTGGCGGGGATCGCATTCATCAGCAGGCTGGAGGGGTACGCAGCGCGTCCGCCCGGCAAATAAAGTCCTGCCGCGTCCACTGCGGTCCATTTCGCGCCCAAACGTACGCCTGCATCGTCGCGATAGTCACGGTCCTCGGGAAGCTGGGCCTCGTGATAGGAGCGGATGCGCGATGCCGCTAGTTCGAGTGCGGCACGCAGGTCGGCGTCCAGCGCATCGAAGGCGGCCTTGCAAGCCTCGGCCTCGATCTTCCAGCCACCCACATCGAGATCGTGCCGGTCGAACTTCGCAGTCAATTCGCGCAGGGCAGCGTCGCCTTCGGCGCGCACCTTGGCGATAATCTCCGCCACCACGCGGCCGACATCGGCGTCGCTCTCGCGCCGGTCGTTCACGATGGCCGCAAAGCGCGCCTCGAAATCGGGATCGGAGGAAGAGAGCCGCTGCATCAGCCCGCCTGCTCCGCCGCATTGGCGCGGAAACGCTCGACCAGCGCGGCCACGCGCGGATCGGTCTTCAGCGCAGCGCGATTGACGATCAGCCGCGCGCTGATATCCATGATCCTGTCTTTCTCGACCAAGCCGTTCTGCTGGAGGGTCCGCCCGGTGGAGACAAGGTCCACGATCCGCCCCGCAAGGCCCAGCGACGGAGCGAGCTCCATCGCGCCGTTCAGCTTGACGCATTCGGCTTGCACGCCCTTCTTCTCGAAATGGCGGCTGGTGATGTTGGGATATTTTGTGGCGATACGCAGGTGGCTGGCATTGCCAACGCCATATTCGCTCCCGTCGACAGGCTCTGCCACTGAAAGACGGCAATGGCCGATGTCGAGATCGACCGGCGCGTAAAGTTCTGTATAATTGAACTCTTCGATCACGTCCGAACCGACAATGCCCACCTGGGCCGCTCCAAAAGCAACGAAGGTCGCAACGTCGAAGGCACGCACGCGGATGATCCGCATATCGGTGTCCTCGCATGCGAAGCTGAGCGAACGGTCGGCCTTGTCGTGGAAGGCGGAATCCGGCACGACGCCGGCGCGTGCCATCACTGGCAGCGCCTCTTCCAGTATGCGGCCTTTGGGCACGGCAAAGGTCAGCGGGCGGGATGCGGTATCACTCATGGGCGCGCGTTTAGGCGCGAGCAGACGAAAGGGCAATGTCATTGGCAACGAAAGATGATCCGGTAGCAGCAATGGAAATCACCAGCGTGGCAGAGGCGCTGGAATGGCATGCGGCGCATTGCGACCGCGCGGACTCGCCCATTACCGCCCGCGTCATCCGTAGCCTGCTGGCGGTGATGGAGACCGACACAGCTTCCGGGCGTCGCCTCAAGAACTGGGCTGGGCAGGGGATCGAGGACGCGCTGGCGCTGCGGGTGACAGGCGGCCTTCATTTCCTTTGTCTGACAGGAGAGGATAAGCGACTGGAGCCAGTCTTCGCGGGATTGGTTACCGACCAGGCGCAAGTCGATGCCATCGTCTGTGCCGCGGTCGAGCAATGCGACCACATCTTGCTACCGTGGTTTGACGGGCCGCCGCAGACCAATGAAAGCGCGCGTTCGGCCAGTATCATGGCGGCACTATTGTGGTTATCACCCAGATTGGGCTCAAGATTCGAATTGATGGAGATCGGCGCGAGCGCGGGCATCAACACGATGATGGAGCGCTATTTCTACGATCTGGGCGGGACTACAGCGGGGCCCGAAGACTCACTTATGCGGATCGTGCCTGAATGGCGTGGCAAGGCGCCGCCGCAGGCGGAGGTTGAAATCACGGAGATCGCGGGTTGCGATATCTCGCCTGTCGATCTGACCGATCCAGCGCAAGGGCAAAGACTCAAGGCCTATATCTGGGCGGATGCGCAGGAACGCATGGCGCGCATGGATACGGCCATAGCCATGGCGAGCGAGGAACCGCCCGACCTGGTGCAAATGGACGCTGCCGAATTCGTAAAGCAAAGGCTTGCCCGCCCGCAGACCGAAGGCGTCACCCGCGTGCTGTTCCACACCATCATGTGGCAATATCTGCCGCAGGAAACACGCGATGCCATCCGCACAATGATGGCGGAAGCGGGCGAGCAAGCGACGCCAGAAAAGCCGCTCGCCTGGATCCGGGTGGAGACCAACCGCGAAACCTTCCGCCACGAATTGACGGTGAAATACTGGCCCGGCGGGGAGGAAGTGGTCGAGTTGGGCGAAGCCCATCCACATGCGGCATGGGTGCAATGGCTAGCGGACTAGTTGATCCAGTCGCCCAACCAGCTACCACCGGGATCGAAGAAGCCCAGGCTCGCATAGCGGATGTTGCTGCAATCGGGGTAGCTTCGTCTCAGGAACTCGGCTGCCCCTTCATCGAATTCGGGCAAATCCAGCACCCTGACAGCGATTGTCTCTCCGGCGCAATCGAGCTCCAACCTGACAAAATGGTGATTGCGAATGCGTCCGATGCGCTGGATTCTGGCGAGATACTCCGTTGAAAATTCACGCGCGACGTAGTTGGGTTTGAGCATGGCGTTCCACCCCATCGCCACAAGCGGGGCGATGAACCAGAGGCAGGCCATCATTCCGGCCCAGACGGCAATGCCCAGTGTCTTCTTCACACTGTGACATGTAGCACGATCACGTTGGGTGGGGGTTAAGCCGGGTGATCAGCCGCCCGGCGGCACCATCACATCTACCAGTTCGATGGTGAAAAACAGCGTGGCAGCTGGCGGAATGGGGCCTGCTCCGCGCGGGCCATAACCCAGCTCTGCAGGAACGGCGATCTCGATCGTGTCGCCAATGCCCAAATAGGGGATGGCGACTTGCCAGGCGCGGATCAGCTGGCGCAGCGGGAAGGTGGCCGGGTTGCGACCCTCGGTGGAATCGAAGACCTGACCGTTGGTCAGGCGCCCGGTGTAATGCACGCTCACGATGTCGCGCAGCGTCGGTGCGGGGCCAGTGCCGTCTCCATCGATGCGGCGGAACTTCACACCGCCCTCCAGCGCGGTCCAGCCCTCAGCCGCCGTTAGACCGGCAAGCGCGGCTTGTTGCTGGTTGAACCAGGCAGAGGATTGGGTGATGTCGAAACTCTCTTCTTCATCCTGCGCAAAGGCTGGGGAAGCGGCGAAGGCGGTGGCGGTCAGCGCCGCGGCAAAGGTCATCTTCTTCATGGCGAGGCGGTGTAATCAGGTGAAACCGGCTCGTCACCCCTTTGCCTGCTGACCTTTGCCAAAAATCTCTGTATCCGACACGTGGATACATTCTGAAACAGGGATCACATGATATGAACCAGTTTACGCGGATTTGCCTTCTTGCCAGCCCATTGGCTCTTGCAGCGTGCAACACAGCTCCCACCGAGGACGCACCTCTGGCTGGCGACTGGGTACTCTCGTCTGGCGAATCGCATCTGGCCTTCACCACGGTCAAGAACGGGCAAGTTGCCGAGGCGCATAGTTTCTCCGGTCTTTCGGGCAGCGTCAGCGCAGACGGTGCGGCGGAGCTTTCCATCGCTCTCGCCAGCGTGGAAACTGGTATCGATATTCGCAACGAACGGATGCGCGACCTGCTGTTCGATGTTGTTGATTTCCCTGCCGCTACCGTGACTGCCGCACTCGACCCCGCAGCTTTCGCGGGTCTTCAGACGGGTGACACGCTGGTGCAGCCTGTTGCGACAACGCTCAGCGTCCACGGCGCGAACGCTGAAGTGGCCACCGACCTTGCGGTTACACGATTGGGAGAAGGCAAGGTCAACGTCTCCACCATCGCACCGATCATCGTCAGCGCTGACAGCCTCGATCTGGCCGATGGGGTCGAGGAATTGCGCAATATCGCCAATCTCGATTCGATCACCGGCCAGGTGCCGGTGACCTTCTCGCTGACTTTCGAGCAGCAGTAAGCCGCGTCAATCGCTGCGGGTGAGCGGGCGTTCGGGGAGGGGGATGAACTCCTCCTCGTCGCCCGGAACCTTGGGGAAGCGGCCTTCGCGCCAGTCTTGCTTGGCCTGCTCTATGCGGTCGCGGTCCGAACTGACGAAGTTCCACCACACATGGCGGCGAGTGGCAAAAGCCTCGCCGCCCAGCAGCATCGCCTTTCCGCCATTGGCGGACGTCAGCACCATCGCTTCGCCCGGTTTCAACACATAGAGCACGTAGGGCTCAAGCTGTGCGCCGCTGAGCGTTGCGTCGCCCTCGACCAGCATCACGGCCCGTTCATCGGCGGAGTCATCGATCGGGATGTTGCCGCCCGGCGCAAGATTGATTTCGGCATAGATCGTCTGCGCATGTGTGGTGGTTGGCGCGCGCTCTCCCCACAACTCGCCCATGATGACTGTGGCGCTCGCGCCGGAGTCCTCGACAATCGGCAGATCATTCACCGCCTCGAAATCGGGTTCGATTTCTTCCTTGCCATCGGGCAGTGCAAGCCAGGTCTGCATGCCGAACATGGCGGGCCCTGCATCGCGCTCTGACTGCGGGCTGCGTTCGGAATGGACGATGCCGCTACCGGCCGTCATCAGGTTCACTGTTCCCGGGCGGATTGTCGAGAATGTGCCGAGACTGTCGCGATGGTCGATGGCGCCGTCGAATAGCCATGTGACCGTGGCGAGGTTGATATGCGGATGCGGGCGCACATCCATGCCGTCGCCTGCCTCTAGCCGCGCAGGGCCAAACTCGTCCACGAACACGAAAGGGCCAACCATGCGGCATTCAGGGCTGGGAACAGCGCGCCGGACCTGGAACCCGCCCAGATCATGGGAGGTGGGCGTCACGGACTTGATAATGCTCATGGTCGGTAACTCCTATTGCTGGTCTAGCTCCTCGTAGAAGCGGAAAATCCCGTCCTGGTTGAAATCGATCCGCCGTTCGGAGGCGAGATAGGCGGCGACGCCCTCGATCTCCGGCACTGTCGATTGAACCTCTTCCAGATGCGGGAAATGGCCTTGAAGACTGCTCATCAGGTTGGGGAAGGCATAGTCGAGCCCTTCCATCAGCTGAAACAGCGAGGTGTCGACATGGCTCCATTGCTCGCCGAGCAGGAAGGGCCCGCCATGAGTGGACAGCGCATTGTCGAAATGGATGAGATATTTGGGCAGTCGGTTTTCGCGGAAGTGATGCGCCTTCTCATAGGCCGCATCCATCTGGTCCGCATAATAGAGATGCGGCGCGATCGGGTGATGGGTGGCGTGCACTTCCTCCACCAGGTCGGCGATATCCATCTGGAGCTGGACGAGGCGTAGATCGGTTTCCAGTTCTCCCGAGCCGAGACCTTCGCGATCCTGCAGATAGGTGAGGATCAATGCGGTCTGCCCTATGCAATTGTCGCCATCGACAAGATATGGAGGGGCGAAGGGGCGGCTGCCCTGCCGCGCGTGGAGATCTTCCACCAGCGCGTCTGCACCTTGGACGCGCGCCATATCCTCATAGTCGAGCTCGGCGGCTTCGAGATAAAGCCGCACGAATTCGCCGCGCCCCGGAATGTCGGGCCAGTACCACAGCTGGTAGCTCACTGGGTGTTGCCCGGCGCGCTGGCCTTGATGGCGAGGGCATGGACGCGGTCACCCGGAATGTCCCCCAGCGCCTTGTTGACCATGCGCTGGCGGTTGACGCGGCTTTGCCCGGCAAAGGCCTCGCTCTCGATCACCACGGTGAAATGGGATTCGCCACTACCGTCATCGCCCGCATGGCCGCGATGCATGGCGCTGTCATTGATCACTTCCAGTCTTGTCGGCGCAAAGGCCTGGGTCAGCAGTTCTTCCATCTCTTTCTGGACCGGTCCCGCCACGTTTTTTCTCCTGCCTCGCGCCATTGGGGGTTTTCATCTGGGCGCACATACCCCAGTTTCAAGCGAATGCGCGCCCAGAAATTCCATGGACGATACGATCCCGATGGCCGGATTTGCGAGGCCCCCGGTTGCGAAGGGGCGGGCGAATTTCGCGCGCCCGGCATGCGCAGCCACGGTTTCGACGGGCCGGGGGAGTGGCGCTATTTCTGCCTCGACCATGTGCGCGAATTCAACGCGGGCTATGATTTCTTCGAGGGGATGAGTGCCGATGAGGTGGTCTCCGCCCAGTCACCTACGGCGGGCTGGCAAACCGAAACGCGTGCTTTCCGCGCCGATGCAGGCGTGGATGGAATGCCGCGCTGGGCCGATTTCGACGATCCGCTCGACGCGATCGGAATGCGCGCTAGCGAGATCAAGCGCGCGGCAGCGGGGCGGCAGGAGTTTTCCCGCTTTACCCCGCGTGAGAGGGAAGCGCTCAACGTCATGGGCCTCTCGGCAAAGTCCGATCGTACAAAACTTCGGCGCCGCTATTCGGAACTCGTGCGGCGTTATCATCCCGACCGGAATGGCGGCGACCGCACGCATGAGGGGCGGCTGCAAAAGGTGGTCGAGGCCTATCAGCTGCTGCGCAAGGCACAAGCTTTCGTTTAACCAGTCGGGATGGCACCCATGCTGGCCTTGTAGCCATCGCGGGCCTGCAGCCTCTCCTGATAAGCCTTCAGATTGTCCAGCGCCGGAATGGTGCCGAAATTGAGCCCCCAATCGACATGGCTGCCGACATAGACGTCCGCCATGGTGAAGCGGTCTCCGCAGACATAATCGTTATCGGCAAAATGGCCGTCGAGCGTGCCGATCGTACGGTCGAAACTGCCGAAGCCGACTGTCCCCTCCTGCTTGGCATCCTTCGGCTCCCACCCCATGGCCTTGTTACTGACGGCGGATTCGACAGGACCGGCGGCAAAAAACAGCCAACGGAAATAGTCCGCTTTCTCTTCAGGAGTGGGGAGCAAGTCGGGCGCGTCCATCTCTGCCAGGTAATGGCATACTGCCGCAGCCTCGCTCACCACGCGATCGCCGAAATCGGCATGGTGGATGATGGTCGGCAGCTTGCCCATGGGATTGGCAGTGAGCAATGCGTCTGGCTTGTTGTCCCATTCGACCATTACGAGCTTTGGCTCCACGCTAGCCTCGGCGAAGGCCCATGTCGCGATCAGCGCACGGCTCATTGGATTGAAGAATAATGTGTAACTAGCCATGCTTCCGTCCCCTCAAATTCAGCCATTCGAGAACGTTTAGAGAACAATTGGGCGCATGCAAGCATCAAATCACTAGTCGCCGTGTGGTGGTTCTCCCGTAAAATCATCATATTGGGCCTGCAAGGCACGGGAGAAGGCGGGGCGCGCAATGCCGCGTGCGCGATAGGCCAGCAGGTTGCCGAAATCATTGATCAGTTCGCCGCCGAAGCTGCGCAAGACATAGACCATCATGATATCGGCGATGGTGAACTGGCCCGCGAGCCATTCCTTCTCACCCAAGGCATTGGACAGCAGTTCCAGCCGCTTTTCCGCCATCGGCAACATGGAGGCAACGGCAGGCGAACACCATTCCTTGTCGCCATTGAACAGCGGCATCAGCGTGATGGGGCGCAAGATAGGCTCGATCGAGTTGAGCGCGGCGAAAAGCCAGCTTGTTGCCTGCATCCGCGGAGCGGGATCGCTGGGCAGCAGCAATTCCCGATCCTGAGCGAGATGCAGCAGGATCGCGCCGCTTTCGAAAAGTTCTCCTGTCTCGTCGCGATAGGCAGGGACCTGGTCGAAGGGTTGCCAGGCCAGATATTCGGTAGGTCTCACAGCTCCGGCATTGAGCAGGTGCACCTGATAGGGTTGCTGGATTTCCTCAAGCGCCCAGCGCACGACAAGATCGCGGACTTGCCCGCGGGCGAAATCGGGCACCCAGTTGAATGCGCTGATGGTGATGGTGGCCATTGGGCTCACTCCTTAAGCGATTCGTCCCTTGAACATCATAGCCGCACTGATCCGAATATTCTCTGGCTAGCTGGATCGATGCGCGCCGCTCGCAATCGCGCCCTCGATTGTATCACGCTCCAGATCGGCGACCTTCTTCCAGGCCGGGCGCGCTTCGATTCGCTCCAGCCACGCTGCGGTACGCGGGCGAGCCTTTACATCCAGACCATAGGACAGCGTCTTGAGGCAGGACGCGACGGAAATATCGGCCAAGGAATAGTCCTCCGCCAGCCAGCCATCTGCAGGAGCAAGATTTTCGAGATAATCGAGCGCGGGATGAGCTTTGGCCTCGGCTTCGTTGGCCGCCTCGTCATTCCTTGGCAGGCCCAGCAGTGCAGGGCCGATATAGCGGTTGAAGGCCACGCCGCGTGCCGAATTGGCAAGGATCGTATCGGCGAATTCATCGAGCCATATGGCACGCCCACGCATCTTGGCACCCTCTGGCAACAGGGGCGGATCGGGATATTTGGCGTCGAGATAAAACGCGATGGCGGTAGAATCCGGCAAGGTGAAGTCTCCGTCGCGCATCGCCGGCATCATGCGAAAGGGACTCGCGGCCAGAAATTCCGGCGTCGGCTTGTGCGGTGTGGCGTCGGCCAGTTCCACGTCGACGCCCTTTTCGGCGGCGATGACCAGCACTTTGCGGACATAGGGGCTGGTCGGAAAACCGAATATCTGCATTGTCACCTCTCCTTGGTGGACTTGCTTGTTGCAGCCAATGCCTCCCGCGTCTAGGCAGGCGCCCGAGATGAATGAGATGACCAGCAATAACGATATGTCCGGCACGTTGATGACGGAGCCCGATAAAGAAGTGGATGTCCGCGAGGCATTCGGCATCGATATCGACATGAAAGTGCCTGCCTTTTCCAAGGCGGACGAACGCGTGCCCGATCTGGATGAAAGCTATGTCTTCGATCCCGATACCACGCTCGCGATCCTGGCCGGCTTTGCGCACAATCGCCGCGTGATGATCCAGGGCTATCACGGGACAGGCAAATCGACTCATATCGAACAGGTGGCGGCGCGCCTCAACTGGCCGTGCATCCGCATCAACCTCGATGCGCATATCAGCCGTATCGACCTGATCGGCCGCGATGCCATCGTCCTGCGCGACGGCTTGCAGGTGACCGAATTCCGCGAAGGCCTGCTGCCATGGGCGTTGCAGCACCCGGTGGCGCTGGTGTTCGACGAATATGACGCCGGCCGTCCGGATGTGATGTTCGTGATCCAGCGCGTGCTCGAACAGGCAGGCAAGCTGACCTTGCTTGACCAGAACCGCGTGATCCGCCCGAACCCGTGGTTCCGCCTCTTCGCCACCGCCAACACGGTGGGGCTGGGCGACACGAGCGGTCTCTATCACGGCACGCAGGCGATCAACCAGGGCCAGATGGACCGCTGGAACATCGTCACCACGCTCAATTACCTGCCCGAAGAGACCGAGCGGGAAATCGTGGGCACCAAGACGAACCTCGATCCAAAGCTGGTGGCGGACATGATCCGCGTGGCGGACCTTTCGCGCCAAGGCTTCATCAATGGCGATATCTCCACGGTGATGAGTCCACGCACGGTGATCAGCTGGGCCGAAAATACCGAGATCTTCAACGATCCGGGTTTTGCCTTCCGCCTCACCTTTCTCAATAAGTGTGACGAGGCGGAGCGTATGCTGGTGGCCGAATACTACCAGCGCGTGTTCGGCAAGGAACTGCCCGAAAGCGTGGTTGCGAAGGCGTAAACCGCCCGGAATCACCCCTTCGTCGATTGAAAGCTTGCGTCACGCGCCTGCGTGGCTAGCAAGGTGCTTTCAATTGTAACTGGGACTGATCCTCATGCGCCGTATCTCTGCCGCCCTTCTGGGTACTGCCCTTTCTGTTGCTCTTGCCGTACCTGCGTTTGCGCATGGCAGCGGCGTCGATCGCGCCAATCTGGAACGCGACGTCACCATCCTTTCCGCCGATGACATGGAGGGCCGCGAGGCTGGAACGCGCGGGCATGAGCGCGCGGCGGGATATGTGGCAGGACGGTTCGCCGCGCTGGGCCTGCAACCGGCAGGCGGCAACGGCACTTACTTCCAGCATGTCCCCATGCTCAGCTACGAGCGGGCCGAGGAAGGCAATGCGCTGACCATCGAAGGGATGGACGAGCTGGTGCTGTTCGAGGACTTCTATTCCAGCGGTACATCGAAGCAGGAAAGCGGTTCGATCGAGGCCGAGATGGTCTTTATCGGTTATGGTCTTGATATCGAGGGTCGCGACGATTTCGAAGGCATCGATCTGGAAGGCAAGATTGCGCTACGCTTAACTGGCGGGCCTGAGGGTCTGAATACCGAGGAGGCGGCGCATTACCGCTCCACCCTGTCGCAGCGCCTGTCGGATCGCGGTGCGATCGGCATGCTGCTGGTCAACACGCCGGTACTGCAGGAAGCCTATCCATGGGACGTGATCCGCGAACAGGCGAGACACAATACATCCATGACCTGGTTGCATGAAGACGGCAGGCCAGAGACCCAGGCACCCAATTTCTTTGCAACAGGGGTGCTATCACCCGAAGTTTCGCGTGCGCTGCTTGAAGGACAGGAGTTTGATTATGACGATCTGGCCGCTGCCGAAGCAACGCCAGAGAGGCGCTTCCCCAGCTTTGCCACCGGACGTACCGCGCGGATCGACTTTGCGAGCCGCTTCGAACGGATCGATACACCCAATGTCATCGGTATGCTGACGGGCAGCGATCCTTCGGTGGCCGATGAATATGTCGTGCTGACCGCCCATCTCGATCACGAGGGGATCCAGCCGACCGAGGAGGAGGGCGATGACGAGATTTACAATGGCGCAATGGACAATGCAGTCGGTGTAGCGGGCATTATCGAAGTGGCGCGCCTGCTGGCGCAGGATCCGCCGCGGCGTTCGGTTCTGTTCGTAGCGCTAACCGCCGAGGAAAAAGGACTGGTCGGCTCTGCCTACAATGCTGCCAAACCTACCGTCACCAAGAATCAGGTGGTCGCAAACGTCAATCTCGACATGCCGGTGCTGACCTACGATTTTCAGGATGTGGTCGCTTTCGGGGCGGAACGTTCCAACCTCTATCCGCAGGTGGTTGCGGCGGCGGAAGAGTTCGGCCTGCCGTTAAGCCCTGATCCCCAGCCGGAAGAGGGCCTGTTTACCCGATCCGACCAGTATTCCTATGTCGTGGAAGGCGTGCCGGCGGCTTATGTCGAGATCGGATTTGCCAATGGCGGTGAGGCAGCGCAGGGAGATTTCCTGGCCAATCACTACCACCGGGTATCGGACGAAGTAGCGCTGGTAAATTTCGATGCATTAGAACTGTTTACAGCGGTCAATCATCACGTCGCCCGCAATATCGCCAATATGGAAGATCGGCCCGCATGGAACGAGGGCGACTTCTTCGGCGAGATGTTTGGCGGAGACGAATAGGCGAGGGCTGGCGCACAAGAGCTTGCCGAGCCGTTAATCAATTTCCGAAACTGGTTATTGTCGCCGTAAATGAAATACATAACACGAGGTAACCAGCTGGCGGTCCACAAAGGATCGGCCCAACAGGAGTGTTGTAGATGGCGATCTGGCGCGTATCCGAGCTTGCACAGAAGTTCATGGTGAAATGCCGTTTCAAATCAGGCGGTTCGGTCGATCTGGAAGTGCTCGACATTTCAGAGGGCGGTTGCCTGGTTGATTGCAAGCGTTGGAGTGCAAATGCGGGTGAACGCGCTTTGGTGCAGCTGCCGGGGCTCTCCTACCAGCCGGTCGAAATTGTCTGGGTGGAAGATGAGAAGGCGGGCTTCGCCTTCGAACAGCCGCTGCACGAGGCGGTGCTCAGCAATATCTGGCAGAAACTATCGATTCCTGCTGCGGCCTGATGCGATCGTCTAGCGCGTGCCCTGTGTGAGCGTGGGCACGCGGTAGATGCTCATCGCCACATTGCGCACGCCTTCGGGCGTTTCCCAAGCCTCACCTTCGGGCGTGGCGGCGCCCATCGCACCGATATAGAGGACATCACGGTCCTGTCCTGCAAAGGCTACGGTGATCGAGCGACGCGGCGTGGGGATCACGCCGAGTTCACTGCCATCGGGCGCGAAAACATACAGGCCTGCATCGCCGGTAACATACAATCGGCCCGCAGCGTCCACCGCCATGCCATCGCCGCCGAATCCCGCCGTATCCTTGGACAGAGTGCCAAAGATACGTTGGTTGGATGTGCTGCCGTCATCAGCAACGTCGAAGGCGACAATATCGCGCATGTCGGTGACATATAGCGTCTCGCCGTCAGGACTGGTGACGACGCCATTGGTGAAGGCGTTGGGCGTATAGACCGTGGTAACAGTGCCCTCTGTATCAGTGTGATAAAGCGGCCCGTCTGTGAACCAAGCGCCACCACGGCCATCTTGCTGCAGATCGTTCAGCCGTGCCAAGGGACGGCCGTCGGAAAAGGCGTCGGCAATCACCTTGCGTTCGGGGGTCAGTTGCATGACCCGTCCGGGACGGTCGCAGGTCAGTTGCATCAGGCCAGGATCGGTGCAACCGCGTTCGACGGCGAGGATATTGCCGTCACCATCCACCGAAGCAGCGCCCGCTCCCAGCACATAGGGTACTTCGACAAAGGCCCTACCATCGGGCCAAAGCTTCCAGATCGCATTGCTCTGTTCCTGCGCGAAGAGCAGCAAGCCGTCAGCTGTCGTGGTCATGCCGTCCGCCGTCATCGGACCCGACCAGATCATTTCCCATTCGGCATCGCCCGACACCACGCCGGCAATCGCCGGAATCTCGGTGGCCACCTCGCCCGGTAACAGGTCCTGGGCGGTTGCAGGTGCCGCGAGGCACAGTGCCGCAGCGAGAAGGGAAAGCCTGGTCTTCATTCTCAATCCTCCACAGCTTCGGCTTCGATCGTATTGAATTCCCCATCAAAACTGGTGCGGTCATTGTCCCAATCAATCTGGATCATACGATCGAAACCTTCGTCGCGCAGCCAGCTCACTTGCGTATGGAAGGGCTCGCTCAGATAGGTCGGATCGGTGACGGTATAATCACCAATCAGCCGATCACCTTCCAGCCGCAGACGTTCCACATAGACGGCATCCTCGGAATAGGGCGGGGCACCGTGGAAATAGTCCGAGGGCGTAGAGACCATGCGCGTTTCTATCACCAGCGTATCGCCCTCCCAATGGCCCACGGAGGTGCCGTAAACGGTCGGCCACATGTCCAGCTCGTCGGGCATGGGGCGGCCGTCGGTGTAGATATGCCGGGTCTCGCCATAGGAATTGGTGATGATGACCAACTCGGGTGTGATGGCAAAGACAATGGGCGTTGCCGCATTCATCATCATCGGGAAGCCCCAGCCGTCAGCTTTGCGGCCCCGGGCAGCGGCCCGAACTTCGGCAAGGCGGGCACGCCCTTCTTCATTCCAGCTCGCGCCACCGCCATTAAGGCTCATGAAGTTGCGGAAGAAGCTCGTGTCACCGCGTTCGCGCGCTTCGGCCAATGCGGGGGCAGCGCCACCAATCGTGGTGCCGATCGTATATTCGCTCACCCAATAGCCGGGCCAATAAGGCAATTCGGCAAATTTCTCGGTCCGCGCAGCCTGGTCCATCGAATCCTGAGCAGAGGCAGGCGCCACGATTGCGGCAAGCGCCAGTGCGGCAATTGCAGTCCACCTCATTGGTTTGTCCCGATCTCGTTACCATCCGCGTCGGTCACGTCGACCACCACGCCGCCCGGCTCACCGCTGCGTAAAGGATGGGCGCGAACATTGATCACACTGCCAGGGCGCAAGGTGCGCGGACGCCAGCCGCGAGCATAAAGATACATGGGCGCGCCCATTTCCATGCTCCATTCGGTCTCCGTTCCATCCTCTTCGGTCACCACCATCTGGATATAGGCGTGCGGATTGCTCCACTGGAACTCGCGCACAACGCCGCGCATGTTCACTTCGCGCGACGTATCGAACATTGCATTGGAATGATGGGCTTGCACGGTGGGAGCAAGCATCCCAAGTCCCGCGACAGCCGCGAGAATACCAAACTTATTCATTTACCTCTCCAAGCCTTCTGGCTCTGTTCATAGTGATCATGGCATCTCTCGATGCCCGCGTCATCAGTTGATATGAGATTTTCTGGGTGAACAGATTCTGAGTCTCGCTTTTACTGTATTAATCGTGTAACACAGCAAGATGGCTTGGTTGCGTTCCCTGAGGAAGAACAAGGACGAGCGTTGGGCTCCCGGAGAAGTGTCCACGGTGCTGGAAGACGCGCCGTGGCATCCGCTGTTTGCGGGCAAGGATGATGACGAACTGCGTTTTGACCGCGGTGACGGGGGCGATAAGCCGCCGCGTTTCTGGCGCGGGCGCGGCCGCTGGTGGTGGTTCAGCCGCAGCGTGGTGACTTTGCTATTCCTCTTTATCCTGCTGGTTGGGTGGCTTGCCATCACCGCCCCGCTCTCCAAATCGCTCGAGCCGATTGCCGCTCCACAAATCACTCTGCTGGCCAGCGATGGCACGCCGATCGCCCGCAATGGCGCGGTGGTGGATGAGCCGGTGCGCGTTGCAGACCTTCCCGATCATGTGATCGAACCCTTCCTCGCGATCGAGGACCGGCGCTTCTACAGCCATTGGGGCGTCGATCCGCGAGGTGTGGCGCGCGCAGCATGGGCGCAGGTGTCGGGCGGGCCGATGCAGGGCGGCTCGACGATCACCCAGCAGCTCGCCAAATTCACCTTCCTCACCCCCGAGCGCAGCATGACCCGCAAGGCGCGCGAGGCTCTGATCGCCTTCTGGCTCGAAGCGTGGCTGACCAAGGACGAGATTCTCGAGCGCTATCTCTCCAACGCCTATTTCGGGGACAATCGCTATGGCTTGCGAGCGGCGAGCCTGCATTACTTCTACCGCCAGCCGGAGAATCTGCGGCCCGAACAGGCAGCGATGCTGGCGGGGTTGTTACAGGCCCCCAGTCGCCTTGCCCCTACGCGCAACCCTGAGCTTGCCGCAGAGCGTATGCGGCTGGTCAAGAATGCCATGGTTGCCGCCGGGTACATTACCCAGGCCGAGGCCGATGCCATGCGCGTACCGCGTACCGACGTGCGCGAAGCGAACGATCTGCCCACCGGCACCTATTTCGCCGACTGGGCATTGCCCGAGGCGCGGCAGCGAAGCGAGGTTGGCTATGTCCGCCAGACGCTAACCACCACGCTCGATTCCCGACTGCAGAATATCGCGCGCGACGTTATTCAGCGTGCGCCATTGGGCAATGCGCAAGTAGCCCTGGTGGCGATGCGGCCCGATGGTGAAGTGGTCGCCATGATCGGTGGCAAGGACTACGAGGCATCGCCCTTCAACCGTGCGACACAGGCGCAGCGGCAGGTTGGATCGACTTTCAAGACCTTTGTCTATCTTGCTGCGCTTCGCGACGGATGGGAGCCTGAGGATACGATCGCCAATACAGAGATCGTCAACGGTGCCTATCGCCCGCGCAATGCCAGCGGGCGATATTCGGAGACGATCACGCTTGCCGATGCATTTGCGCAAAGTTCGAACGTGGCGGCGGTACGTTTGCAGCAGGAAGTAGGCACCGATGCGGTGATCGATATGGCACGTGACCTAGGCATAACGTCGGACTTGGATGAAGGCGATCCCAGCCTGGCGTTGGGCACTTCGACCATGAGCCTGCTCGAACTCACATCGGCCTATGCCGGGATTGCCGCCAACGCCTATCCTGTGGAACCACACGCATTTGCCCGGCCCGAACAGGGATGGCTGGAATGGCTGTGGGACGGGCCATCTAGCATGTCATCCGAAGACCATGAGGACATCGAGGCACTACTGCGCGGGGCTATCAATCGCGGCACCGGCCGCGCGGCGATGTTGCAGGCGGCAAATTTCGGCAAGACCGGGACTACGCAGGACAATCGCGATGCGCTCTTTGTCGGCTATGCGGGTGAGCTGGTGGTGGGCGTATGGGTCGGCAATGACGACAATTCGCCGCTGTCAGGCGTATCGGGTGGCGGGCTTCCTGCACGCATCTGGCGCGACTTTATGGCTGCTGCATTGGGTGAACGCACGCGCCCGGCACCGAACCCCACCGCATCGCCTGATCCCGGCGGTCCGATCCAGCCCTTCGACGTTGATGGGCTGGAGAATATTCCCCTCTCCGACGACGGTCTGACAACGCTCTCGATCGATGAGGATGGTGCTACTGTTTCTACCCAGATCGAAGGCATCCCGTTCGAAATCCGCTTCGACCAGGAGGGGCTGCGGGTGGAACCGGCTGAGGATTAGTCGGGATAGACGGCCCGCACGAAATACAATCCATCCGGCGGGGCGTTGAGGCCCAGTTGCTGGAGGTCCTTTGCCTCCAGCACCTCGCGCGCCTGGTCCGGTTCCCACTGGCCAAGTCCGACCAGCGACAGCGTGCCGACCATGCTGCGCACCTGATGATGAAGGAAACTCCGCGCTTCTGCCTGCACGACAACATGATCGCCTTCGCGGCTGACATCGAGGCGGTCGAGCGTCTTGACCGGATCGTTGGCCTGGCAATGAACCGAACGGAAAGTTGTGAAATCGTGCTGCCCGACAAGATGCTGCGCGGCTTCGTGCATGGCGTCTGCATCGAGCGGGCGGGGGACGTGCCAGGCCTTGCCGCGTTCAAGCGTCAGCGGCGCGCGGCGATTGACGATGCGATATTCATAGGCGCGGCCGATGCAGGAAAAGCGGGCATGCCAGTCATCGGGCTTCACCTCGCAATGGACCACGGCGATGGGATTGGGCCGCAACCTGGCGTTGAGCGCTTCGGACAGGCGGAAAGGATCCATCTCCTTTTCGATATCGACATGGCTGACCATGCCCAGCGCATGCACGCCACTATCGGTGCGACCGGCAGAGTGCATGCGCACCTCCTCGCCGGTGATCGCTAGAACGGCTTCCTCCACTGCCTGCTGCACGCTGGGGCCATGGCTTTGGCGCTGCAGGCCAAAGAAGGGTGCACCGTCGAATTCAAGGGTGAGGGCGAAGCGGGTCACTGGAGCACTGAACCTACCGCGGCGGGGCGACCGCGCAGATAGTCCTCGGCGCTCATGGCAGGCTTCCCGGCGCGCTGCAGTTCAAGCGGGCGGATGGCGCTTTGTCCGCAGGCAATTGTCATCTGCGCATCCAGCACAGTTCCCGCTTCGCCCGCCACATCGACGATCTCGGCGCGCAGAAGTTTGATCCGCTCTCCGTCCAACGTGAACCATGCGCCGGGGAAGGGCGAGAAAGCGCGGACTTGCCGTCCGATATCTTGCGCAGGTCTTGACCAGTCGATCGCCGCCTCGGCCTTGTCGATCTTGGCGGCATAGGTGGCGAGCGCATCATCCTGTTCTTGCGGCGCGATGCTGTCGAGCTGTGCGAGTGCGTCGACCATCAGCCGCGCACCCATTTCCATCAGTTCGTCGTGGAGGTCGCCTGCGGTCTTGTCATCGATCGGCGTGTTGTCTTTCAGCAGCATGGGTCCGGTATCGAGCCCCGTTTCCATCCGCATGATGGTGATACCCGTCTCCTCATCGCCCGCCAGAATCGCGCGCTGTATCGGCGCCGCGCCGCGCCAGCGGGGGAGCAGGCTGCCATGCACGTTGAAACAGCCGAGCCGCGGCCCTTCGATGATCGCCCTAGGCAGCAACTGGCCATAAGCGACCACCACGGCGGCATCGGCTTCGAGCGCAAGGAATTCCGCCTGTGCCCGTGGTTCGCGCATCGATTCAGGCGTATGCACCTCCAGCCCTAACTCGTCCGCCTTTGCGTGGACGGGAGAGGGCCGCAATTGCTTGCCGCGACCGGCGCGAGCGGGGGGCTGCGAATAGACCGCACATATCTCGTGCCCGGCCTCATGCAATGCGCGCAGGGTCGGCACGGCGAAGTCCGGCGTTCCCATAAAGATCAAGCGCATGATGTGAGGCCTTTCTATCTCTGGCCAGCGGCCCTATCTCCCGCAACATGTCATCGCAAGAGATCGAAACCCTAGCATCCGCATTGGCCAAGCTGCCCGGCCTTGGTCCGCGCTCTGCGCGCAGGGCAGTGTTGTGGCTGGTGAAACGCCGCGAAACCGCTTTGGTGCAGGTGCTGGAAGCGCTGACGGCGGTGAAGGACAAACTCGCCGAATGCGAGGTCTGCGGCAATGTCGATACGCAGAACCCCTGCACGATCTGCGCCGACCCGCGCCGCGACACGAAGCAGATTTGCGTGGTGGAGGATGTCGCGGACTTGTGGGCGCTAGACCGCGCCAAGCTGTTTTCCGGCACCTATCATGTGCTGGGTGGCAGGCTTTCGGCTCTAGACGGCGTGCGGCCGGAAGATTTGAGCATCGATGCGCTGATCGGGCGCGTGGCTTCTGGCGGCATAGACGAGGTGGTTCTCGCCATGAATGCCACGCTCGAAGGACAGACAACGTCGCACTATATTGCGGAAAAGCTGGAACAATTCCCCGTGCGGATAACGCAGCTGGCGCATGGATTGCCCGTGGGCGGGGAGTTGGATTATCTCGACGAAGGCACGCTGGCCCAAGCACTCAGGGCGCGGAGGCCGGTTAGCTAAGCATGTGAACTCCTGCGAAGGCAGGAGCCCAGGGCGCTGGATTCCTGCCTTCGCTGGAATTCACATTGGTTGCAGTTTCTCGCAGCGAATATTATCTGTGTCACATGGCAATCATGGAAATCATCGAAGCGCCGGATCCCCGGCTCAAAACCGTGTCCACTCCCGTCGAGACATTCGATGCGGAGCTGAAGTCGCTTGTCGATGACATGTTCGAGACGATGTATGCCGCCCACGGTATCGGCCTCGCAGCGATCCAGGTCGGCGTTCCCAAGCGCGTGCTGGTTATCGATTTGCAACCCGAAGACGAGGATGCCGAACCCGAAGATTGCGGTGATGAAGGCTGCGGCCATGACCACCGCCCCCTGAAGAAAGAACCGCGCATCTTCATTAACCCCGAGATCCTCGATCCGTCGGAAGAGATGAGCACCTATCAGGAAGGCTGCCTCTCGGTCCCCGATATTTATGCCGATGTTGATCGCCCCTCCTTCTGCCGCGTGCGCTGGCAGGACCTGGAAGGCAATGTGCATGAGGAGGCGATGGAAGGCCTGCTGGCCACCTGCATCCAGCATGAGATGGACCACCTCAACGGCATCCTCTTCATCGATCATCTTTCGCGCCTCAAGCGCAATATGGCGCTGAAGAAGCTGGAAAAGGCGCGCAAAGCCGCGTGACGCGCTAAGCTTCTCCTTCCGGAAGTGATTCGGGAGAGGGGATACAATGACAATTCGATATGCGATGGCCGTGGCCGCATTGGGCCTCAGTGCGTGCAATGCTGCCAATCCGGAACTGGAAGCTCGCTTGCAGGAGGTCGAGGACCAGCTGGAAATCCAGCGGGTGATAACCGACTACTCTGCCAATCTCGATGCGCGGAACTACGACGGTTATGTCGGCCTCTTCACCGAGGACGGGATCTGGCAAAATGGCGATACGGTGCAGAACGGACAGGGCGAAATCCGCGCCATGCTCGAAAACCTGTTTGGTCCGGAAGACCCCGAATTCGTCAACACGTCGAGCTTCCACCAGGTCAGCAATTTCGAGATCGACGTTGATGGCGATACGGCGCATGCCAAATCGCGCTTCATCTTTGTCGGGCGCGGCGAAGGCGGTGCGCCGACCGGCCAGCTCTCCGGCCAGTATGAGGACGATCTGGTGCGTACAGAGAACGGTTGGAAGATCGCCCATCGCAATGACCACACGATCATGCCCACGCGCGAGGAATGGATAGCTGAAATCCAGCGCCGAGGACTGAATACGCTGGACGATTGAGGTCAGCGCAGCCCGAAAAGAAGGGGCCGCTCCTCATGGAGCGGCCCCAAGTTGGTACGAATCCCTGAGTTGGGGGAGGGAGGGGAACCGTACGGGTATTCAGAGTTTGAAGCGCAGCCCCAGGCTGGCAATGGTCTGGTTGGACTTCACGCCAAGGTCTGCCGGGAGCAAGGTCAGCGGAATATCGACGCGCTCCATGCCGCGATATGTCAATTGTCCATAGATCTCGGCATTGTCGGAAAGATCGAATGTACCACCTGCCATAAGCTGCCAGGAAAAGCTCGACTTGGTGTCGTCGGCAACAGGCACGCCTGAGGGCATGTATTTCACCGCGACGCCGTTCAAGCCGATGCCCGCGCCTACATAGGGGCTAAAGCCGCCACCAGCTTCGAAATCGTAAAAGCCGTTCAGGAATACGCCCATTGTCTTCAACGAGCCCTGGCCGTCAGCAATCACTGCCCCGACAGTCGGGTTTGCTGCATCGGGTGCGCCTCGCGTCAGGACGGCGACATCGACACCGTCGATTACTGCACCGCCAGCGGCAAGGTTGGCGTGCGAATCCACATCATTACGGCCATAGAACACTTCGATTTCGGTCCTGAAACCGCTATCGAACTCATATCCGAGATGGAGCCCCATGTGGTATCCGGTTTCGAAATCAGTAGCCCAGGCAAGCGACGTACCCGACGGGATCGCTCCCCAGTCCGGAGTAGCTGCAACGTCGGCCGTAAATTCACCCTGGTTGTTTGAATTCTCAGCGAACTGCGCGCCGCCGCTGACGCCCAGGTAGGCTTCACCAGCATGCGCTGTACCGGGCAAGGTAACACCAGCCAACGCGATGGCGCATACATATTTCTTCATGGTCATTCCTCGTCCTTGGTTGCGACGCGTTTGTCGTCATTGCGGACGAATAAATGAGGCAGGCAGGCTACTCTTTCAACCTGTCAAAAGGGACAGGTTTCAATAGCCTGCTTCAACTGCAATCCGGATAGCTTCAGCAGTTGTCTTGACTCCGAGAGAGTCGATCATGGCAGCGCGATGCATCTTTACCGTACGTTCGGTGAGATCGAGTTTGAAAGCGATCTGCTTGTTCATTCGTCCCTGGGACATCTCTACCAGAACCTCGCGCTGACGAGGACTGAGTTCGTTTACCCTCTTGTAGGCATGCTCCCGTCTAGGCTCGTTCGCTCGAGGTGAATCGTCTGCCAACTCGACCTGCGATCCAATGTAATAGGCCAGCGCGCCGGAATCATCGAAGACCGGCGATATCATCACTGCGTTGCGGAAAGGCTGGCCGTCCTTCTTGTAATTGAGAATCTCCACCATGGCCGGCCTTTGCCGTGCGATGGCACTGCGCAGTGTTTCGGTCTGCCATGGCTCGGTACCAGGCCCTCTGAGAAACCTGCAGTTCTGTCCGAGTATCTCTTCTCGGCTATATCCGGTCAGTTCGACAAAGGCATCATTGCAGGCGACAATTGGATTATCGGGCTGCCGCGGGTCGGTTACGACCGCCGCAATGGCGCTGTCGGTGATGAAATCCTCCGCTTCCATGCAGGCGAAATTAGCAAGTCGCGGGCAAGTGACAAGAGTGCGCAATAAAGCCCGCCCGGATTTTTCCGGGCGGGCCTTTTCGAAGAAACATGGCCCCCTGACGGGAGCGAAATGTCTCGACCTTAGAACAGGCCTTCAATCTCGCCGTTTTCATCGATGTAGATGTTTTCGGCGGACGGAACCTTGGGGAGGCCCGGCATGGTCATGATGTCACCTGCAATGGCGACAACGAAGCCGGCACCGGCCGAAAGGCGCACTTCGCGGATCGCCACTTCGTGGTTTTCCGGGGCACCCAGCTTGGTCGGATCAGTGGAGAAGGAGTACTGCGTCTTTGCCATGCAGACGGGGTACTTGCCGTAACCCATGTCTTCCCACTGCTGCAGCTGCTTGCGTACCGAGCCCGGAATACTGACTTCACCGGCGCGATAGATCTCGCGACAGATGGTCTCGATCTTGTCGGCCAGCGCGATGTTGTCCGAATAGAGCGGGGCAAAGTCCGGCGCACCGGCATCGGCCTTGGCGGCAACGATCTGTGCCAGTTCCTCGGCACCGGCGCCACCTTCGGCCCAGTGTTTGCAGACCACGGCTTCGGCACCGTATTCCTTGGCCATCTCCTGAATGACTGCGATTTCGGCATCGGTGTCGAGATAGAAGTGGTTGATCGCGATGGTCGGCGTGATGCCGAACTTCTTCACATTCTCGATGTGACGCTTGAGGTTGACGCTACCGGCACGGACGGCATCGACGTTCTCGCCCTTGGTCAGGTCTGCCTTGGGCACGCCGCCGTTCATCTTGAGCGAGCGCACGGTGGCGACCAGCACAACGGCATCTGGCTTCAGGCCGGCGATGCGGCACTTCACGTCCATGAATTTCTCGGCACCAAGGTCGGCGCCAAAGCCAGCTTCGGTCACGACATAGTCGGCCATGCCCAGCGCGGTCTTGGTGGCGATCACCGAGTTACAGCCGTGGGCGATATTGGCGAAGGGACCGCCGTGGAGGAAGGCCGGATTGTTTTCCAGCGTCTGCACGAGGTTGGGCTGGATGGCGTCCTTGAGCAGCACAGCCATGGCGCTGTCGGCCTTCACGTCGCGGCAGAAAACCGGCTCGCGCTTGCGGTTGTAGCCGATGATGATGTCGCCCATGCGCTTCTGCAGGTCTTCCAGGTCCGAAGCCAGGCACAGGATGGCCATGATTTCCGAAGCCACGGTGATGTCGAAGCCGCTTTCGCGCGGGAAACCGTTGGATACGCCGCCCAGCGGGCCGACGATCTGGCGCAATGCGCGATCGTTCATGTCGATCACGCGCTTCCAGGTGACGCGGCGCACGTCGATATCGTTCGGGTTGCCCCAGTAGATCGAGTTGTCGATCATGGCCGAGAGCAGGTTGTGCGCGCTGGTGATGGCGTGGAAGTCACCCGTGAAGTGCAGGTTGATCTCGTCCATCGGCATGACCTGGCTCTTGCCGCCGCCGGCACCGCCGCCCTTCATGCCGAAGCAGGGGCCGAGCGAAGGCTCGCGCAGGCACAGCATGGCCTTCTTGCCGATACGGTGCAGCGCGTCGGACAGGCCCACGGAGGTAGTGGTCTTGCCTTCACCCGCAGGCGTCGGGTTGATAGCGGTGACGAGGATCAGCTTGCCCGGAGCGGCTGCCGGGGGCAGGGCATTGCGGTCAACTTTGGCCTTGTACTTGCCATAGGGGATCAGCGCCTCGTCCGGAACGCCGGCATTCTTGGCGACTTCGGTGATGGGGATCAGCGTGGCTTGACGGGCAATTTCGATATCGGTGGGCATAGAATCCTCTTCCATTTTGCGGGGCCTGGCAGGGATATACCCGGCTCCTGCGAATTGCACTGTGGCGAAAGGTAAATTTTTCACCAACGCGAAAATTTCGCGAATCTGAATTTGTATGCACCCCATACAATTCTTCTGGGGGGAATCTCAAGTTCGATTTGTATATCACCTGATAGGCTTTCCAGTGAATGATTGCCCGGGGGCGCTTGTGCGCTGCTTGAACCTGTTCTAGGTTCCCTTTTCGTTCCTTTCTCCCGGCTTCAGGCACCTTGATGGACCCCATTCTTATCGCAGCTATTGTCATTGCCGCACTTCTGGTGGGCGCCGCGCTTGGCTGGTTTGTCGGAAGCAGGCCTGCTGCGGGGCTGGAAGCGCGTCTTGCCGAGGCCGAACAAAAGGCGAGCGAGGCAGAGGCCAATTTCAAGCAGGCGGGTGCGGAACTGGGGCGGGCGCAAATCCGCATCGCCACGCTGGAGGCGAATGAGGAGAATTTCGAAAAGCAGCTCACTCTGCTGAAGGAAGCGCGCGAGGATCTTGTGACGCAATTCAAGGCTGCGGGCGGCGAGGTCCTGTCCAAGGCGCAGGAGGAATTCCTCAAGACCGCCAAGGACCGTCTCGGCCAGAGCGAGAAGGCGAGCGAGGAGAAATTGAAGGCGCTTCTCGATCCGGTCGACAAGCGGCTGAAGTCCTATGAGGAGCATGTGGCGACGCTGGAACAGCAACGTGTCAACGCTTTCGGCCAGCTTCACGGCGTGATCGATGAAATGCGTAAAGGGCAGGAAGAGGTCCGGCGCGAGGCGCAGCGGCTGGGCAATTCGCTCACCAATGCGCCCAAGGCACGCGGTCGCTGGGGCGAGCGGGCGCTGCAGAACGTGCTCGAACAATGCGGCCTGTCCGAGCATACCGATTTCCATCTCGAACATTCGATGGAGACCGACCAGGGCCGCCTGCGTCCCGATGCCATCGTTCATGTGCCGGGGCAGAAGAAGCTGGTGATCGACGCCAAGGTCTCGCTCAATGCTTACCAGGCCGCTTTCGAGGCGGACAATGACGATGATCGCAAGCGGCATCTGGACCTGCACGCCAAGTCCATGCGCACCCATGTGCAGCAGCTGGGCGCCAAGAGTTACCAGAGCCAGTTCGACGAGGCGCCCGATTATGTGGTGATGTTCGTACCGGGCGAGCATTTCGTCGCCGCCGCGCTGGAGGCCGATCCGGAATTGTGGGACTTCGCCTTCAAGAATGGCGTGCTGCTGGCAACGCCGACCAACCTTGTCGCCATTGCCCGCACCGTGGCGCAGGTCTGGCGGCAGGACCGGATGGCGGCCGAAGCGAAGGAGATCGGTCGCATGGGTGCCGAGCTCTATGACCGGTTGCGCGTGTCTGCCGAGCACCTCAAGCGCATGGGTGGCGGGTTGGAAACGGCGGTTGCCAATTACAACAAGTTCGTCGGCAGTTTCGAGCGCAATGTCCTCACCTCTGGCAAGCGCATGGCGGACAAGGGAATCGAAATTTCCAAGGAAATCGAGGATGTACCCCTTGTAGAAGGCGCGCCGCGCTATACTTCTGGTGACGTTCAGGAGCCGTCCGGCAAGTTCCTGCTTGGGGAAGAGGATTCCACTCAATGAAGATCGCTGTTCTGGCATTGCCCCTGCTTGCCGTTCTGGCAGGCTGCAACCAGTCCACTGCCCCTTCGGAACAGATGGAAGAGGCGGCAGTCGAGCTGGTCGATGCAGTTCTGGATGAGCCGGGCCGGCTTGAAGGCGTGGAACTGGGCCATTTCGCGCCGAGAGACGAATGCGGTGAGCTGGAAGGGGCCGGACCTTTCCTGGCCATGCTCCATGCCGCCATCGAGGCACGCGATGTGGATGTGTTGGTCGCCCTGGCCGCAACCGATGTGAAGCTGGGCTTTGGCGGCGAGGACGGCGCAGATTTCCTGAGGACCAGCCTGGCTTCGGAAGACCCTTATCTATGGGAAGCGCTGGACGAACTCACCACACTCGGCTGTGCGGCCAACGGGCAGGGAGGGCTGACTTTGCCGTGGTATTTCACGCAGAACACCGGCGGCGATGTGTTCGAG
>ENA-ORCV01000406-ORCV01000406.1-marine-metagenome-genome-assembly--contig:-NODE-406-length-32787-cov-4.185540_pt1 | contig 32787 bp, 30 predicted proteins | sample MGYA00237779_ERZ508509 | MGnify/ENA primary metagenome ERZ508509 (study PRJEB26180, sample SAMN06268772) | marine metagenome | isolation source: Bioluminescent Bay, La Paraguera, Puerto Rico | place... | reverse complement strand
GCCGCCGATCCGGTGGCTATGGCGGGGGGTTCCCACCCGTTCCCATTCCGAACACGGCCGTTAAGTCCCCCAGCGCCGATGGTACTGCGTCTTAAGACGTGGGAGAGTAGGTCGCTGCCGGGTCTGCCGCGCCGGCGCACATGTCCCGCCTTTACAATGATCTTTCAAAACGCCCTGCTATTTCAGCGGGGCGTTTTTCGTTTGGGGCGGCGCGGCCGCCCGGGACCCGCGGGGATCCGCCATGCCGGATACAGGTGCGCCGATCGGACGGGAGCCGGATTTGCGTCCGGACTGCTCCCGCTGCGATGCGCTGTGCTGCGTCGGCCTGGCCTTCTACGAATCGGACATGTTCGCCTTCGACAAGCCCGCCGAGGAGCCCTGCCGGCACCTGCAGGCCGATCAGCGGTGCGCGATCCACTCGAATCTGGAAGGCCGCGGGTTCGGCGGCTGCGTTCGCTTCGATTGCCATGGCGCCGGACAGCGGCTGATGCAGGAGGTCTTTCCCGGCCGGTCCTGGCGCGACGGGCCGGCTGCGGCGCGCGAAATCTTCGACGCCTTCCGCGCCCTGCGCACGGTGCATGAGCAGATCCTGCTGCTGCGCGCGGCCGGAAATCTGGGCCTGCCCGCCGAACACGAGCGCGAACGAGCCGCATTGCTGGGCGAGCTGACGCCCGCCGTCGGCTGGACATCGCAAAGTCTTGCGGATTTTGCGCAGGGACCGCTGCCCGAGCGGGTGAAGGCGTTTTTGCGGGGATTGCGCGGTTTCGCGGGACAGCCCGGCGCACCGGATTCCAAAAGCCTGATGCCGGCGGAGCCGCGCTGAGTTAGATTGCTCGCTTCAACAAGGAACGAAGCGATGCGGCGCATTCTCCGGGACGGCGTGATTAGCGCGACGATTGCCTGCGCGTGGCTGACGCCGGCCCTGGCGCAGGATGCCTCGGTCGACGATCTGGCCTGGATGGCCGGGCACTGGCGCGCGGCCGATGGCGCGAATGTCTCCGAGGAAGGCTGGTTCGGCCCCGCCGGCGGGCTGATGCTCGGGCTGGGGCGCACGGTCGAGGACGGCGCGGCCGTATCGTTCGAATATATGCGGATTGAGGACGGCGCGGACGCGCCGGTCTTCGTGGCGCAGCCCAATGGCGGCGCGCCGGTACGGTTCGCGCTGGCGGATGCGGGCGAGACCTTCGCCGTGTTCGAGAATCCGCAGAACGATTATCCGCAGCGCGTCCGCTATGTGCGGAGCGGCGATACGCTGAGCGCCACGATCTCCGACCTCTCGGGCGGCGACGCGATCAGCTGGAGCTGGGAGCTGATGCCCTGAGCCCTAGCGGCCGGCGGGGCGGAGTTCGGCGGTGAGGGCGGGCGAAGCGGCGCTGCTGAGGAACAGGCCGCCAGCGCGCCAGCCGTCCGCCGAGGCCATTTGCAGGACGGGCGCGGCGTCCCAGCTGATCCGGTATTCCACCTGATAGGCGCTGTGGTCGGACAGGGCGTCCGGACCGGTCTTGTCGTCGAGCAGGGTCAGGCGCACCGGGCGGGCGCGCATCGCCGCGCCGTCATGGAAGCCCTGCAGGTCCTGGGTTTCCTGCATCGCCGCCTCGGTGGCGGGCAGGGTCGAGGCGTCGCAGGCGGCCTCGTTCGCGCACCAGGCGCGGGCGAACGCGAACGGGCCGGCCGGCGCGGCGTAGGTCCAGCGTTCCTGAGAAGCGCGCATATTGAAGTCGCCGCCGAACAGCAGGATCTCGCCCCGCGGTGCGGCCTGCGACACGAAATGCTCCAGCCGGTCGATCTGCAGCCGGTGCGCCAGGTTCGCCCGGTCTTCCGGCGTCCTGGCCGAGCGGCGGGAATTCAGATGCGTGTTGAGCACCGCGACGGGGGCGGGCGCGCCCGGAATATCGATCCGCGCCATCACCGCGCCCTTGTTGGCCAGACAGTCCAGCCCGGCGCAGTCGCCGAAGGCGGCCGATTGCGCATCCCGGATCGGGAAATCCGACAGGATATAGAGGCCGGCGCCGAACAGCTGGCCGACGCCCTCGCCGCGCAGCAGCCAGGGCGCGCCCATCTCCGCACTGCGGCGGGGCGCGTCGTCGCCGGCGCGCGGGCCGCGCGCGGAATAGGCATAGCCGGCGCGCGCGATCAGATCCTGCATCGCGCCGTCCATGAAACCTTCCTGGATCAGCAGGACATGCGGCGCGGCGCCCCGCGCGCGCAGCGCGGCCAGCGCGTCGCCGATGTCGGCGAGCGCCGCGGCGCGTCCGGATTTCAGCGGCGCGGGCAGGCCGGCGACATTCCATGTGGCCACACGGAGCGCGAAAGCGCGCTCGCCCGATACCGGATCGATCACGATGGGGGCGGAGGCGGGATCCGGCCGCGGCGTCGGCGAAAAGCGCGTCCCGTCAGGACGGGCGGCCGCGCACGCGACCAGCGTCAGTATTGCGATCAGACACAGCGCCGCCCGCATGGCGTCCCCCAGCGCCGGGCGGCGCAGGCCGCCCCGTCGCGCGAGGATTTAGGCGGTTCGTGCGACTCCCGGATTTGGGATCGGCGACGGGTGCGCGAATCTTTCACGACAAAATCGTGTAGGCGTCACAGTCTCAGGCGCCAGATATTGCGGCGCGCCTGTGGATAAGTTGTTGAAAATGCGCCGGGCTGGGACAGCCGGGCATGAAAACGCCGCCGCGCACGGGGCGCGGCGGCGTTAATCTTCTGCCGCGTCCGCCTATTCGGCGGCGACGGCGGCCGGGGCGGTCGGGGCGGCCTCGCGGACGCTTTCCGACACGTGGCTTTCGAACTTCTCGAAATTCTTGATGAACATCCCGGCCAGCTTGTTGGCCTGGGCGTCATAGGCCTGCTTGTCGTCCCAGGTCGAGCGCGGGTCGAGCAGGGAGTCGTCCACGCCCGGCACCGAGACCGGAACCTGGAAGCCGAACACCGGATCCTCGCGGAACTGGGCGGTGTTCAGCGAGCCGTCGAGGGCCGCGCGCAGCAGGGCGCGGGTTTCCTTGATCGGCATGCGCTTGCCGACGCCGTAGGGGCCGCCGGTCCAGCCGGTATTGACCAGCCAGCAATCCACGCCGTGCTCATTGATCAGGTCGCGCAGCAGATTGCCGTATTCGGCCGGGTGGCGCGGCATGAAGGGCGCGCCGAAACAGGTGGAGAAGGTGGCGGACGGTTCGGTCACGCCCTTCTCGGTGCCGGCGACCTTGGCGGTGTAGCCGGACAGGAAGTGGTACATCGCCTGATGCGGCGTCAGCTTGGCGATCGGCGGCAGAACGCCGAACGCGTCGGCCGTCAGCATGATGATGTTCTTCGGATGGACCGTGCGGCCGTCTTCCGAAGCGCCCTTGATGTAGGAGATCGGATAGGCGCCGCGGCTGTTCTCCGCCAGCGTCGCGTCGTCGAGGTCCAGCTCCCGCGATCTGGGATCCATGACCACGTTTTCCAGCACCGTGCCCCACATGGAGGTCGTGGCGTAGATGTCCGGCTCCGCCTCCGCCGACAGACGGATCATCTTGGCGTAGCAGCCGCCTTCGAAATTGAAGAGGCCGTTTTCCGACCAGCCATGCTCGTCGTCGCCGATCAGCGTGCGTTCCGGGTCGGCCGACAGCGTCGTCTTGCCCGTGCCGGACAGGCCGAAGAAGACGGCCGAGTCCGCGCTGGAGCCGACATTGACCGAGCAGTGCATCGGCATGACGGATTTCTTGGGCAGCAGATAGTTCAGGATGGTGAAGACCGATTTCTTGGTCTCGCCCGCATAGGACGTGCCGCCGATCAGCACCACGCGCTCGGCGAAGTTCACCGCGATCACGGTCTCGGAATTGGTGCCGTGGCGCGTCGGGTCAGCCTCGAAGCTGGGCGCGTTCACGATGGTGAATTCCGGGGTCAGGCTTTCCTGCTCCTCGGCCGACGGGCGGCGCAGCAGGTGGCGGATGAAAAGGCCGTGCCAGGCCAGTTCGGTGACCACCGCGAAGGGCAGGCGGTGATCCTTGTCGGCGCCGCCGAACAGGATCTGCGCGTACATCGGGCGGCCCTGGATGTGGGCGACCATGTCCTTGCGCAGCGTCTCGAACTGCTCCGGCGTCATGGCGGCGTTATTGTCCCACCAGACCGTGTTTTCGGTCTCGGCGTCGCGCACCACGAATTTGTCCTTGGCCGAGCGGCCGGTGTGCTTTCCGGTCTTCACGACCAGGGCGCCGCCCTTGGCGATCTCCGCGCCGTCGCGGACCGCCTGCTCGTAAAGCGCGGGCTCGTTCCAGTTCCAGAGCAGTTCCGCGCCGGTAAGATCGACGCCCGGCAGTTTAGCGGACTGTCCGCCGGCTTCCTTCACACCCATTTCAACCCTCCGCGTGGCGCTCGCGCGCCCAAATGCTTTCGAAATTGATAGCAGATACGTGATGGGATGGAACGGAAAAGCCGCTTTTACAAGCTGCGGCGCCATTAGAGCGTGATGTTTTTCCATCACTTTTGTTGCACTTGCGAAGAAAACTGCCCCCGGGGCGCGGCGATCCGCCGCGACTGACATCGGCCGTCATCGGCCCTTCACATCGCCGCCCGATGCCCCTATGTAGGCCGCTCTCTGACGCGGGGTGGAGCAGCCCGGTAGCTCGTCAGGCTCATAACCTGAAGGTCACAGGTTCAAATCCTGTCCCCGCAACCAGCGTAGAAAGCGCCGTCAGCCCATGGCTGGCGGCGCTTTTGTTTGGCGCTTCCCGGACTGGGCGGCGCGGCTCGCATCGCGGCGCGGATCGGGCCATGCTTCGGGCGGCACGGACATTCGTGCGGCGGCGGCCCGGCACAGCATGATGCGTTTCTTCATTCGCGCTTCGGGATTTCTGCTGCTGGCGCTCTGCCTGCTGGCCCCGCCGGGGGCGGTTTATGCGCAGGCGCCGGCGGCGGCCCCGCCGCCCGACGAGATCGCGGTGGGGGCGGGGACGCCCGGCGACGCGGACATTGCGCGGCGGATCGAGGAGATCTTCGCGCAGCTTCCGGAACTGGGCGCCGTGGATGTGGAGGTGCGGTCCGGCGTGGTGGCGCTGTCCGGCGCCGCGGCGACCGGCGCGGCCATCGAACAGGCCGGGGACATTGCGGGGCGCGTGGACGGCGTGGTGGCGGTGCGCAACCAGATCGCGCGGGACACGCGCCTGTCCTCCCGCGTCAATCCGGCGGTCGAAACGCTGAACACGCGCAGCCGGGAGGCGATCGCCGCCGCGCCGCTGATCGGGGCGGCGCTGCTGATCGTCCTCATCGCCATCCTGCTCGGCTGGGCGGTGCGGCGCTTCGGCGGGCTGTGGCGGCGGGTGACGCCGAACCCGTTCGTGGCGGAGCTGGCCTCCGGCGCCGCGCAATTCCTGATCGTCGGGCTGGGCGTGGTGATCGCGCTGATGGTGCTGGACGCCACGGCGCTGCTGACCGCCGCGCTGGGCGCGGCGGGGGTGCTGGGCTTGGCGGTCGGGTTCGCGGTGCGCGACGTGATCGAGAATTATCTGGCCAGCGTCCTGCTGTCCGTCCGCCAGCCGTTCCGGCCGAACGATCTGGTGCAGATCAACGGGCAGGAGGGGCGGGTGGTGCGCCTGACCTCCCGCGCCACGATCCTGCTGACGGTGCAGGGCAACCATCTGCGCATTCCGAACGCCGACGTCTTCAAGGCGACGATCCTGAACTACACGCGCAATCCGGAGCGGCGGTTCGATTTCGATCTGGGCGTGGGGGCGGAGGACGATCCGATCCAGGCCATCGCGGAGGCCGAGCGGGTGATGGCGGGCCTGTCTTTCGTTCTGAAGGCGCCGCCGCCCGGCGGGCGGATCAAGAATGTCGGCGACTCCAATATCGTGATCGAATTCTGGGGCTGGATCGATCAGGGCCGGAGCGATTTCCACAAATCGCGCTCGCTCGCCATCGCGGCGGTGAAGGCGCATCTGGAGGAGAACGGCTTCGCCTTGCCGGAGCCGATCTATCGCGTGCTGATGCAGGGCGGATCGGGCCTGCCGCAGGCTCCGGCGCCCGAGGCCTCCGCGCCGGCTCGCGCCGCGCCGCGCCAGTTCACCGTGGTGGAAGAGACGGCGCCGGACGCATCGCTGGACCGGTTCGTGGAGGAAGAGCGCAGCGACGCCGCCGAGGAAGATCTGTTGAGCGAGCATTCGCCGACGGAATAGGCGTCGCCCTGGCTGGCGGGCTGGCGCGTGCTAGGCTGGCTCGCCGGGCCCTGGGGGAGCGGGGCGCAAGCGGAAGGGGGACACCGCAATGGCGCGACACATCATCCATGGTCTGCTGATCGGTTTCGGCGTCGCGTTGGGACTGGGCTGCGCCACGCCGGCTTTCGCGAACATGGCGGCATGCAGCTCCGCCTATGTGAAGGACAGTCTGGAAGACAAGATCCGGCTGTATTCGCTGTGTCTCGAAGGCGGGCTGAAGCGGTCGGAGCGGGCGGGCGCGCACCATAATCGCGGCGTCGCCTATATGGACATCGGCCAGCCGGACAAGGCGCTGGACGATTTCAATCGTTCGCTGGAATACGACCCCGATTTCGGCATGGGCTATTTCAACCGCGGGATCATTTACGCCCAGCGCAGCGAGTTCGATCTGGCGCTGGAGGATTTCGCCCAGGCGCTGAAGCGCCCGCCGGCCCGCATCCGCACATCGGTCTATACCCAGCGCGGCTGGGTCTACGCCCAGATGGGCGACTACGCGAACGCGCTGGCGGACTGGGACACCGCGATCGAGCGGGAGAAGAAATACGCCCCGGCGCGGCTGGCCAAGGCGCGCGTACTGGCCACCGTTCCCGATCCCGCATTCCGCGACATCGCCGCGGCCGAAGCCGAGGCGCGCGCGGTGCTGGCGCTGGAGGACAGCTGGGACGCGCATATCGTTCTGGCCGAGGTGCTCGCCGCCGACGGTCGGTTCGAGGAAGCTGTCGAGGAGCACTGGCTGGGCATGTACATGATGCAGCAGGACGGCCTGCCCGAAGACCCGGAGATGACGGCGCGCTTGGCCCGCTATCAGGAAGGCCGCGCCGCGCAGTAACGCGGCCCTAGCGCGACAGGGCGGCGTCCAGAGTTTCCGGGTCGTAGAGGGAGCGGGGCTCGCCGGAGGCGAGCGCGGCTTCCAGCGCGGTCAGCCGCGCCGGCCAGGTTTCAAGCGCGGCGTGCGCCGATGCCGGGTCGTCCTGCGCCGTCCGGCGGATTTCGCCGAGCAAGGCGGCGGTCGCGCGCAGCGCGGCGCGCTGGTCCGCCAGCTGTTCGTCGGCGAAGCGTTCGTCGATCTCTTCCAGCTTGGAGCGCACGGCCGCCAGCATCAGCGCGCCGGTGTCTCCGTCCCCCGTCTCCAGCACCGATTGCGCGGTCCGCAGCGCGCGCCTTGCGTCCGCCATGTCGGCGGCGAGGGTGACGGGCGTGTCCATCTCGGCCGGACAGATGGCGGGGGACAGGGCGCGCACATAATTGGCGAGCCCGGCGAGCGCGGCGGGCGGCGGTTCGTGGCCCGCGAACTCCTCCACGATCAGGCCGTGGATGAACAGCTCCAGCGCGCCGGTTTCGGGATCGCGCGTGACGATGGGCGCGGCGCTGTCCGACAGCGTCAAAGTCGGGATCGGCTTCGGGTTGAAGGCGCCGTCCTCCCGCACCTCGCTCATCACTGAGGAGGTCACGTCGGCGGTGCCGGGCGCGCCGCTGAGGCCCGGGAAGTGAAAGTCCGGATTGCCGTGGCCGTTGATGTGGCAGGACTGGCAGGACAGGCCCGCGCGCGCGCCCTGACCGCCGAGCAGGAGCGGCGTGCGGAACGCCGCGCGGCCGATCTCGACCGACAAAGCGGCGTCAGGATTTTCGGGAAGGGCGAGGCATTCGGCAGGCTGCAAGGTCAGAGCCGTGACGGCGTCCGCCTCCGGCGCCAGCCATTGCGCGGCGCGCAGCGGCGCCTCCGCCCGCACGCCTAGCGGGGCGGAGACGCATGCGAGGAACGCCGCGCCTAGGAGTCCGAGGCGCGTTCGCCGTCGACCCATCGGCGCAGCTCGTCCGCTTCGGCGCAGCCATAGGCGCATTCGGCTTCCAGCCGGGCGAGCAGGGCGCGCGCGCCGTCGATGTCGCCGCGCACGACTTTCAGCTCGCCATAATATTCCATCGCGCCGCGATGGTCCGGCTGAACGGCCAGGGCGTTCCGGTAATAGGACTCGGCGGCGTCGAAATGGCCGAGCTTGCGATTGACGAAGCCCAAATAGGTCAGCACGTCCGGGTGCGGGCCGAACGCCTGGCGCGCGGTCTTCAGCGCCGAAAGCGCGCCGTCATAATCGCCCTGATTAACCAGCGAGACCGCGTCCATATAGGCCGCGTCGCCGGCGGCGGCGAAGATCAGTTTTTCGGGCAGGGCGGCGGTGTCGCCGCCCCCGATGGCGGCGCGCACGCGCGCGACGCTCGCCTCCAGATCCTCCACATTGGTGCAGTCGTCGCCGCATTCGGCGGCTTTTTCTTCCAGCTGCTCCAGCGTGTATTCGGCGCCGTCCGGATCGCCGGCCTCGGCCTGCTGCACGGCCTTTTCTTCGTAGGCGGGCAGATAGAGCGGATCGGCGGTGATCGCGCTGTTGAAGGCCAGGCCCGCGCGCAGATTGTCGCCCATCTGCATGCGCGCCTTGCCGAGCCAGGTCAGCGCCACCGCATCCGAATAGTCGGAGGCCGAGGCCGACGCGGTGAAGATTTCCGCCGCCGTGGCGTAGTCGCCGTTTTCATAGGCGGTCACGCCGGCCTGGAAATCCGCCGCGCCTTGATAGCTCTGGGCGCTTTCGCTGGGGGCGGTCTCGTTTTCCGGGATGGCCAGCGCCGGCGCCGAAAGGGCCGCCGCGCACGCCGCGCCCGCAAGCGCCGCCTTGATCGTGTTCATATGCCGCATCCTCCCGCTGTCCGGGCTTTCCACCCGGATGCCGCGCCCAGTCTAGCATGGCGCGGGGCGGGCGCATCACGCACGCCGCAGCGTTGGCGCGCCCAGGGCTCTGGGCTAGGCTGGCGCCAACGAATAAGGGCGCCAGCCCCCGGGAGGACACAATGAACCGCATCATGCTCAACGGAGCGGCCACGGCCGCCGTCGCGGCGGGGATCGCCGCATTTTCCGCCGGCGCGGCGCAGGCCGACGAGGCGCGCTGCGGCACCGCGGCCAGCCAGCTGGCCATCGGCGGCGCCATGCACGCCGCCGCCGACCCGGAGGTGGAGCACGCGATGGTGGAGGCGGCCGGCGGCCTGCCGGCCTATTGCGAGATCACCGCGACCCTGCACCCGGTGGAGGGATCGGATATCGGCGTCGTCTACCGCCTGCCCGAAGAGTGGAACGGGCGGGTGCTGGGCATTGGCGGCGGCGGCTGGATGGGCAACGTGACCCTGCAGGCGGCCAGCGAGGGCCTGTCGCGCGGCTACGCCACGATGCAGACCGATGGCGGCCACGCCAACGGCACCGGCTTCGACGCGACGCCCTGGGCGGTGAAGGAGGACGGCTCCTATGACCGCGTGAAGATCCAGGACTTCTCCTATCGCGCCATCCACGAGATGACGGAAAAAGGGAAGATGGTCGCGGAGGCCTATTACGCCGAGCCGCACGAGCAGGCGATGTATCTGGGCTGCTCTACCGGCGGGCGTCAGGGCCTGATGGAGGTCCAGCGCTATCCGGACGACTATGACGGGGTGATCGCCGGCGCGCCGGTCTACAGCTTTCTGACCCAGACGACCCAGACCCTGCGCTCGGTCGCGTTCGACCAGCCGGGCGCGCGCCTGATGCCCGAGCATCTGACGCTGATCCAGGAATCCTCGCTGGCGGCGTGCGACGCGGCGGACGGGGCGGAGGACGGCGTGCTGCGCGATCCGCGCCAGTGCGACTGGGACCCCGCCGAATTGCTGTGCGAGGAGGGGGACAGCGCCGCCGCCTGCCTGACCCAGACCCAGGTCGACACGATGCGCCGGGTCTATACCGGCGAGACGATGCAGAACGGCGAGATCGCCTCCTATCCGCTCAGCCGCGGCGGCGAGCAGAGCTGGCTGTTCTTCGTGCCGGCCAGCGCCGAGGGCGAGCCCGGCGGAAACAGCGGCGGGCTGTACGCCTTCCGCGGCGAGGTTCTGGGCGATCCGGAATTCGACATGAGCGGGTTCGACGCCGAGGACGTCGCCACGGTGCGCGGCAGCTGGATGGCCGAGGCCTATGAGGCCGCGGACACGGATATCGCGGACTTCGTGGAGGGCGGCGGCAAGCTGCTGCTCTGGCACGGCTTCAACGATCCGGGGCCGAGCGCGCTGGCCACGGTCGATTACTATGAAGAGGTCCAGGACAATCTGGGCGACGATCTGGACTCCGTGCGCCTGTTCCTGGCGCCGGGCGTCGATCACTGCCGCGGCGGGGCGGGACCGGACACGTTCGACCTGCTGGGCGCGATGGATACATGGATCACCGACGGCGAGCCGCCGGAACAGATGCTGGCGACGAAGGCCGACAGCGATCTGGAATGGAATCTCTGCGTCTATCCGCAACTGCCGACCGGCCAGCCGGACGGGACGTATCGCTGCGAATAGGGGGCCCGCGGTCTGAACCCGGGCTTGCGCGGCGCGGCGCGCCGCGCGCCTAATTGCGCCCGCTCATGGCCGCCCTTTCGCTCTCCTTCGCACGCGCCTCGCGTTCGCTCGCCGCGCTGACTTTGGCCCTCGTTCTGGGCGGGTGCGGGGAGTCCGGCGATCCGCTGGACGCGATGATGACCCGGGTGATGGCGGCGCACGGCATGACGGGCGCATCCGTGGCCATCGGACAACCGGGCGAGGCGCCGGAGCTGCGCGCCTATGGGTTTGCCGACCTGGCCGGCGAGCGCCCGGTCACAACGGACGACGCCTTCAAGATCGCCAGCCTGTCCAAGCCGGTGACCAGCGCGGCCGTGATGGCGCTGGTGCGGGACGGGCGGCTGGATCTGGACGACCGGCTGGCGGACATCGTTCCGGCCGCCGGCAACGCCGCCGATCCGCGCATGGGCCGGATCACGCTGCGGACGCTGCTGCGCCATAGCGGCGGCTGGGACCGCGATGAGACGTTCGAGCCGTTTTTCCTGACCGAGGCGGAGCTGGCCGAACGTGTCGGCGGGCCTGTCGACGCGGCCCTGGATTGCGCGGACGTCGCCGACGCCATGCTGGACCTGGAGCTGCAGTTCGAGCCGGGCGCTCGCTACGCCTATTCCAATCTCGGTTTCTGCTGGCTGGGCCGCGCGATCTCCGCGGTCACGGGCCAGCCCTACGCGGCGGCGGCGCATGCGCTGGTTCCGGAGGCGGCCGGCCTGTCGCTGGAGCCCGGGGCGGACACGGTGGAGTACCGGATCGACCCCGCGGACCGGGACGATCTGATCCTGCGGCCCGCGGTGAGCGGCCCGGCGGGCGGCTGGATCGCAACGGCGGAGGCGTATTGGCGCTTCGCCGCCGCGCCGCTGGATCCGCGCGTGATGGAGCGGCCGGACTATGCGGCGGGCGTGGACTATTACGGTCTGGGCTGGCGGGTGTGGCAGCTTTCGGACGGCCGAACGGTGCTCAGTCATTTCGGCGCGATGCACGGCGTGTTCGCCATCGTCCTGAAAAGCCCGGACGGCGGGCCGGTGTTTGTGGCGCTGTTCAATGCGCGCCCGGCCGATGATCTGGCGCTGTTCGCCGATCTATTCGACGGCGTGACCGGTCTGCCGGGCTGGGGCGACTGATCCGCCGAGGCCGCGGACCAGCGCGCGGCGGGCGCGGGCGAACAGGCCATGCTCGGCGATCCAGGCGGCGTAGGCCTGGTAGCGCGGATCGGTCATCAGATGCTTTTCCTCGGTCCGGGCGCGCATGAAATAGATCGCGTTCAGGCCGAGCAGCAGCAGGCAGTTTTCCAGCCCCTGCAGCGTCCCCGCCGCGCTGAGGAAGGGCAGGGAGATCAGCCACCAGCTGAGATTCTTCGACAGATAGGCCGGGTGCTTGGAGAAGCGGAACGGACCGTTGGTCAGGATGCCGCGATGGGTGAGGTTGGAGAAGCGCAGGCCGAACACCACCGTCGCCCAGGCATAGATCCCGGTCAGGATCAGGATCGGCGCGCCCCACAGGATGATCAGCAGGTCGTTGCCGGCGAACCAGACCATCCATTCCTGCGTGCCTTCGCGATAGTTCAGCGGCCCGTCCGCGGCGCTGAGCGCGAAGGGCGGGTAGCAGGCCAGCGCCGCGACCCAGCCGGCCAGCAGCGGATTGGCGGTGCGGATATGGCTGTCCAGCACGCGCAGCGTCATGACGTAGCCGATCGTGCCGATGGCCACGTCGACGAAGAACATCGCCTGGATCGTGAACAGGATGACGGCGACCGGCTCATCGAACACGACCGCGGCGTCGAAGCGCAGCACGTTGGCCGCCAGGCCCGGAAGGATGGAGACCATGAAGGCCAGGAAGAAGGTCTTCACCGCCCAGGCGCGGGCGTGGTCCTTCACTTCCTTCATGTCGGCGGCTTCGGGCTGGAACGAGACGAACTTGCCGAAATGCCAGAGCCCGTCCTTCGGCTGGACCATGTAGCGCGTGGTCAGCGCGATATAGGGCACGCCCATCGCGAACAGCGCCGGACCGGCATAGCCCAGCAGCAGGAAATAATAGTTGAAGGACGGATCGGCGTAATTGCTGAACGTGGCGTAGGCGACCGCCATCGCCGCGAAGGTTGCGCCGAGGCCGATCACTTTCACCCGCGTGATCTCCCACACCTCCGGCCATGCGCGCGGGCGGGAGAAGTCGAGGCCGGTGGAGGCGTTGCGGTGGACTCGGTCCACCAGCACCGACCACAGGATCATCGGCGCGGCGGTGGCCGGCAGGATCAGCAGAACGGCGATCCCCGGCGTGATTCCGGCGGCCCAGACCGCGATCGTGGAGACCGCCAGCGCGGCAAGGCCGACAAGGCCCGTGGCCGTGCTGACTTCGGATTCGGGGCGCGCGCTCGCCGTCATGACTGCCAGACCGTCTGTTTCCGCGTGTTGGCGCGGAATATGGGCGATCAGGGGTAATCAGACCGTGAAGGCAATCGTCCACACACGGGGACGAAAAGCAGCGTCAGAAAACGCCGGAAACCACCGGGTCGTCGCCGACGGCGCAGGCGCGCTTCATCCCCTCCGACATGAAGGGCATGGCGACCGCGCCATGTGCGTCCACGGCGATCATGCCGCCATCGCCGCCTTGGCGCTTCATATCGGCCAGCGCGCCGGCCGTGGCCTGCTCCAGGGTCTCGCCGCCATAGCGCATGCGGGCGGACACGTCGGCGGCGGCCGCGGCGCGGATGAAGAATTCGCCCTGGCCGGTGCAGGAGATCGCCACGCGCTCGTCCGCCCAGGTGCCCGCGCCGATCAGCGGGGAGTCGCCGACCCGGCCCGGCACCTTGTTCAAGACGCCGCCGGTGGATGTCGCGGCGGCCAGCCGGCCCTGCGCGTCGCGCGCGACGGCCCCGACCGTGCCGTGGCCGAGCTCGGCGTCCGGCGCGCCGGTGGCGGCGGGCGTGTAATAGGCGGCCGGGTCGTCGATGCGTTTCAGACCCTGCGCGACGCAGAAATCGGCCGCGCCCTGGCCGGCGAGCATGACGTGCAGCGTCTTGTCCATCACCGCCCGGGCGCAATCGACCGGGCTTTCGAACCCGGTCAGCGCGGCCACCGCCCCGGCGCGCCGCAGCGCGCCGTCCATCACCGAGGCGTCGAGCTCATAGATCCCCGCCTTGTTCGGGCTGGAGCCCTTGCCGGCGACATAGAGGCCGGAGGCCTCCAGCGCGCGCACCATGTCGACCACGACGTCCAGCGCCGCATCGCCGGCCTTCAGGCGCGCACGGCCCTGTTCGGCGAGGCCGCGCAGATGCGCCTCCTGCCGGTCGTAGTTCAGCGTCCGGCGCGGCCCGGCGCCGCCGTGAAGCGCGATGGCGATCGGATCAGTCATCAAGCTCTTCGGGTCCGTCCCAGTCTTCTACAGGAGAAAACCCGCGCGCGGCGAAGGCGGGCGCCGCCGGACGCAGCTTGTCCGGTGCGGTGCTGAACACCGTGGTCGGGCGCGGCCGGCCGGACCCGCATTCCAGATTGAGCAAAGACAGCGTGCGGCGGGCGATGGCCTCCCCGGAATCGATCCAGGCGAGGCCGGGCGGGCTGGCGGCCTCGATCTCCGCCCGCAGCAGCGGAAAATGCGTGCAGGCGAGGACGGCGACGTCCATGCGGTCCGCGTCCGGCATGGCGAACATCGGGGCGAGGGCGGCGGTGATCGCTTCGGGGCGGATCGTCTCGCCGGCCAGTTTGCGTTCGGCCAGGTCCACCAGGTCCGCGCTGCCGAAGCGCACGACCGAACAGCCATTGGCGAAGTCGCGGATCAGCGCCTCCGAATATTCGCGCTCCACCGTGCGGGGGGTGCCGAGGAAGCCGATCACGCGCGCGGCGGATTTTTCCGCCGCCGGCTTGATGGCGGGCACCGTCCCCACGACGGGAACAGACACCGCCGCGCGCACCTCCGGCAGGGCCAGGGTGGAGGCGGTGTTGCAGGCCACCACGATCAGGTCCGGCGCATAGCGCCGCTCCAGCGCCGCCAGCAGATCCGGGATCCGCGCCTTCAATTCGGCGTCCGGACGCACGCCATAGGGCAGGTAGGCGGTGTCCGCCGCGTAAAGGATTTCGGCCGCCGGACTCTTGGCCAGAATCGCGTCGGCGACCGACAGGCCGCCAACCCCGGAATCGAAAACGAGAATTTTCGGCGCGCTGGAAGGCGTTCCGGACGGATGTGAGTCTGCTGCGGAAAATCCCACGGGAATCAATAGGTTTAACGGTGGATTAACAATTGTGACCGAGATTGGTGAACGTTCGGTATATCGCGCGAATGCGCCAGGAGCTTGGTTTAATGCCGATTTCCATCACCCCGCCCGAAGCTGCTTCGGAACTGAAGCCGCAGATCGTCGTCATCGGCGTCGGAGGCGCCGGGGGCAATGCGATCAACAACATGATCGAGAAGAATCTGGAAGGCGTCGACTTCGTCGCCGCCAACACCGATGCGCAGGCGCTCGGCCGCTCGCTGGCCAAACGGCGCGTGCAGCTCGGGTCCGGCGTGACCCAGGGCCTTGGCGCCGGGGCTCAGCCGGAAATCGGCGCGCAGGCGGCCGAGGATTCGATCCAGGAGATCGTGGAGCATCTGGAAGGCGCGCACATGGTGTTCGTCACCGCCGGCATGGGCGGGGGCACCGGCACCGGCGCAGCCCCGGTCATCGCACGGGTCGCGCGCGAGCACGGCATCCTGACCGTCGGCGTCGTCACCAAGCCGTTCCAGTTCGAAGGCCCGCGCCGCATGCGCATGGCCGACGCCGGCGTGGGGGAACTGGAGCAGCATGTCGATACGCTGATCGTTATCCCGAACCAGAATCTGTTCCGCGTCGCCACCGAGACGACCAGCTTCGCCGACGCCTTCGTAATGGCGGACGAGGTGCTGCATTCCGGCGTCCGCGCGATCACCGACCTGATCGTGCGCCCGGGCATCGTCAATCGCGACTTCGCCGACGTGTCGACCACGATGCGGGAAATGGGCCGCGCCATGATCGGCATGGGCGAGGCCGAGGGCGACCGCCGCGCGGCGCAGGCCGCCGAAGCGGCGATCAACAACCCGCTGCTGGACGACACCGCCATGAAGGGCGCCCAGCGCGTGCTGATCAGCTTTACGCACGGCCCGGACTTCACGCTGCACGAGATCGACGAGGCCTCGAACATCATCGCGGCCGAGGCCGACGAGGACGCCCAGATCAACTGGGGCTCCACGCTGGACGAAAACATGGAAGGCAAGGTCCGCCTGTCCGTCATCGCCACCGGGATCGGCGGCGAGACCGGCCGCAAGACCAAGCCGGAGCCCGCCATGGCCCGGCCGCAGGCCCGCACCATGACCCGCCCGGCCGCGCGCCCGTCGGTTCTGCCCTGGCGCGACGAGGCGAATGACGCGCCGGCGGCCTCCGCCGCGCCCGCGCCGTCCGCGTCCGCCCGCACGGTCGAAAAGCCGGCCGCGCCGGCGTCGGCGATGAGCTTCAAGCCGCTGCCGCCGGAAGAAGAAACCGTCCGCCGCGTCCATCGCCCGGCCCCGGCGCCCGCCGCCGAAGCCGAGATCGTGGAAGAGGCCGAAGCGGCCCCGGCCGCCCCGGCGCGCGAGCCCGATATCGATCCGGAACCCGCCATCCGCCGCCTGAAGGCGCGGGTGGAGCAGGCCGCCCCCGCCATCCGGCGCCCGGCCACGGCCTGGGACGAAGAGCCGGCCGAGCGGGAAGAGCCGCGCAAGACCGGCTTCTCCCTGTTCCGCCGCAAGCCGGAGCCGGAGGCCGAAACGCCCGCCCGCCCGGCGGTGCGCGTGTCCAGCGGCGACCTGTTCCGCGAACTGGACGACGACGACCTGGAAATCCCGGCGTTCCTGCGCCGTCAGGCGAACTGACGGGGCTGTAACTCCCGCCGCTGTGCAGCAGCAGCAAAAATACGCCGTCCGGTCCCGCCGGGCGGCGTATTCATTTGTATTTGCTTGTTAATCGATCTTTCGCACCTGCGGTAACAAACCGTAACACAGCTTTATTTGCCGCATTCCGGGGGCCGCTTTACCCCTTTAGGCGACAAGAAGCGTGGAAGAGGTCGCACAGCCGCATGTCCGAATGGCAGCATACCATCGCCGAGCCCGCCGTTCTCGCCGGGCGCGGGCTGCATTCGGGGCGCCGCACGCGCATGGCGCTGCGGCCGGCCGCGCCGGACACCGGGGTCGTCTTCGTCCGCAAGGATCTGGACGGCGACAACGAGATCCCCGCCACGTTCGAGAATGTCGCCGACGTCAATCTGGGCACGACGCTGCGCAATGCGGCCGGGGCGGAAGTCGCCACGGTGGAGCATCTGATGGCGGCGCTGGTCGGCATGGGCGTCGACAATGTGATCGTGGAGCTGGACGGGCCGGAGCTTCCGGCGGTCGACGGCTCCGCCGCGCCGTTCGCCGCGCTGCTGCGCCGCGCCGGCCTGCGCCGTCAGGGCGCGCCGCGCCGGTCCCTGCGCGTGCTGCGCGAGATTTCGGTGGAGCTGGACGGCAAGCGCGCGACGCTGTCGCCGGCCGAACGCCCGATCCTGGACGTGGCAATCGAGTTCGACGCCCCGATCGGGCGGCAGGCCATCGTCTATGACACGCTGGGCGGCGATTTCGAGACCGATCTGGCCGGGGCCCGCACGTTCGGCTTCATGTCGGATGTGGAGCGCCTGCGCGCGGTGAAGCGGGGCCTCGGCGCATCGCTGGAAAACACCGTGGTGATCGAGGATGGCGGCGTCGCCAATCCGGAGGGGCTGCGCTTCTCCGATGAATTCGCCCGGCACAAGGCGCTGGACGCGATGGGCGACCTGGCCCTGGCCGGCGCGCCGATCATGGGCCGCTACAGCGCCGAGAAGCCGGGCCATGCGCTGAACCTGGCGCTGGTGCGCGCGCTGATGGACGACCGCTCCGCCTGGCGGCGCGAATCGGCCCCCGCGCCGGCCGTCAAGGCCGCGGGCTAAATCCCCTTCGGAAATGCTTTTGCGCGCAGGGCGCCGGGCTTGCTTTCATGCTGCGCCCGGTTTGGCTAAAACACGCCCCTGAAAACGCATTTTTTCTCAACTGCGCCGGTCTTTTCGATGATTCGCACTCTTCGCTCGCTGTCTCTGCTGTGCGCCGCCGCTGCGGCCCTGTCCGCCTGCGCCGGCGACCGGGAGGAGCTGGAATATGTCGAGCGCCCGGTGGAGCCGATCTATCTGGCCGGCTACGACCAGCTGGAGCGCGGGCGCTACGAGCTGGCCGTGCAGCTGTTCGACGAGGTGGAGCGCCAGCACCCGTACTCGGAATGGGCGCGCCGGGCGATGCTGATGTCCGCCTATGCGCTGTACGCCGACAACGAATACGACGACGCGATCCAGGCGGCGCAGAGCTTCCTGTCCCTGCACCCGGGCAATGAGGCGGCCCCCTACGCCTATTATCTGATCGCCCAGTGCCATTTCGAGCGCATCACCGATGTCGGCCGCGACCAGTCCGCGACGCTGAACGCGCTGGAGGCCTGGCGCCAGGTCGTGCGCCGCTATCCCAACACCGACTATGCGCGCGATGCGCGGCTGAAGATCGACATGTCGATGGACCAGCTGGCCGGCAAGGAGATGGACGTCGGGCGCTGGTATCTGAAGAACGGCCATACGCTGGCGGCGATCGGCCGGTTCAAGAACGTGATCGAATCCTATCAGACCACGACCCACACGGCCGAAGCCCTGCACCGCCTCGTCGAATCCTATGTCCAGCTGGGCGTGATGGAGGAGGCGACGCAGGTCGCCTCGGTCCTCGGCTACAATTATCCGGGCAGCCGCTGGTACGAGGATTCCTATGAGCTGCTGGAGCGCGTGGGCGCCCGCACGCCGGGCCAGGAGCCGCCGCGGCGCCGCGCCTTTTTCGGCCTGTTCTGATCGGCCACAATCGCCGTCTATCCGGCGCGTTCGCGCCCCGCTAGAAACGTGACCTTATGCTGAGGTCGCTGTCCGTCCGCGATATCGTCCTGATCGACCGGCTCGAACTGGAGCTGGACGGCGGACTCACGGCCCTGACCGGCGAAACCGGCGCCGGCAAATCCATCATTCTGGACGCGCTGGGCCTGGCCTGCGGCACGCGCGCCGACAAGGCGCTGGTGCGCGCGGGCGCCGATCAGGGCGCAGCCTCCGCCGGGTTCGACGCGCCGGACGGCCATCCGGCACTGGCGCTGCTGGAGGAGGCCGGGATGGACGCCAGCGAAGGCGAGGCGGTGCTGCGCCGCACGCTGTCGGGCGACGGGCGCAGCCGCGCCTTCGTCAACGACCAGGCGGCCAGCGTCGGCCTGCTGGGCCAGATCGGCGATACGCTGATCGAGGTGCACGGCCAGCATGACGGGCGCGGCCTTTTGGATTCGCGCACCCATCGCGGCCTGCTGGACGGCGCGGGCGGCCACGGCGCCGCGCTGGCGGCGGTGCGCACGGCCTATGCCGCGCTGGCCGAGGCGCGCGAGGCGCGCGAGGCGGCGCAGGCCGCCCATGACGCGGCGGAGGCCGACCGCGCCTTCCTGAGCCATGCGGTGGAGGAGCTGGAGCGGCTGGACCCCAAGCCGGACGAGGAGCAGGCGCTGGCCGACGAGCGCGCTTTCCTGTCCGGCGCCGAAAAATCCCTGTCCGATCTGCAGGACGCCGCCGCGGCGCTGGAGGGCGATTCCGGGCTGGAACATCGCCTGTCCGCGGCGCTGGCGAGCCTGGAGCGCGCCGCGTCCAAGCTGCCGGGCGGTGAGGCCGATGACGGCCCGCGCGCGGTGGTCGCCAAGGCCGCCAGCGCGCTGGAGCGGGCTCTGATTGAGACCGGCGAGGCGCGGGGCGCGGTGGAAGACGCCGCGCGGCGGTTCGAGGTGGAGCCCGGCCGGCTGGAAAAGGTGGAGGAGCGGCTGTTCGCCCTGCGCGGCGCGGCGCGCAAGCATCAGGTCGAAGTCGCCGCCCTGCCGGAGCTGCGCCGCGGCCTGACCGCAAAGCTGGACGGGATCGAGGCGCGCGGCGCCGATCTGCAGAAGGCGGGCGCGGCGCTGGCGAAGGCCGAGAAGGCCTATGACGAGGCGGCCGGAAAGCTGACCAAGGCGCGGGAGAAGGCGGCCAAGGCGCTGGACGCCGCGGTGGCGGGAGAGTTGCCGCCGCTGAAGCTGGACAAGGCGCGCTTCCGCACCGCCATCGAGCCGGCCGGGCGCGACGGGCCGGAAGGGCGGGACAAGGTGCGGTTCGAGGTCGCGACCAATCCCGGCGCGCCGTTCGGCCCGCTGGACCAGATCGCCTCGGGCGGGGAGCTGTCGCGCTTTGGCCTCGCCATCAAGGCCTCGCTCGCCTCCGGCGCGCCGGGCCTGACGCTGATCTTCGACGAGGTGGACCAGGGCGTGGGCGGCGCGGTGGCCGACGCCGTGGGACGGCGGCTGAAGACACTGTCCGAACAGAGCCAGGTCCTGGTCGTCACGCACAGCCCGCAGGTGGCCGCGCGCGCCGACCACCACTTCCTGATCGAGAAGGGCGAGGACAAGGACGGCAATATTGTGACGCGGGTGCGCAAGCTGGACGCCGACGCGCGCGAGGAGGAACTGGCGCGCATGCTGGCCGGCGCCAGCGTCACCGATGAGGCGCGGGCCGCCGCCCGCAAGCTGCGCGCCGCGGACGCGTGAGGACATGACCAAGGCGAAGGACAAAGCGCCCGAGGCGCCGGTGGACGAGCTGTCGCGCGAGGACGCGGCGGCGGAGCTGAAACGGCTGGCCGACGAGATCGCCCATCACGACCGGCTTTATTACCAGCACGACGACCCGGAGGTCAGCGACGCGCAATACGACGCGATGCGCGTGCGCAACGCGGCGATCGAGGCGCGCTTCCCCGATCTGGTGCGCGACGACAGTCCGAGCGAGCGCGTGGGCGCCGCGCCGGCCAGCGGCTTTGCCGAGGCCGAGCATCTGCAGCCCATGTACTCGCTGGACAACGGGTTCGACGAGCAGGACCTGGCCGATTTCGTCGCGCGCGTCCGGCGGTTCCTGGGACTGGCGGAGGACGCGCCGCTTGCCTTCGGCGCGGAGAGCAAGATCGACGGCCTGTCCGCCAATCTGCGCTACGAGAAAGGCAAGCTCGTGCTGGGCGCGACGCGCGGCGACGGCCGCGTGGGTGAGGACGTCACCGCCAATCTGAAGACGTTGGAGGACATTCCGCAGACGCTGAAGGGGAAGGACGTCCCCGACCTGATCGAGGTGCGCGGTGAGGTCTATATGGAGCATGCCGCCTTCGCCGCGCTGAACGCCTCGCAGGAGGAGGCGGGGCTTCAGCTCTACAAGAACCCCCGCAACGCGGCGGCGGGCTCGCTGCGCCAGATCGATCCGAAGGTGACGGGGCGGCGGCCGCTGCGCTTCCTCGCCCATGGCTGGGGCGAGACGAGCACGCCGCCGGCGGACACGCAGATCGAGGCGATCGCGACGCTCAAGGCCTGGGGCTTCCCGGTCAACGCGCCGGAAAAATGCGACACGGCGGAGGAGATGGTCGCGGTCTATCGCGACTTCGAAACGAAGCGCGCCGATCTGGGCTTCGAGATCGACGGCGTCGTCTACAAGGTCGACGATCTGTCGCTGCAGCGGCGTCTGGGCTTTGTCAGCCGCGCGCCGCGCTGGGCGCTGGCGATGAAGTTTCCGCCGGAGCAGGCGACGACCACGCTGAACGATATCGACATCCAGGTCGGGCGCACCGGCACGCTGACTCCGGTGGCGAAGCTGGAGCCGGTGACCGTCGGCGGCGTCGAGGTGTCCAACGCCACGCTGCACAATGAGGACGAGATCGCGCGCAAGGACGTGCGCATCGGCGACAAAGTCATCGTCCAGCGCGCGGGCGACGTGATCCCGCAGGTGGTTTCGGTGGTGGACCCGGACCGCAAGGGGCGGGGCGAGCCATACGTGTTCCCGACCACCTGCCCGGTCTGCGGCAGCCACGCGGTGCGCGAGGAGGGCGAGGCGCGCCGCCGTTGCACCGGCGGGCTGATCTGCCGCGCCCAGGCGCTGGAGCGGCTGAAGCATTTCGTCGGCCGCTCGGCGCTGGACATTGAAGGCCTGGGCACGAAACAGATCGAGGCGTTCTATGACGCCGGTCTGGTGAAGGAGCCGGGGGACATCTTCACGCTGGACCGGCACCGCGAGACGCTGGAGGGCTGGGACGGCTATGGCGAGACCAGTCTGAAAAATCTGTTCCGCGCCATCGCGGAGCGCCGCACCCCGCCCTTCGCCCGCTTCCTGAACGGCCTCGGCGTGCGGCATGTGGGAGAGATCACCGCGCGCAAGCTATCGGTGCACAGCGGGACGTGGGAGGCGTTCGAGGATGCGGTGGCGCAGGCCGCCAAGGCGCGGCCGGGCGCGGCCTATCTGGAGCTGAACGAGGTCGACCGCGTCGGCAAGATCACGGCGGACAAGCTGGTCGCGCTGTTCAAGGACGGCGCGCCGGACAAGCCGGAGAGCGTGAAAGAGGGGCTGGAGGCGCAGATCGAGGCGCTGCGCGCCGGGGTGAACGAGCCCGCGCGGCGGGCGCTGGCCGCCCGTTACGGCGACTGGAAAAGTTTCGCCAAAGCCATGGAGAAGGCGGCCGCCGAAACGCCCGGCCCGGCCTTCGAGGATCTGGCCAATGTGGACGATGTCGGCCCGGTGGCGGTCGAGGCGCTGATCGAATTTTTCGCCGAGCCGAAAAACCGCGCCGCGCTGGACCGGTTGCTGGACCAGGTGGAGGTGCAGGAGGCCGAGCGGCCGAAAACCGATACCCCGGTTGCGGGAAAGACGGTGGTGTTCACCGGCACACTGGAAAAGATGACGCGCGACGAGGCCAAGGCGCGCGCGCAGGCGCTGGGCGCCAAGGTTTCGGGCAGCGTCTCCGGCAAGACCGACATCGTGGTCGCCGGGCCGGGGGCGGGGTCGAAACTGACCAAGGCGCAGGAACTGGGCGTGGAGGTGATGAGCGAAGACGAATGGCTGGCGCTGATCGGGTGAACGACGAGCCGATCCCCCGCTTCGGCGGCCATGCGGCGGACTATTTTCAATACCGGCCCAATTATCCGGACTGGGTCTTCGACCGGCTGACGGAGGCGTGCGGAACGCCGCGCGGCCATGTGGTGGAGCTGGGCGCGGGCAGCGGCCAGGCGACCGCGGCCCTGCTGCAGCGGTTCGAGCGGGTGACGAGCGTGGAGCCGGACGCCGACATGGCGGCGCTGATCCCGCCGCACGAGCGGCTTGAGGTCCGGGTGCAGAAGGCCGAGGAGGCCGCGTTCCCGCCAGGCAGCGTCGATGCGGTGTTCGCCGCGACCAGCTTCCACTGGATGGATCAGGTCACGGTCAGCGCCAACGCCGCGCGCTGGCTGCGCCCTGGCGGCGCCTTCATGGCGATGGCCTATGGCCTGGTGAAGGTGACCGGGCCGGCGCGGGCGGAGGCCGCCTATCGCCGGTTCGAGGCGCAGTGGCGCGGCCTGAAGCACCGCATCGTGCGCGACTGGCGCTCCTATGACGGGCCGATGAAGGACAGCGGCGCGTTCGCGCGCGTGGAGCGGATCAAGGATCTGATGGTGCTGGACTGGCCGGCCAGCCGGGCCGCGGGCTTTTATGTGACGACCTCGTTCGGGGCGGAGCGCGCCAAGGAATGCGGCGGCCCGGACGCCTTTCGCGAGGAGATGGTCTGGGCGTTCGGCGGCGCCGATGCGCCGGTCCGCATGGAAGGCGATTTCAGCGGCGCGATCGGCTGGGTCTAGCCGGGCTGGCGCTCCAGCGCCGCGATGGTCGGCGTATTGTCCAGCGCGTCGCGTTCGATGGACGGGGAGCGCAGCTTCAGATGCGCGAACACGGTACGGGCGCCGTCGAGATCCGCCTCGCCGAGCGGTTTCAGATTTTCGCCCGGCTGCTGGATTGCGGGCAGGACGGTCAGCGTCACCGACTGATCGACATTGCCGCCAATCACCAGGATGCGTCCGCCCGGGCCGTCCACCTTCACCACGATATCGCAATGGGCGGGGGCGTAGCGGTCCATTTCCGGGCGGCGGTCGGCCAGCGTGCGATAGCTGGCGGACCCGCGCGCATTGCACAGAAGGTCGCCCGGGACGACGGCCTCCTCCCCCGCGTCGTGGGCCACGAACGCGGCGCGGGGCGCTGCGCCGTCACGCGCACGGATCGCCTGGTCGATATAGACGCGGTGGGAGATGTCGCGTTCGAACTGGGCCATATCGCCCAGCCCCGCCTCGCACATCACCCAGCTGACGAAGGCGGCGGACCATGGCTCCAGCCAGTTCACCGCGTCGCCGCCCGGCCCCTGCCATGCCCTGTTCTGGCGCGACAGGGCGCGAACGGCGTCCGGCGTGGCGGTCCAGTAACCGGCGATATCCGCCGATACGCGGCGCGAGGCCTCGCTGGCGCCCTGGCGGATCATGGAATAGCCGGCGCGGGGGCGGGGCAGTTCGGGATTGCGGGACGCCGCGACCAGTCCCTCCGGCAAGACACGCGTATCGACCGATGTGCGGTCCACGGTCTGGAAGCCGAACGCGCCCCATTCCTGCACGGCGATGTCGACGATGCGGCGGCGCGCCCAGTCCGTCGGGCCGACGCGGCAGCCCGCCTGCCAGGGCGTGAAGTCGCCGCGCTCTCCGTGCACGCGCTCGGCCGGGGGGATCACGTCGAAGGTCTCGCGGGGCAGGCGGGGCATTTGCTGGCCCAGCGCCGGCAGCGCCCCGCACAGCAGCAGGAGACAGGCTAGAGCGGCGCGCATGCGTCCTGGAGCCAGGCGCGGCTGTCGCCCTCCAGCAGCGGCCCGATCTCGGCAAGGACGCGGGCGTGATAGGCGTCCATCCAGGCGCGCTCGGCGGGGGTCAGAAGGCCCGCGTCGATCAGCGCGCGGTCGATGGGCGCGAGGGTCAGCGTCTCGAACCCCATCATGGCGCGCTCGCCGCCCTGCGGGATTTCCGGCTCGGTGACGAATTGCAGATTCTCGATCCGGATGCCGTATTCGCCGTTTTTGTAATAGCCGGGCTCGTTGGAAACGATCATGCCCGGCTTCAGCGCCGCGTCGCCGCCGCGCTTGGCGATGCGCTGCGGGCCTTCGTGCACGCCCAGATAGGCGCCGACGCCGTGGCCGGTGCCGTGGTCGTAATCCAGCCCCTCTGCCCACAGGGCCTGGCGCGCCAGCGCGTCGAGCGCGCTGCCCGGCGTGTCCTCCGGAAAGCGGACGCTGGCCAGCGCGATATGGCCCTTCAGGACCAGGGTGAAGCGGCGGATCATCTCTTCGCTGGGCGCGCCGACCGCGATGGTGCGGGTGACGTCCGTCGTCCCGTCCAGATACTGGCCGCCGGAATCCACCAGATAGAGCGAGCCCGGCTCCAGCTTACGCGCGGTTTCGGTGTTCACGCGGTAGTGGACGACCGCGCCGTTCGGCCCCGCGCCGGAAATCGTGTCGAAGCTGAGATCGCGCAGGTCGCCGGCGTCGGCGCGGAACGCCTCCAGCCGCTCGGCGGCGGCGATCTCGTCCAGCTGTCCGTTCGGCGCCTCCTGCGCGAACCAGTGCAGGAAGGCGGACAGCGCCGCGCCGTCGCGCCGGTGCGCGGCCTTCGCGCCCTCGATCTCCGCCGCGTTCTTGCAGGCGCGGGGCAGGGCGGCGGGGTCGTCGCCGCGCACGATCTTCGCGCCAGCCGATTCCAGCAGGGCGAAATGCCAGGCCGAGGCCGTCCTGGGGTCGACCAGAACGCTCTGACCCTTCAGCTCTTCCATCGCGGCGGGCAGGTCCGCCTCGGGCCGGACGGCGACCTCATTGCCCAGATGCTCGCGCAGCGCGGCGCCCACCTTTTCCGGGGCGGCGAAGAAATCGGCCGATCCGCCCGGGCGCAGCAGCGCCGCCGACAGCGGCAAGGGCGAATGCGAAACGTCGCCGCCGCGCACATTCATCAGCCAGGCGACGCTGGCCGGCGCGGTGATCAGCGCATAGTCGGCGCCGGCTTCCGCGGTCAGCAGGGCGATGCGGTGACGCTTTTCGCCGTGCGGCTCGCCGGCGTGCTCCAGCGGATGCGGGGTGATGGCGGCCGCGGGCGGGTCCGGCCGGTCCGGCCAGATCTCGTCGACGGGGTTGGAGTCCAGCGCCACCAGCTCCGCCCCCGCCTGAACGGCGGTGCGGGACAGGCGCTCGATCGCATCGGGGCTGTGCAGCCGGGGGTCATAGCCGATGCGCGCGCCGTTCGGCGCGGCGTGGCGCAGCCATTTGGCGACCCCGTCATTGCTCAGGTCTTCATAGATGAAGAGGTCCGGATCGGTCTGGGCGCGGACCTGCAGGTGATAGCGGCCGTCGGTGAAGATCGCCGCGCGGTCCAGAAACACGACCGCCGCGCCCGCCGAGCCGGTGAATCCGGTCAGAAAGGCCAGACGCTCTGCAGATTCGGGCAGGTATTCGTTCTGGTATTCGTCCTCATGAGGGACGATGAACCCGTCCAGCGCGCGCGCCGAGAGCGCCTCCCGAAGCCGGGGAATATTGCGCCGCCCGAATTCCGGGCCGCCTTTTACGTCGAAGTCCTGGAACATCGCTGGAGCCTATCGCTGGCGCCCCATTGCTTCAATCGAGCATCAATCGGGCCAAAAACCCATGCGTTTTTGCATGGGAGGGAGAAAATATCGTGGATTCTCAAGGGGCTCGGAATGATTACATTAGGGCCTGTTCGCAAGTGCAACATCAGGAGTACGCACATGCACATCGAAAGAAACGATACCAACTCGCACACCGACAACGCGGTTCGCGCGTACAAGCGGCCCGTGCTGCGCAAGCGGCACATCCGTTCCCTGCGCCGTCTGAACCACGGCCTCTCCAGCTAGAGAGGCAAGTAAAGGCCGACGGCGTCGGAACGTTTCTAACCGGACGTTCCAAGGGGCATCACAGACGCCGTTCGTCGCTGAAGCGCCGGTCTTCTCCTCCCGAAGGCCGGCGCTTCGTACGTCCGGGCTCCGAAAACCCACCCGAAAACTCAATACGCATCAGGGCTCGCGGCCTTCCTCGGCCGGGCGCGCGCCGTGCATCGGCTTGGACAGGCGCTCGTCGCCGGTCTCGATATAGGTGCGCTCGAACTCTGTAAACGCAACATAATCGCTGTCATTGAAGTCGGCGCCGGTGAAGGACAGCGGGGTCTCGTTCCAGCCGCGCCAGGCGCCCCATTCGGATTCGGAGATGAGGCGGTCCTGGTTCACGTCCATGGAGATGTAGTTGTCCATCACCTGGGCGAGGACGCGCTCCTCCATTTCCCCGCCCATATCGCCGGCGCGCAGATTCGCCTCGGCCTGCTCTTCCAGCATTCCGGCCACGCCGCCGGCGGCGTCATAGCCTTCGTTTTCCTCCAGCTGGGCGAAAGCAGGGCCGGCCAGCAGCAGGGCGGCGGGCAGGGTGGCGGCAAGGGTTTTCATCGGACTCTCCGGAAACTTCAGGAATCCGGAAAACGGCTGGCGCGACGGGGTGGTTCCGGCGCGTGCGCCTAGCCCCGGCGCGCGACCAGCGTGGACCAGCCGTCCAGTTCGCGCTCGGACTCCAGCATCAGCCCGGCGGCCGTATAGGCCGTCAGCACCATGTCGCGCTGTTCGCTCAGCAGGCCAGACAGGATCACCCGGCCGCCCGGGGCGAGCGCGGCGGCGATCCCGGGCGCCAGATCGACCAGCGGCCCGGCCAGGATATTGGCGAAGATCAGGTCGAACGGCGCGCGGGTGAACAGGCGGGCGTCGTCCAGCCCCTCGGCCACCACGGTCTCCACCACCGTCACCGCGTTGGCGGCCAGATTGTCGTCGGTGACGTCGATGGCCAGCGGATCGTTGTCGCTGGCCGCCACGGCCGCCTCCGTCGTCATCGCCGCGGCGATGGCCAGCGTGCCGGCGCCGCAGCCCAGATCCAGGACGTTGGCGAATTCTTCGCCCGCGGTCAGCAGCGCGTCGAAGGCCAGGAGGCAGCCGCGCGTGGTGCCGTGATGGCCGGTGCCGAAGGCCTGGTTCGCCTCGATCAGGATCGGGACCTGGCCGGACGGCTCGTCGTGCGAGCCATAGACATAGAAGCGGCCGGCGGTGACCGGCTTCAGCCCCTGCAGCGACAGCGCCACCCAGTTTTCGTCCGGCAGCGGGGCGACATGGATGTCGTCCAGCGAAGCGGGGTCCAGCCCGCCGCCGCGCAGGAAGGCGTCGGCGTCAGGCGCGGCGACGAACAGCGCCTCCAGCGAGCCGCCGTCGGCGCCCTGTTCGAACAGGCTGAGCGAGACGGCGTCCAGCTCCTCGTCCGAGGCCAGGACCTCATAGGCGGTGCGCAGGGAGGCGAGCGGGCCAGCGGCCGCGAGGCGCCAGAGCGTTCCGGTCATCTATTGCGCCGGGTCGATGATGCGGACCCCGGCCTCCAGGCCGTAGGGCGTGCAGAATTCGGGACAGACGAAGCCCGGCGGACAGAGATTCTGGGCGAACACGCCCTCCACGATCACCGGCCAGTCGCGCACGCCGGTATAGAGAGCGGCCTGTTCGGCGGTCAGGCGCACGGCGAGGCGGCGGTTGCGGTCCGCGAGGCAGGCCTGGCCGTCCTGCTCGCTCAGCAGGCCGATCAGGCTGATATTCTGGCCAGCGTATACGCCGGGGTCGGCCGCAAGCTGGTCGAAATCCAGCTGGGGCGGTTCGCCCGAGAAGGGGCGGAAGGGCGGCGGCTCCAGATTGCCGCAGGCGGCCAGCGCGAGAAAAGCGGCCAGCGCGAGGAGGGGAGGCCGGGCGATGGCGGCGAAACCCCTCACGCCGCCGCCTTGTCTTTTTCCTGCGCGCGCTGGAAGGCCGGGCGGCCGGTGCAGCGGGCGACATAGGCCTCCGCCGCCGGCCACGGGTCCAGCAGGCCGAACTGGATCATGTAGTGCAGGCCGCCGCCGACCATCAGGTCGGCGGCGGTGAAATAATCGTCCACCAGCCAGCCGTCGGCGGGGATTTCGGCGTGCAGCATTTCCTCCACCCGCTCCGGATCGCCCCAGCCCGAGGCGCCGGCGGCCTTCGTCTCCCACCCCATGCCCTTTTGCAGGAAGGCGGGCTCCATGACGCCGGCGGACAGGAACAGCCAGCGGTAATAGAGGCCGCGCAGGGGATCGCCCTGTTCCGGGGCCAGGCGCTTTTCCGGGTAGAGATCGGCCAGATAGGCGCAGATGGCGCCGGATTCGGTGATCACCGTTCCGCGGTCCTCCAGCGCCGGGACCTTGCCCATCGGGTTGATCTTGCGAAATTCCGGCGTCGCGCCGCCGCCCGAACCGACGTCGACGGGGACGATCTCATAGGACGCGCCGGATTCCTCCAGCATCCACATGACGCGGCCCGAGCGGGTCTGGGGCCAGTGGTAGAGTTTCATCGAGCTGTCTCCCGGCGGCGGAATCGCGCTGGCGCAGACTAGCGGCAGCGTCAGTCGTCCGCATCCTCGCGTTCGGCGTTGCGGCGGTCGCGGATCATTTCACGCGCCACCAGGTCGGCCTGCATATGGGGCAGGCTGTACTGGCGGAAATCATAGACCGCGCGGATATAGGCGCGGTCCCATTCGGTCAGGCCGGGCGGCGCGGCCGCGCCGGCGGAAAACAGGTTCAGGATGGAGTCGTAGGCGGAGGGGTCCGCCGCCGGGTCGATCTGGACCAGGGCGATCATGGCCAGATAGTCGGCGAGCTGGGCAATGCCGACCTGCGCCGCCTCCGGCCCGTCCACGACGATATTGGCGGCCTTCATCTCGTCCCGCACCAGGCGGGTGATGTGGGAATTGCCGCCCTTGATGGCCGGGGCGTCGCCGAAGGCCGAGGGGACCAGCGTGTTCGGCAGCTTCACCGCCGGGGCGCCGCCCTCGGTCACCGGCAAAGTGACGTGCCACCAGCGGACCGGGGCGTCGGATTCCTGGAAGGCGTCCAGCGCCGCAAGGCCCGGATTGGTGCCGCCGACGCCGCCCCAGGGGCGGAAATTCTGGGGCTGGGCGTCCACCCAGCGCGCGGCGAAGTCCTGTCCGTCCGGCGCGAAGGCGATCATGATCTGCGGCCGGCAGCCGGGGCGGCCGGGGCGCAGCCCGACCTCCGCCGCCACTTCCGAAATCCGGTCCACGATGTACTGGGCGGGCTCGGGGTCGATGTTCTGGACCCCGACGCAGAGCCGCATGTGCCACCGCGCGATGCCGGATTTGAAGTTCGCGGGCCTTGCGATCTCCGTCACGAAATCGCGGGTCTGTTCCTCTAGCGTGCGGGGGCCTAGGCGCTGTCCGGTCACCGTGACGCGGTCCGTGATCTCACCGTCTGCCGGTGTGGCGTCCTGGGCCATGGCGGGCGGGGCCGCGAGGGCGGCGGCGGCCAGCAGGATGGCGGCGGCGCGGATCATGGACGGGGCTCCTGGCTGTCCCGGGTCGCTTTCCGGGCAAAAGATTAGGGCCGGGCGGGGCGGATGGGAACGCGGGCCGCGCCGACAATTGCCGAAAATCCGGTATAGTGAAATCCGCAAACGGCGGAACAGCCGTGGGGAGACGTCATGACCGGATTTACCTGGCCCGGCCGCGCGGCCGTTCTGGCCGTATTGCTGCTGATCCCCGCCGCGGCGGGGGCCCAGGCCGCTGACACGCAGGATTTCGGGACGCTGGAGGACCGGGCGGCGATCGAGGCGACGCTGGCGCGCTATACGCGCGGGCTCGACCGGCTGGACGCGGACCTCTATCTGAGCGCGCTGGCGCCGGACGCGGTGGTGGCCATCGACGGCGACGAGCGGCGGGGCCATGACGCCTTCCGCGACATCATCGCGGGCGAGGCGGCGCTGCGCGAGGGCGAGCCGCGCACCCTGTTCCACATGGAGACCAATTCGGCCATCGACATCACCGGGCCGGACAGCGCGGTGCACACGACCTACTGGCTGACCATGAGCCGGGAGGGCGAAGGCCAGCCCGCGAAGCTGTTCGATATCGGCAGCTCCCGCGACGATCTGCGCCGGATCGACGGGCAGTGGCTGATCGTCCGGCGCGACATCTATCTGCATCCATAGGGCTGGGGCGGGGGCGATGCGCAGGATGACCGCACGGCAGATGATGTGGGCAGGGGCGATGTGCGCGGGCGCGAGCCTGCTGGCCGTTGGCGCGCAGGCGCAGGACATGCCGGATATCGGGTTCGAGAGCGTGGGACGCGGATGGGCGGTGGAGCCGGCGCTGCCGTCCACCGGGACGAATCCCGGGCGGCTGGACGATTTCGACACGGCGCTGGCGGTCGGGCCGATCCATGTGAACATCCATGGCGGGCCGAACGGCGCGGTGACGGACGTGGTGGAGGTGACCGCGGCGAAGGACGGCGCGGCGCCGCCGGGCGTCGATCCGCTGCCCGTCGACCTGTTCACGTCGACGGATTTCTACGCCGACCGGGAATACTGGAGCGACCCGCGCTATTTCCGCTGCAACAGCCCGCTGGGGCTGGAGATGCAATGGGGCGCGGCGAGCGGGGCGAACGGCGCTGGCGTGGGGCTGGGCGGTACGGTGGGGGACGACCCGCCGGGCACGGCCGCCTGGGGCCATTGCGACCGGGACTATCCGCGGGAGGCGATTGTCAGCCCCTATCCGTTCGAGACGGCGCAGGCGCATTACGAGGCCCTGCTGGCCGAGACGCGGGCGCGGGGCGGGCCGACGCAGCACAGCTATTCCACCGTGCCCGGCGAATGGAACGGCCGCTATGACTGGCCGGCGGCGGTGACCGAGAGCTGGTACGCCTTCGCCATCTGGAACCAGGTTCCGACCATCCTGTCTTTGCTGACGCCGGAGTATCGGGAGCGCATGGTGCAGGAGCTGTATCACGAGGGGCATACGAACGCGCCGCAATGGCCGGCCATGTATTGCTGGCCGGAGGGGTTCATGCGGCGCTGGCATCTGGTGGCGGTGACCGGCCATCCGCATTCGGTCCTGGTGACGCCGGAGCTGGTGCAGATCCGCGTGGGCAGCGCCGACAATTTCATCACCGAGGTGCATGTCGGCCGGGCGTTCGACACGAGCGGCGAGGTCCCGCGCCTTGGGGCCGCGGTGAACCGCTGGTACGGGGAGACCATCGGTTTCTGGGACGGCGATACGCTGGTCACCTGGACCTCGAACATCCAGGGCTGGAAGGTGCACGGCATGTTCGAATTCTCGAACGCCATGCAGAGCATTGAGATCTATACGCCCGTGCAGGACGCCGAGGGCGCGTTCGCCGGGCTGAACCACGAGACGGTCCTGTACGACCCCGAGGCGCTGGCGCAGCCGGTGCGCATCGTGCGCAATCTGCGCAAGCTGTCCGGGTTCGCCGATGGCGCGCCGCAGGACTTCATCGAATGCGTGCAGACGATCTATCCGGTCGACGGCGTCTCCACCCCCGTGGCGCCGGGCGAGACGATCGATTTCCGCGTGCCGGACATGTACGGCCGCCCCTGGGCCGATATCTGGGAGCGCAATTTCGAGCAGGACATGACACGGCCCGAGGAAGAGGATCTGTTCGGGTTCGAGTAGGGTCGGCCGACGATTCCACGGACCCGGGAAAGATTGTCATGACGCTGCCGGAAATGCTCGCCCCGACCTATGTGCAGATGCTGGGCGCGCTGTCGGCCTGGCTGGACAAGGCCGCAGCGGAGAAGCCGGACGGGGCGGCGGAGACGCTGCTGTCCGCGCGGCTGGCGCCGGACATGTTCCCGCTGTCGACGCAGATTCGCTTTGCCTGCGTGCAGGCGCAGGAGGGCATGTTCCGCCTGCGCGGCGAGGACTTCCCGGACTCCGTCGCGGCGCTGGTGGAGGAGGGCCGCAACGGCGGCGAACGGCCGGGCTCGCTGGCCGAGGCGCAGGCGCGGATCGCCGAGACGGTCGTGATGGTGGAGGCGATGGCGGCGGACGCGCCGGCCGCCGACCCGGCCGCGCCGGTCGCCCACGCGCTGCCGCAAGGCATGGTGTTCGACCTGACCGCCGGGCAATACGTGCGCGACTGGGCGCTGCCGCAATTCTATTTCCACGTCATGACCGCCTACGCGATCCTGCGCGCAGAGGGCGTCGGGCTCGGCAAGACGGACTATGTGGCGCACATGCTGCCCTTCCTGCGGCCGGGCACGGCGCCGTCCTAGGGCGCCGCGCGCACGCCGGTACCCTCACGCTCGGCAGGCCGGCGTGGAAGAGGGGAGCAAGGCGTCCGGCCTGGACCCGATTTTTACGCGCGACTGGGTTTGAAGAGTTCAGCCCGGACGCCCTGCGCGTGGATTTCCCGAAGGCTCTCGCCCCGCGT
>ENA-ORCV01000404-ORCV01000404.1-marine-metagenome-genome-assembly--contig:-NODE-404-length-32821-cov-4.521042_pt1 | contig 32821 bp, 33 predicted proteins | sample MGYA00237779_ERZ508509 | MGnify/ENA primary metagenome ERZ508509 (study PRJEB26180, sample SAMN06268772) | marine metagenome | isolation source: Bioluminescent Bay, La Paraguera, Puerto Rico | place... | reverse complement strand
TCAGGCGACTGAATGCAGCATACCTTGAAAGGCGTCATTTACGGTTTCCATGGGCGCGGGTCGCCTGGTAGCAGCCCCATGATGACGGAGTCGCGTATGCCGATATGGGTATCCCAGGCGGCGCGCAACAGCCCTTCGCGCTGGAAGCCGAGCTTCTCAAAGGCGCGAAGCGAGGCCGTGTTGTCAGGGTCGATGTCGGCGTAAATCCGCCGCGCGCCGAGCCTGTCAAAAGCGATATCGATCGCCTGGGCGAGCGCCCCTGTCGCAAGCCCTTTTCCCTGCGCCGAGGGGACGATCATGATCCCGACTTCCCAGACGTCAGGCTGTCCGCCTGAGAACAGCGCGACACGTCCCAGCGCTTCGCCGTCCGGCTCTTCGACGATCGCCCAGCTCGTGTCTTCAAGACCGGTCGTCCATTTTTTCAAATCACGGATCGTTTCTTCGACCGATGCGTTCGCCGGTTTCGTCATATAGCGGCAGCATTCTTCATCGCCGAAAATGGCGTGAAGCGCCTTGCCGTCGCGTTCGGGATCGAGAGGGCGCAATTTCGGCATCGGAAGCCCCAACAATATCTTCAAATCCCGCCCACGCCTGCGAAAGCAGCAATGAGCGGCAAAAGACTTAAAGCGTCCGCGTGATCTTCTCGACGGCGAAGCATTCGATCGTATCGCCAGCCTTGAGGTCTTCGTAATTCGCAAAGCTCATGCCGCATTCCTGACCCATCGGCACTTCCTGCACATCATCCTTGAAACGCTTGAGCTGGGACAGCTCGCCCTCGTGGATGACGACATTGTCGCGGATGAGGCGGACCTTCGCGCCGCGGCGCACCTGGCCTTCGACGACACGGCAGCCGGCGACCTTGCCCCGCTTGGTGATGTTGAAGACCTCGAGAATCTCCGCGTTGCCGAGGAAGGTTTCTCTCAGTTCCGGTTCGAGCATGCCGGAAAGCACGGCCTTGATATCATCGATCAGGTCGTAGATCACCGAATAATAGCGAATCTCAACGCCGTTGCGTTCCGCCTCGTCACGTGCCTGCTTGTTGGCGCGCACGTTAAAGCCGATCACCGGCGCGCTTGACGCCGCGGCGAGAATAACGTCGCTCTCGGAAATCCCGCCGACTCCGTCATGCAGGAGGCGCACGCGCACTTCGTCGGTGGAAAGTTTTTCAAGCGAACTGGCGATTGCCTCGACAGAACCCTGCACATCGCCCTTGATGACGACGGGTAGCTCCTTGATTTCAGCGTTCTGAAGCTGCGCCATCATTTGCTCGAGCGACGTGCCCGAACTCTTGGCGGCCGCCGCCTCGCGGCGCTTGCGCTGGCGGAATTCCGCGATTTCCCGGGCCCGCCCTTCGGACTCGACCACGTGGAATTTCTCGCCGGGATCCGGCACGCCGTTGAGACCCAGGATTTCGACCGGATAGGCAGGGCCGGCTTCATTGACCGTCTGCCCCTTGTCGTCGCTCATGGCGCGCACGCGCCCCCACTCCGACCCGACGACCAGAATATCGCCGCGCTTCAGGGTGCCGCGCTGAACAAGCACCGTCGTCACAGCGCCGCGTCCCTTGTCCAGGCGCGCCTCAACCACGGCGCCGTCAGCAGGCCTGTCGGGGTTGGTTTTAAGGTCCAAAAGCTCCGCCTGCAGAAGAATGGCTTCCTGCAGACCGTCAAGATTGACCTTCTTGAGCGCCGAGACCTCAACGTCCTGCACATCGCCGCCCATGCTCTCAACCTGAATTTCATGCTGAAGTAGGTCGGTCCGGACTTTCTGCGGATCGGCGTCCGGCTTGTCGACCTTGTTGATGGCGACAATGATCGGAACGCCGGCCGCCTTGGCGTGACTGATCGCTTCCTCAGTCTGCGGCATGATGGAATCGTCCGCCGCAACGACGAGGATAATGATGTCGGTCACTTCCGCGCCGCGCGCGCGCATCTGCGTGAAGGCGGCGTGGCCCGGCGTGTCGAGGAAAGTGATCTTGCGATCGTCGCCAAGCGTGATCTGATAAGCGCCGATGTGCTGAGTGATGCCGCCGGCCTCTCCGGCGACGACATCGGTCTGGCGCATGGCGTCCAGAAGCGAGGTCTTGCCGTGGTCGACATGGCCCATGATGGTCACGACAGGCGGGCGCGGCTTGAGATCGGCTTCGGCGTCGGAGGCGCCTTCCAGGCCCTCTTCAACGTCCGATTCCGAAACCCGCTTCACCGAGTGGCCGAGATCTTCAGCGACCAGTTGCGCCGTGTCGGCGTCAAGCACCGCATTCGCCGTCACCATCTGGCCCTGTTTCATGAGTTCCTTGACGAGATCGACGGCCCGCATCGACATCCGGGCGGCGAGTTCCTGAACCGTAATTGTTTCAGGGATCGTCACATCGCGAAGAACGCGCTTGCCGTGTCCCATTTGCTGGCGCGCCAGCTTTTCCCGTTCGCGCGCGCGCTTGACCGAAGCCAGCGAACGCTGGCGCTCGTCATCGTCAAGCGCATTGGCGATGGTGAGCTTGCCCGTGCGCCGGCGCGCCGGCTCCTTGGACTTCGCCTGACGGTCTTCGCCGCCGCCCTTACGCCGCGTCTTGAGGCGGCCGCCGAGCTGGGCGAGCGGATTGTCGCGCTCTTCGCTGGTGGTTTCCTCTTCTTCCGTACGGCCCTTGGCCCGCGCTTCGGTTTTCGCCGCATTGCGCTTTTTCCGCTCGCGCTCTTCTTCTTCAAGCGCCTCGCGCGCTTCTTCTTCGGCGCGCCTGCGTTCTTCGGCTTCCTTCGCGCGCTTGGTTTCTTCTTCAGCCTGACGCTTGCGCTCAACCTCGAGTTTGGCGCGCTCTTCAGCCTCGCGCGCCTCACGCTCGGCCCGCTCGGCGGCTTCGCGCTTCTCGCGTTCGGCCTTGTCGCGCCGGGACTTTGCGAGCGCTTCGGCCCGCGCCGTTCTTTCTTCCTCGGAAAGCGTTTTTAAGACGGCGCCTTTTTTGGCGGAAGATTCGGCCTCAGGCGCAGCCTTTTTGGCGGCGGGCGCTTCTTTTTTCGCCGGCGCATCACCGTCCGCACCGCCCGCGTCCTTTTTCGGCGTGAGCACGCGCCGCCTTTTGGTTTCGACCACGACGGTTTTCGACCGGCCATGCGAAAAGCTCTGCTTGACCGCACCGGTTTCCGTGCGGCGAAGCGTCAATGGCCGCCTCTTCGATTTTGTTTCCGTCTCGACGTCGTCGCTCATTCAATCTCCAATATGCGCTTTTCTAAAAGCGCGCTTTCTTCGCCGGGAATACATAACAGGCCCGGCCCTTACCGAAAGCCGCCATGGACATACATGCCTATGGGGCCGGGGTCCACCGAGAACCCCTCACTTATCAACGCGATTTACGCCGGCCTGAAGCCTTCAAGCCGCCGCGCCGCGCGCAGGAAACGATCCGCCGAGGCGCCTTTTTTGACCCCCGCATGGACCGCTTTTTCAAGCCCCAGCGCCGCGGACAATTCCTCAACGCTGAATAGCCCGACAATCGCCGCCTCTCCTCCGGCCAGCGCCTCCAGCTTGCGCCTGCCGTCTTCCGCGCCGTCACGCGCGGACACCAGCACCGAAAACTTCCTCTCCTTCAGCCCGGCGCGCGTCTTTTCAAATCCGGCGAGAACGTCGCCTGCGCGGCGCGCCAGACCAAGCGCGGAAAGCGCCGCCTTGGCCAGCCCCGCCTCGATGGCGTCCGCGAGGCCGTCCGGCGTCTGCGCCGCCTTCTTGAACGAGCGCGCAAACGCGCCGGACTTGATCGCCTGTGCAAGCGCATCGCGCGTCGGCGTCAGCCAGGCGCCGCGCCCGGGCAGCTTGCCCGAAAAGTCGGGCGCAACAACGCCTTCAGGCGAAAGGACGAACCGGAGAAAAAGTTCCGGCGCGGCGATTTCACCCGTAGCGACGCATCGTCTGGCGCTCTCTTGCTTATGCGGTCGCGTCAGCGCTTTCAGCTCCTTCCGCCTCTTCGGTTTCCGTTTCTTCTTCCGCGCGCATCGCGTCGAGCTCTTCCTGGGTGATCCAGCCGGCTTTCACGCGGGCGCGCATGATCATCTCTTCGGCGTCTTCGGCTTTCATGCCGAAGCGTTCCAGAATGCCGTCATAATGCTTGCGTTCGCCGTCGACGCGCTCGGTCCACCCGACCAGGTCATCGGTGGCGCAGCCGGCGAAATCCTCAGCGGATTTCACATCGTTCTCTCCGAGCGCGACGATCATCTTGAGATCGAGCCCTTCGATTTCGAGAAGGTCATCGGCGACGCCAAGCTCTTTGCGCTTCTCGTCGAGCTTTTTGTTTTCCGCTTCAATGAAGTCCTTGGCGCGGGCCTGAAGCTCCTCGGCGGTCTCCTCGTCGAGACCGTCGATGTCCATGAGCTCTTCAAGCGCGACGAAGGCGATTTCCTCGATGCTGGTGAAGCCTTCCGAAACGAGAAGGCCCGCCATCATGTCATCGACATCGAGGCCGTTCATGAAAGCCTCCGACCGCACGCGGAATTCTTCCTGGCGTTTGGCGCTCTCAGCCTCTTCAGTCATGATATCGATTTCATATCCGGTGAGCTGCGAGGCGAGACGGACATTCTGGCCGCGCCGCCCGATGGCCAGCGAAAGCTGCTCGTCCGGCACCACAACCTCGATCCGCTCAAGCTCTTCGTCGAGAACGACCTTGGTGACTTCCGCCGGGGCGAGCGCGTTGACGACAAAGGTCGCATCGTCCGGCGACCAGGGCACGATGTCGATCTTTTCGCCGCCGAGTTCGTTGACCACCGCCTGCACGCGGGAGCCGCGCATGCCGACGCAGGCGCCGACGGGGTCGATGCCTGAATCGTTCGACATCACGCCAATCTTGGCGCGGCTGCCCGGGTCGCGCGCAACAGCGCGAATTTCAATCACGCCGTCATAGACTTCCGGCACTTCCTGCTCGAAAAGTTTCGCCATGAATTGCGGGTGAGCGCGAGAAAGGAAAATCTGCGGCCCGCGCGTTTCGCGGCGAACTTCCATGATATAGGCGCGGACGCGGTCGCCGTTGCGATAATTCTCGCGCGGCAATTGCTGATCGCGGCGGATGATCGCCTCGGCCTTGCCGAGATCGACAATCACATGGCCGTATTCGACGCGCTTGACGATGCCGTTGATGATTTCGCCAATCCGGTCCTTGAAATCCTCATACTGACGGTCACGCTCGGCTTCGCGCACTTTCTGCGTGATGACCTGCTTGGCGGCCATCGCCGCAACGCGCCCGAAGTCGATCGGCGGCAGCGGCTCGGACATGAAGTCGCCGAGCTCGGCTTCAGGGTTGCGATGACGCGCTTCATCGAGCGTAATCTCGGCGCTGTCGTTTTCGACTTCCTCGACCACTTCGAGAAGACGCCAGAGCCGGGTCTCGCCGGTCTTCGGGTTGATTTCGGCTTTCACATTCGTCTCATGACCGTAACGGGAGCGTGCAGCCCGTGCGAGCGCGTCTTCCATCGCCTCGATCACCAGCGATTGCTCGATGGATTTCTCCCGCGCAACCGCATCGGCGATCTGGATCAGCTCCAGCTTGTTGGCGCTAACGGCGTTCATTGATGGTCTCCATGAGATGTCTCCTGTTCGTCAGCGAGCGCCTTGCCCGCTTTCAGACTTTCCTTGATCAGTTCATCGGTAAGCACGAGTTTGGCCTGCGCGATCCAGTCGAGCGGGAAAAGCGCGGTTTCATCCTCGCCGTCGATATCGAAGGCGACCTTGCCCTCATCCATCCCGGCGACGACGCCGGAAAATCTTTTGCGGCCCTCGACCAGCCGATTGAGCTCGAGCTTCGCCGGCCAGCCGCGCCAATCCTCGAAATCCTTCGCGCGCACCAGCGGCCGGTCGATGCCCGGGGAAGAAACTTCAAGCGTATATTCCCCCGCGATCGGATCCGCGGCGTCCAGCACCGGCGAGAGGGCGCGCGAAAGCCGCGCGCAGTCTTCCGCCGACATGGTCCTGTCCGGGCGCTCCGCCATCACCTGCAGGGTGTTCGATTTCGACCCGGTCATGCTCACGCGCACAAGCTCAAACCCCTCCGCCTCGACGACGGGGGCGATTAGGTCGAGAAGACGATCGTTCTGCAGCGTCAAGCCGTACGGTCTCCAGGGGGCCGAAAGGTAACAAAAAAGCGGGCCCCGCGGGGCCCGCCATCGAAAATCGACTAGCGTTTGGCGGGGTATATAGGGCGCCGAAGGCCTCTTGTCAGCCCCTTAGCATCCCCCGCCCTATGGATTTTAGGGCCGCAATGGGCCAAAATCCCGTTTGGGGTATCAACGATCTTTTTCTGGAGGGGTCTCGTGGGTCGTTTTCTTGCTTTCTTGCTGGGCGTCGCTGGCGCGCTGATTGGCAGCCAGGCGCCGGGCTTCACGCTGCAGTATATGCAGAATCTGCAAGGCCAGGTGGACCGGCTGGCGACGGTTGTCGAGGATTTCGACGCCCGCGTCGCTGAAAAAGGGTACAGCCGCGAAAGCGCCCTCAATGAATGCCGGACCGCCACCGACCTCCTTGACGCCCTGTGCGACGGTTACGCGGAATCGGTCGACCGGCTGGTTGTCCTGAGAGCGCACCTCGAAGAACTCGACGCCGCCAGCCCCTATGTCCGCCCGCTGCTTGTGGCGCGCAACTATGACAAGGAAATCGGCGTCTCGGTCCGCGAGCAGTTCGAACCGGCTGTGCCCGCGACGGTTCACGGCGCGGTCTACGCGGGCGGCGGGTTCGCCGTGGCCTGGGGCTTATCCTCATTCCTGTTCGGCATTCTCGGCGCCATGTTCGGCGGCGGGCGGCGTTACGCCTGACAACATTTTTTCTGCCCGCTCATTCCGGCGAAGGCCGGAATCTCGTAAGGCAGGCGTAGAGCTTGTTGATGGAGATCCCGGCCCGACCGCAACAGCGGTCAAAATATGAATAGCGCGCTTTCGCGCGCGGGCGCCGGGATGAGCGGTGAAAAAGCGTCATTGATTACTGAATATAAAAGCCCCGAACAATCAGACGAGACCGGCGTCGTGGTGATCGGCCGCAATGAGGGCGAGCGGCTGATCGCCTGCCTCAAATCCGTGACCGGCGCGACGCGGCGCGTTGTTTATGTGGACTCCGGTTCGACAGACGGCAGCCCGGAAGCTGCAGCAGCGCTCGGCGCCGATGTCATCAGGCTCGATATGAGCACGCCCTTCACCGCGGCCCGGGCGCGTAACGCCGGTTTCCGGCACCTTCAGGAAACAGGCGCGCCCCGCTTCGTGCAATTTGTGGACGGGGACTGCGTAGTCGCCGAAGGCTGGATCGAAAAGGCGACGCGTTTTTTGGGTGAAACGCCCGAAGCGGCGATCGCATCAGGACGGGTTCGCGAAAAGCACCCCGAGCGATCTCTTTACAACGCGCTCGCCGATCGCGAATGGGCGGCCGCGCCCGGCGAAACCGAGATATGCGGCGGGATCGCCCTTGTTCGCGCCGAAGCGTTCATTTCCGCCGGCGAATTTCGAGAAGGCCTGATCGCCGGCGAAGAGCCGGAACTTTGCGTTCGGCTGCGCGCAAAAGGCTGGCGGATCTTTCGTCTTGATGAAGAAATGGCGCGCCATGACATCGACATGACGTCGCTCGGCCAGTGGCTGAAGCGCGCACGCCGCGCCGGTCACGCGTTTGCGGAAGTCTCTCATCTACATCGCGGCGAGCCCGAACAGATATGGGCCCGCGAAACGATCCGCCCGCTTTTCTGGACCGCGCTTTTTCTGGCGACGCTTTTTGGCGGCGCGTTCATTCACACGGCGATCTTTCTGCTCGGATCAGCCTTTCCCCTGCAGATCGCGCGCATAGCCTTGCGCGACCGACCGCCGACGGCGCAAAGCTGGGCCTACGCCTCGTTGACGATGCTGCAAAAACCCTGGGAGGCAGCCGGCGCCGTTCAGTACTGGGCCGGCAGGTTCGGCGGCGGGCGATCAAAACTGATCGAGTATAAATCATCTTCTACAGCCGAATGATCTCATGACCGCATCCGACCAGCTCTTCGTCGCCGTCATTATCGTCAATTACAACACGGCTGATCTCGTCACCGCGCATCTGGACGCGGCTCTGAAGGCGCTCGCCGGTTTTAAAGCCGCACATGTATTTATCGTCGATAACGCCTCGCCTGAAGGCGATCTTGAGAAACTGCGCGCCCATGTAGCGGGAGAAGGCTTGGCCGGCCGCGTTACGGTAACCGATACAGGCGGCAATCCCGGTTTCGCCGGAGGGAACAACACCGCCTTTCCCCTCGTGCGGGATTTCGGCGCCGACTATGTGTTCTTTCTCAATCCCGACGCACGCCCCGAACCTTCCGCCATCGAGGCGCTCGCCGCGCTTCTGGAGGCGCATCCGGACGCGGCGATCGCCGGTCCGCAAATCCTCGACGAACGCGGCGAAAAATACGCCAGCGAGTTTGCGTTCCCGACAATTCTTCGCGAGTTCGCCGCCGAGGCCGGGATCAAGGCGCTGCAGACAATGACGGGACAATTCCGCGATCATCAGGCGGGCCGGACGACGCCGGTCGAAACCGACTGGGTTTCCGGCGCCGCGTTCATGGCGCGCATGTCGGCGATCGGGGATACGCCGATGGATGACGGGTTTTTCCTCTATTACGAAGAAACCGACATGATGCTGACTTTAAAGCGCGAGGGCTGGTCGGTATGGCATGAGCCCGCCGCGCGCGTCACACATATCGGCGGCGCGGCGACCGGCGTCAGCGGCGCAGCCAATCGCCGGCTCCCCGCACACTGGTTCGCCTCATGGCGACATTACTATCGCAAGAACCACGGCGCCTTTTACGCGTTTCTCGCGGGAGTCGCCAAAACGCTCGGCCTTTTTGTCTATCACGCCAAGCGCATGGTGAAGCGGGAGAGAAGTCAGAAACCGGCGCAGTACACGCAGGACGTTCTGCAACAATGCCTGTTGCGCGTGTTCAATAAGGGCTGAAGGTTTCAGTCTTCCCGCTCAAGACCCTCGAAGTCCCAGACCTTCTCGTCCGCCAAATGGCTGAGGCGCACATGCTGCAGCGCCCTGAACATCACCTCGCGCCGGCCCGGGTGGCGGCGCTCCCAGGTCTCCAGCATCTCCTTCATCAGCGCGCGCTGCAGGCCTTCCTGGCTGCCGCACAGATTGCAGGGGATGATCGGGAATTTCATGCCTTGCGCAAACTTCCCGATATCGGCCTCGGCGTTCAGGATGAGCGGGCGCAGGACGAAGAGGTCGCCCTCGTCATTTAATAGCTTCGGCGGCATCGCGGCGAGCCGGCCGCCGTGAAAGAGGTTCATCATGAACGTTTCGAGCGCATCGTCCCGGTGATGGCCGAGTACGATCGCATCGCATCCCTCCTCGCGGGCGACGCGATAGAGAATGCCCCGCCGCAGCCGCGAGCACAAAGAGCAATAGGTTTTGTTCTCCGGCACCTTGTCGGTGACAATCGAATAGGTGTCCTCGGTGACGATGCGATGATCGACGCCGAGGGCTTTGAGATAGTCCGGCAAGACATGTTTCGGAAAACCCGGCTGGCCCTGATCGAGATTGCAGGCGATGAGGTCGGCCTTGAGCGCGCCCTGCCATTTCAGATCCATCAGCGCAGCAAGCAGCGTGTAACTGTCCTTGCCGCCTGAAAGACAGACAAGCCATTTCTGCGCACCGCCGCTCTTTCCCGGCCCGTCCATGGCGAACCGGCGAAGCGCTTCCTGCGTCTGCCGCAAAATGCGTTTGCGCAGTTTTTTAAACGACACTGAAGACGGCGCGCGCGCATAAACCGCCGGCAAATGCGCGGTTTGAAGGTCCCCCGGATCGATCGTGACGCCGTCGGCCAAGCACTCGCTCCCTGTCTTCCTCAAGGGTGAACCATGAGCGGCGGCGTTTGTCACGAGAGAAATGAAGGCTGCGGATCAGCCCTGCGAGGCCGCCCCGGCGGGAAAATGCGCGTCGAGAAATTCAAAGAAGGCCGGCCAGTCTTCCTTGACGACGCCATGCGTACCGGCGCGGATCCAGAACGCGATATCGGCGTCAGGCTTCCACTGATCAAGGCGGGTCTGTTCGAGCCCTTCCGAGCCCAAAAGCTCGTAAACCGGGTCGGCGCCGATGGCGGCGCGGAACGCGCCATTCGGATCAGACCAGACATCACGCCGCGCATTCCCGACCAGGATCGGGCGCGGCGCAATCAGCGCCAGAAGCTGGTGCTGGTCTACTCCCATGTCCTCTTCATGCCCGGCGTAATCGGCGTAGGCTTGTGTGAACCAGTGGGGGTAAGCCGCCGTGATGGACCTGACGCTCTCGCCCTTCTTGCGCCGGTTTAAAGAGGCGCCGCCGGTGCCGGACTGGTGAGAGATGACGCCGGCGATGCGGTCGTCAAATGCGGCGGCTAACAGCGCTGATTTTCCGTACCGGGAATGTCCCCAGGTAATATATGAGCGCTCCTTCGCGCCGCTCTCTTCCTCAAGAGCGTCGATCATCAAGGAAAAGCCCCAGGCCCAGGCGGCGACCGCGCCCCAGCGTTCCCGGTTTCCGTCCAGCCCTGCCGACATCTCCTTCAAAGCCGGCAGGCCGCGAGTTTTTGAATCCGGCGCAAACTCGCTCGGATATATCGTGGCGAGCGCATAGCCGCGTTGCAGGATCTCCTCGAGCGGCGGCGTCGCGATATAGCGCCCGAAAACATAGGTCATGATCGACGTTCCGATCCCGCCGCCGCCGCAACCGCCCATGCCCTCGACATGCGTGATCGCCGGATGGGGAATGGTGTCCCGGCGCGGACAATAGGTCTGCATCAAGATGACAGGCGCCGCGTCGCGTCCCGAAGGCTCAATCACATCCATATAGAAAACGCGCGTCTCCCGCGTTTCCTCCCCGAATGTGACATCCGCTTTCAGTTTGAACTCAACGAGCCGCCCGAGGCCGTCGAACGCTTCCTCATCGAGAACCTTCCGCTCCAGCACATGCAGCGCATAGCCGTCAGGCATCGTCCCGTAGACTTCGCGCTCCAACGCCTCGCGCAAGGCCGGTTTCCGCGCTTCCCAGTCTGCAACACCAGCGACCGGGCCGCCCCCTTCAAAGGCGCCAAGCGCCGGCGGGACCGCCGCGTCACCATCGGGTTTCAAATCCGCCCAGGCAAGCGTCAGCTTGGCGCAGGACGTCACCGCGAGCGCCGATGCGAGGATCAAGAAGATGCGAAAGAAAGACATGCGCCGCCCCGTTATTGAGCCGCACTTTTCCGGCAAACGCGCAAGGCCGCAAGTCACAAGACGGTAAGGCGGCGATTATTTGCGGCGAAAGACAAGATAAGCAGGATGACGGCCTTCTTTCAGAGATTTCGCCTCATACCGGGTCTGCGGCCAGTCGGCGGGCCGGGTTTTCCAGTCCGCTGCGCGGCGCGCCGTCCACTCGAATGACGGCGCGTTCTGCGCGTGCATCAATGTCCAGCGGATATAATCGGGAATATCCGATGCGACGCGCAATTCCCCGCCGGGCCTCAAAAGCCGGGCCGCCTCGAGAAAGAACCATGGCGAAATCATTCGCCGCTTGAAATGACGCTTCTTGGGCCAGGGATCGGGGTGCAGCACGAACAGGCGCGACAGCGCCCCCTGAGGCAAGGCTTCAAGGAGCGGGCGCGCATCGCCGAAATGAATGCGGACATTCCGGAGTCCCTCATCGTCGATCTGCGCGAGAAGCTTGCCGACGCCGTTGACGAAAGGCTCGGCGCCGATCAGCCCGGCCTCTCTGTTATGCGCCGCCTGCCATGCGAGATGCTCGCCGCCGCCGAACCCGACCTCGAGCCAGATTTCTTCCGTATCAGGAAAAAGCGCCTTGAGATCGATTGGCCCTTTTTCTGGATCGGGAACGGCTATACGCGGCAACAGCGTTTCCATCAGCCGCGTCTGACGCGGCTTTAAGGGCTTGTCCTGACGGCGTCCGTAAAGGCGCGGGATGTAAGCAGGGACGTCCGAGGCCATTACTCGCGGCCGTCTTTTATCGGCGCCCGTGTCATTTCCGACTCAATCAGCGAGAATGGAATGATGTCGGCGCCGTTCAGTTCTTTGAAGAAGTCGGCGAAATTCATCTCTCCGCCACCCCGCTCGCGATCAAACGCGTACGCGCTGATTAGCGCATCAAACTGCGCCTTTCCGGTTATATAGCTCGTCCCGTAGCCGGGCTGGCGCAGATACAAAAGCTGTTCGAACGCGACAAGGTCGCTCTCCGGGTTGGTCCATCCGCGCGGCGTCCAGCGCGCATGAAACTTGCCCGCCTCTTCAAGAGTCATTTCATTCGCCTGCACGTAAAGCGAGGAGAGACCGCGCGCCGCGCGGTTCGCCAGCATGACCCAGACGATCTCTCGCCCGCGCGGATTGTCATCGTAATAACCGGCGTGAAGCAGCAATTCCTCCATCGCCGTCGCCATGCCTTCCGAACGGTCGGCGTAAATGTCATAAAGAGGCGCCGCCGCGCGAATGGGACGCTTGCCCGGCTCATATTTACGGCGCGCCAGTTCGATCCAGTGATAGTCATGCGCGTAAAGCGCCGATGGGTCGCGCGCCATCCCGTGGGCGAAGAAATTTCTGTTTTCAGGCGGCGTATAACCGCCGGTCTTCGCCGCCATGGCGGCGCGATAACATTCCTTGTCTTCGACAAAACCGCTGTCGATGAGAAAGTCCGTTACGCGCGCCATCTTTTCCGCCGCCATCGCCTCCCACGCCTCGGCGTCATCAATCGGCTCAAGCGGCGGCAGGTTGCGGTTCCTGAATTCTTCAAGCGCCAGCGACGCGCGGGCGCGTTCCAGTTCGCGGCGAAGCAACGTCGCCTGCGCCTCCCAGTCATAGGGCGAAAGCTGCACATTCTTCGCGTGCCAGCTGTAGTCCTCCTTGCCGACTCCGGATGGCCCGGTTTTTTTCGGCGCTTCCCCTTTCAGCCACTGGCGGAATGCGTCAGTCGCGGTTTTCGCCTCAGCGATGGCTGACATCAACGGCGCGCCGGCGCCGGTCATGTCGGCGCGGACCGCACCGTCGCGCGTCGAGAGGTCGAGATCGCCGGTCGCAAGCTTTTCGAGCGCCGCGCTCTGGATGCGAAAGGCGCGATCCCCGTAAACCCAGAGATCACGCGCATTCGAGGCGGCGAGATTCGTCCGGGCCTGCTCAAGCAAGGCGGGGACAGCGCCGATGAGGCAGGTCAGTTCTTCCTGATCGCGCTCTGACAGCGGATAATCGTAGCGCCACAGATCGATGACCGGATGAATGGACGGGCCTTCGTTCTCCGGCACGTCTGTCTCATAGGTCCATACCGTTGCGTAATAGCTTGGATCGCGCGCCCATGGTCTCAAGACGCGGAGATCGAAATCCATGCCGTTCATTTCTGCGGCGACGAGTTTCGCGTCAATGAGGTCGCTCTTGCGCCAGCCTTTCTTGTTCATGGCGGCAAGGCGCGTCTTGAATATTTCAAGGTCAGCCGCCTTTTCGGCCATCGCTTCCGCCCCGTAATCCGGAACACAGCTCTCCACCGGCGGCGGCGCGAAGGCGCGCCATTCCTTGAACAGCGCGTTGAGCCGGCGATCGCCGTCAGCCGCGGAAGCCGCGCCAATCTGAAAGACGATCGACAACGCCAGCAACGCCGCGTTGCGCGCGTGTTCCGAATTCCAACCCATTATCAATCCTCCGCAGACCAGCCGCCGCCGTCAGCGTTATATCGACGGAAGATCAGTCCGGCGCGCTGACGCGTGTGAAAACATTATGATTGAACCGCCGCCAGCCGTCACCGGTTTTGACCCAGTCGGTCACCTCAACGCCACCTGAGGGGAGAAGCTCATAGCGGGAGCGTCCCTGCTCGCCCTCGTCAGGCCGCCCCCAATGCGCAATCATGGCGTTTCCTTCGCGCCGGGCCGAGACCGGATGAAGCGAGCCGCCGGTGTCCGCCCAGAAGGCGCGCAGGCTTTCGCCTTCGGCTAGCTGGTAATAGGCGGTTCCGTCGAACACCGGGGTTTCGCCCGTCTCATTTTTAACGTTGATCCGATATTCAATTCGCATGAACTTGCCGCCGAGCGCTTCGGACCAGCGCATTTCGGTCCTTGCTTCCTCATTTTCGGCGACCCAGTCGCCTTCAAATTTCTTCAATAGCAACGAGGCGTCGTCTGCAGCGACGCTCGCCGTCGCCCATAAAGCCAAAATCGCGACAAGAATTCCCCTGGCCATGTTCACTCTCCTCTCCAAGGCTGCACGACACGACGCATGACACGGGGCGCTTTCGACAGTTGCGCAGCGCGCTCAGGCGAGTTTTTCCTTGAAAAACGCAACCGTTCGCGACCAGGCGAGATCGGCGGCTTCCTTATTGTATCGGGCGGTGTTGGTGTCGTTGTTGAAGGCGTGCTGCGCGCCTTCATAGGTGAATAACTGATAGTCGACTTCGGCGGCCTTCAGCGCCGCTTCGTAATCGGGAATGCCGGCGTTGATGCGGGCGTCCTCGCCGGCGTAATGCAGCATGAGCGAAGCCTTGATCTTCGCGGCGTCTTCGGCGGCGACCTGACGGCCGTAATAGGAAACGCCGGCGACAAGATGCGGCGACGCAACAGCGAGGGCGTTGACCATACCGCCGCCCCAGCAAAAACCGACCGCACCGACTTTGCGCTGATGGGTTTTGACAAGCGCCAGTTCGCGCGTGATGGCGGCGAATTTGGCGACGGTCTCTTCCTGATCGAGCGTGTAGATCATCTCCCGCGCCTTGTCCTCGTCCGCAGGCGTGCCGCCGAGCGGCGACAGCATGTCGACGGCGAATGCGTAATAGCCTTCAAGCGCAATGCGCCGCGCCACGTCCTTGATGTGCGGGTTAAGGCCCCGGTTTTCGTGAATGACGATGACCGCAGGAAGGATGCTCTCCCCTTTCGGCCTGGCGGCGTAGGCGTCCACGGCCGGGCCTTCCTGATCGAACGTCGCCGTAAATGTCTCGAGCCGGTCGTCGTCCTCGCTGACTGTTTCAGCCCGCGCGTAATCGTTTTGCAGAACCGATATCAGCGCCGTCGCCGCCACAGCGCCCCCGGCGATCCTTGCCAGGCGTTTCATGAACTCCCGGCGGCCCATGGTTCCATGGGTGAAAGCGTCGTAAAGGTCGATGATATCCTGGCGCATGGCGTTCCTCCGTTTGCCCCTGGAGTTTAGGGCGGGCAGCCGCCAGGCGCCAGATTCGCCCGCCTTCAGACCGCCCCTTTGAGCGCCTCAACAAGGTCGGTCTTTTCCCAGGAAAAGCCGCCGTCCGCGTCCGGCTCGCGGCCGAAATGGCCGTAGGCGGCGGTCCGCGCATAAATCGGCTTGTTGAGATCCAGCGCGCGCCGGATGCCGGACGGCGAGAGATCCATCACCTCGCGCAGCGCCTTTTCGAGCACCGCTTCGTCGACACGGCCGGTATCGTGCAGGTCCACATAAACCGAAAGCGGCTGGGCGACGCCGATCGCGTAAGAGAGCTGGATCGTGCAGCGGTCGGCGAAGTCGGCGGCGACAACATTCTTGGCGAGATAACGCGCTGCATAGGCAGCCGACCGGTCGACCTTCGTCGTGTCCTTGCCGGAAAAGGCGCCGCCGCCATGAGGCGCCGCGCCGCCATAGGTGTCGACGATAATCTTGCGGCCTGTCAGGCCAGCGTCGCCGTCGGGACCGCCGATGACGAACTTGCCGGTCGGATTGACATGCCAGACGCAATCTTCCGCGATCGCGAGCCCGTCGAGCGCATTGCGGATATAGGGTTCGACGACGGAGCGAACTTTTGCGGAATTCCAGCTCGCATCGAGATGCTGCGTTGAAAGCACGATCGATGTGATCTCCGCCGCCTCGCCGCCTTGATAACGAACCGTCACCTGGCTTTTGGCGTCCGGCCCCAACAGCGCCGCGTCGCCTTCCTTCGCGTGACGCGCCGCCGCAAGGTCCTTGAGAATTTTATGGCTGTAGTAGATCGGGGCCGGCATCAGTGACGGCGTTTCGCGGCAGGCGTAACCGAACATGATGCCCTGGTCGCCAGCGCCCTCGGCGTTGCCGTCGGACGCCTTGTCGACGCCTTGCGCAATGTCAGCCGACTGACCATGCAGCAGCACGTCGATATCGGCGGTCTCCCAGTGAAAGCCGTCCTGTTCGTAACCGATGTCCTTGATCGCCGCCCGCGCGGCCTCAACGAAGGCGTCCGCCTTGACGCCGCCGGCACCGTCCATCAGCGCCTCGGGCGCGCGCACCTCGCCGGCGATCACCACGCGGTTCGTCGTCGTCAGCGTCTCACAGGCGGCCCGAACTTCCCAAAGGTTCATGCCCGCCCGTTCCGCCTCGCGGTACATCAGGTCGACAATTTCATCGGAGATCCGGTCGCAAACCTTGTCGGGGTGGCCTTCGGAAACGCTCTCGCTGGTGAATAAGTAAGACTGTCGCGCCATGGAAACAGGTGGTCCTTCCATATAAAGAAATGTTTATATGCGCGGATATAGCGAAAGCTTGGGCCCCTGTCCAATGGCCCCGGGCGCGGACGGTCAGCCTAACTCCCGGCTTTGGTCGCCTCGGTCTCGGCGATGGTCTTGACGAGGTCGAGCACGCGTTTTTTCACCTGCGGATCTTCAATCAGGGAAAAATAGCGGCAGAGCTGCACGCCCTCGGGAGAGCTCACGAATTTCATGAAAGCGTCGCCAGCGTCCGGCTCGGCCATACCTGCGTAGCTTGGCCCGCCGCTCGCAGGATCATAATCATCGTAAAAAAACTGGATTGGCGTATTCAGCAATTCAGAGAGCTGAAACAACCGGCTGGCGCCGATGCGGTTGACGCCTTTTTCGTATTTCTGCACCTGTTGAAAAGTCAGCCCGAGCGCCTTGCCGAGCTTTTCCTGACTCATGCCGAGGATCATCCGCCGCAACCGCACGCGCGAGCCGACATGGATGTCGATCGGATCGGGACCGCCTTTCGTCTTGCGGGGCGGCTTTTCCGTCGCCGCCTTTTTCGCAGGCTTCCGCGTCTTGGCCATTTTCTAACCCTGTTCCGCAGCCGTTCTGACTGGCCAGCGTCATAAGCACTTGAGTTTTATAGAAGCTTCCGCCTCATGCGCAAAGGTTGCAAGGCAGTCAGCCTGCGACCCTACGCCATACCCCTAACGCAAATGCGCCGAGAATCATGACGAAAAATAATCCGTCCCCGACATGTTCGTAGAGCGTCGGCGGTAAGGCCGGCGGCAGCGGCGCGTCGATGCGGCCGCGTTCATAGAGCTTGACCCGCGCCAGAATACGGCCCCTAGCGTCGATCAGCGCTGAAATGCCGGTATTGGCCGAACGCGCCATGGGAAGGCCCGCCTCAATCGTACGCAGCCGCGCCTGATCGAGATGCTGGCGCGGTCCGGACGTGTCGCCGAACCAGGCGTCGTTGGTGACGGTCAGCAACCACTCGGGCCGTTCGCCTTTCGGATAGAGCGCGCGCGGGAAAATCACTTCATAACAGATCATCGGCGCAAAGGAGGGGCCGCCTGCATTCATGACCTGCGGCCCCGAACCGGCGGAAAACCCGGCGTCGCCGTAAGGCGTCAGCTGCGCGAGCCCGACCGCATTCAGGAGTTCGTAGAACGGCAGATATTCGCCAAACGGGACAAGGTGGTGCTTGTCGTAAACGCCGGCGATGCGGCGCCCGTGCTCCGTTTCCACCACCGTCATGATCGAATTGTAATAGCGCTCACGGTCAAGCGCATCGTGCGAGCGGCGCGCAACACCGGCGATCAGAACTGCGTTTTTCGGCAATTGCTCGGACAAGGCGTCCAGCGCCGTCGGCGCTTCATCGAGAAGCGGCGCGCCATTTTCCGGCCAGATCACAAACAGCCGCGCGCCGTCCGGCGCCGCGCCGGTGGAAAGCTCAAGCTGACGGTTGAAATTCCGCCCCCACATGCCCGGCGCGATTTTCTCCCGCTGCGGAATATTGGGCTGAACGATGCGCACGAAATTCTCGTTACTGGTTTGAGGTTCCGGAAGCGCAAGGCGCGCCGCGCCAATAGTAAAGAGCACGGCCGTCCCGGCCAGCATCGCCATCAGCCCCTTAAGAGACGCGCGCGCATTCAGGCCGTAGCCGATACGCGCCGCCGGCGCGGCGGCAAGCAGCGTCGCGACAAAACTTAGTCCGTAGGCTCCGTACCAGGCGGCGGTCTGGGCGCCGGCCGCCGTTCCTGCAAGCGTCTGGCCGGTCAGGTTCCATGGAAGCCCGGTCAGGATATGCCCGCGCAGATATTCGAAAACCGCCCACAGGGCGGCGAAGACGAGGATGCGGCGTACGCCTTGCCGCCAGAACAGGTGGGTGATGAGCGCCGCCATGCCCGTGAAGAGCGCCAGAAAAGCCGGCATCCCTGTCATGGCGAAGGGCGCCATCCAGGCGAACTGGTCGGCCTGAACGAAAAACGAGAACGCCATCCAGTAAACGCCCGCGAGGAAATAACCGAACCCGAAAAACCAGCCCATGACGAAAGCGCTTCGGCGCGGTTTCGCCATCCCGGCGCATTCATCGAGCAGGAAGATGAGCGTCGTAAACCCGACCGCCAGCAACGGCAGAACATAAAACGGCGCCAGCGCCAGCGCCGCCGCGAGTCCCGAAACAAAGGCTGCCGCACACCTTCGCCAGCCGCGCAGGGCGCGGATGCGCCGAGCGCCCGCTTCCAGCGCGTCAGCGAGTTTTCCGAACTGCGCGGAAAGCGCCTTCATCAAGTGTTATTCCGCCGCTTTTTTGGGTTTCGCCGTAGACGGGCGGATGCGCAGCCGGCGCACCTTGCGGGCGTCAGCCTCAACCACCTCGAAATCAAAGCCGCCCTCGCCGGCGATGACTTCGCCTCGCTGAGGCACGCGCCCCGCCATAGAGACGACATAGCCGCCAATCGTGTCTATCTCGTCATCATCAGCCAACAGACGAATACCGGTTTCCTCGGTGAATTCCGCAACTTCGACCCGCGCATCCGCATCCCAGCCGCCTGCGTTGTTCGGCGTAATCGTCGGCGCGCTTTCTTCGTCATGCTCGTCATTGATGTCCCCGACGATTTCTTCAACGAGGTCTTCAATCGTCACCAGCCCGTCAGTGCCGCCATATTCGTCAATGACAAGCGCCATATGAATGCGCGAGGCCTGCATCCGCAACAATAGGTCGGTAACACGCATGGACGGCGGCGCGTAGAGAATGTCTCTGCGAATGCGTTTCAGAACGGGCCCCTCGCCTTCGGGCGGGGTGACGCCGGCCAGCAGCGCCACCACATCCTTGATGTGGACCATGCCCACCGGGTCGTCGAGATCGCCGCGATAGATCGGCATGCGTGAATGGCCCGCCTCGGCGAATAGCCGCGCCAGATCGTCCAGCGCGGTTTCGATATCGACGGCGTAAATGTCGGCGCGCGGCGCCATGACATCGACGACCTTCTTTTCATCGAACGCGATGACCCGCTCAATCATCTCGCGACGCGCATTCGGAATGCGTTGCGCGCCGACGCTTTGCCCTTCGGCGAGCGCCGCGTCGGAACCGTCGCCATTTCGGGAAACGCCGAACATTGCGCGCAGTCGCGCGATCACGCTGTCATCACGCCCGTCATCCCCCGGCCCGGGGTCGCCGCCATTCATGTGTCCGCCTCCAATGCGGGCGCGTAAGGGTCCGCAACGCCCATGGCCTCAAGTATGGCGGCCTCGCGCCGCTCCATTCGCTCCGCCTCGGCGTCGGTTTGATGATCATAACCGATCAGATGCAGCATGCCATGGACTATGAGATGCGCCGCATGATCGCTCAAGGAAATCCCCTTTTCCCCGGCCTCGCGGGCGCAGGTCTCGATCGCCAGCGCGATATCGCCGAGAAAGCCTTCCGCCTCGCCGGACGGAAAGGAAAGCACATTCGTGGGCTTTTCAACCTTTCTGAAGCGGCGGTTCAAATCGGCCATCGCCGCGTCCGCCGTCAGCAGCAGCGCCATTTCCCTCCTGAGCCGCGGCTCGAGGACGCCCGCCGCATCGGCGCAGCGCGCCGCCAGCGCCGCCGCATCGGGCAGCGCTTTTTCCCAGGCGTCGTCCTCAACAATCGTCTCGATCATGAGCGGGGTTTATGCTGGTCGCGCGCATCGTACGCCGCCACGATCTTGGCGACGAGCGGATGGCGCACAACGTCCGCCGAGGTGAATCGCGCCTCCGCGACGCCCTCCACCCCTGCGAGTACGCCAAGCGCATCGGCGAGACCGGAGCGCTGACCGCCGGGCAGGTCGGTCTGCGAGGGGTCGCCCGTCACGGTCATATGCGCCCCTTCCCCCAGACGGGTCAGGAACATCTTCATCTGCTCAGGGGTCGCGTTCTGGGCCTCGTCAAGAATAACCGCCGCGCGTGACAGCGTGCGCCCGCGCATGAAGGCTATCGGCGCAATTTCGATATCGCCGGCGGCGATCCGCCGCTCCACATAATCCGCATGCATCATATCGTGAAGCGCGTCATAGAGCGGCCGCAAAAACGGGTCGACCTTTTCCTTGAGATCACCGGGGAGAAAGCCGATGCGTTCGCCGGCTTCGAGCGCCGGGCGCGAAAGGATGATGCGTTCAACCGCGCCGGACAGCATAAGACCGACAGCGTGCGCGACGGCGAGATAAGTTTTACCCGTGCCCGCAGGGCCCACTCCGAAAATGAGTTCGTGCGCGCTCAGCTTTTGAAGATAAGCCGCCTGATTGGGCGTACGCGCGGTAATCAGCCTCTTTGGCGTCTTGATAGAGGGCGTCGCCATTGGCGCGACAGGCGCAGCCTCCGCCGCGCCGGCGAGACGAGCCGCCGCGCGGACGTCTTCGGCTCCAATCGCCTCGCCGCGCTGAAGCCGGGCGTAAAGCCTGCCAAGCGCGGCGGTCGCAACGGCGCGAGCGCCGGGCTCCCCGCTCACGGCGAAACGGTTGCCGCGCGGATCAATGCGCACATTGAGCGCGTCTTCAAGAATGGCGAGATGCGCGTCGTGTTCGCCGGACAGCTCCGCCGCAAGGCGGTTGTCGTCAAAGTCGACATGATCAACTTCAAGCGCGCTTTTGCGTTCGCTCACGCGGCGGCCTCACCTTTCGTCGTCAACTCGCCGGCGAGCGCATTCGGGGTGACGTCCACGATGCGCGCCGGCGCGATAGACCCTAGCATGGATTCTGGCGCGTCGAGGTGAACGCTTTGCAAATAGGGCGAACGACCGACAAGCTGGCCCTGATGGCGGCCCGGTTTTTCCAGCAATACCGGCAGCACCCGCCCGATCTGGGCCTTGTTGAAGGCGGCCCGCTGCGCTTCCAGAAGCGCCTGAAGACGGGCGAGACGCTCGTCCTTTTCGGCTTCGGGGACCTGTTTCGGCATCGCCGCGCCCGGCGTGCCGGGCCGGCGGGAGTATTTGAAGGAGTAGGCCGAGGCGTAGCCGATCTCTTCGACGAGCGCCAATGTCGCCTCAAAATCCTCACTCGTTTCGCCTGGGAAACCAACGATGAAGTCGCCGGAAAGGGCGATATCCGGGCTCGCGGCGCGAATACGCGCAATCAGGCCAATGTAATGTTCGGCGGTATGACCGCGATTCATCGCTTTAAGGACTTTATCCGAGCCCGCCTGCACCGGCAGATGCAGATAGGGCATTAATTTTTCCTCTTCGCCGAGCGCCGCGATCAATCCGTCGTCCATATCCCTCGGGTGGGAGGTCGTGAAGCGGATGCGCTCGAGCCCGTCGATTTTCGCCAGATGACGGCAGAGTTCGCCAAGGCCCCACCGTTCTCCCGCCTCTCCAGCCGGCGGCGCCGACTCCCATGCATTCACATTCTGGCCCAGCAGGGTGATCTCTTTTACGCCCTGCACGACGAGCGAGCGCGCTTCGGCGATGATGGCGTCGATGTTTCTCGAAACTTCCTCGCCGCGGGTGTAGGGCACGACGCAAAACGTGCAGAACTTGTCGCATCCTTCCTGAATGGTCAGGAAGGCTGTCGGTCCGTCCGCCTGGCGGTCGGCGAGGCGATCGAACTTTTCATCAACGGCGAACGCCGTTTCGAGAATTTCACCCTTCTCCCGCGCCGCTCTGGCGAGCAGTTCCGGCAAGCGGTGATAGGCCTGCGGACCAATCACCATATCCACATGCGGCGCCCGGGCGGTGATTTCGCCGCCTTCGGCCTGCGCGACGCACCCGGCGACGGCGATCGACATGGCTGCGCCGGTCCGGGCCTTCTCGGTTTTCAGCTTTTTGAGCCTCCCAAGCTCGGAATAGACTTTTTCCGCCGCTTTTTCCCGAATGTGGCAGGTGTTCAGAATAACGAGATCAGCCGCCTCCGGGCTTGCGGCCACCCCGTAGCCCAGCGGCTTCAACAGCCCCGCCATGCGCTCGGAATCATAGGCGTTCATCTGGCACCCATAGGTGCGGATAAACACCGACTTCCCCTGATTTGACCGCGATTGCGCCATTTTAACCGACAAACATACGAAACGCGCTATTTAGGCGGCGCGGGGCCGCGTTGCAACAAGCCGCTCCCGGCTTTAATCGCGGGGATTTGAGCAGGATTGGTTTGAAGATCGCCGCCCGACAAGGCACAACGTGCGCTTGAAAGGGACAGGTTGCGTGAACGGGGACACATGCGAAAAGGCGCGACATTGCTGAACCTGACGGCGCTTGCCTGCGCCGGCCTCTTGGGGCTCGCCGAGGCCCAGGACGCCCCGCCGCGAGCGGGCGAGCCGGTGCTTGTCGAAATGTTCCTGTCGCAGTCCTGCGGATCCTGCCCGCCCGCCGCCGAGTTTCTCGCCGACCTCGCCCAGCGCGACGATATTGTGGCGATCGGCTGGCACATCGACTACTGGAACTCGCTTAACACGAAACGCGGCCGCTGGTCCGACCCCTTTTCGGATCCAGCGTATACGGATCGTCAGCGCGACTATAATCGGCAAATCCGTCGCCGGTCTTCCGTCTACACGCCGCAAGTCATCGTCAACGGCGTGTCAGAAACCATCGGCTCCGAGCGCGAACAGGTCGAAGACATGATCGAAACCGTCCGGGCGAGCTACAAACAGATCAAGATCAAATCCTACAGGACGCCCGATCAGGTCTTCTTCGATATAGGAGACACGCTGCTTGACGGCGAAATGTATCTCATCACGTTCACGCCCATTACGGAAACGCACGTCCCCCGTGGAGAAAACGCGGATATGGTGTTTTCTGACGTTAATATCGTAACCGACATGATGCTGATCGGCGCGGTGGCGGACAGGCCTGAACGCGTCTCCGCCCCTGCCCCTGAGGAAGGAACGGATTGCGCGCTGATTATTCAGCAGCCCAATCACGGCCGAATACTCGCGGCCGCCTACTGCGCCGATGAGTGAAAAAACTTATTCCGCAGCCGCCACTTTGGCGCCAAGCGCCGCAACGTCTTCAACATATTCCTGACGCTTGCGCTTGTTGATCTCATCGAATTCTTCGGCGCGCTCATTGTCGCGGGCGGAAAGCGCGCTGTAATCGGTCTGCGCAAAGTCGATGACGCCCATTTCACGATAGGCGGCCTGGATTTTATCCGACCACAACCCAACATCGCGAACGATCGGCACAATGCGCTGGAACAGCATTGACCGGAAATGCTGAAGATAGCCAGATTCGAACTGGGCCTGAATGCATTCATCCGCAGGCAAATCGAGAATTTCGTAAATTTCGCGCGCCTCGAAGCGGTCGCGCATGTGATAGCAGGCCTCCACCAGAAACTCTTCGCGCTCGTCGCGCTCCTTCTGGGTGAGTTGCGGGTAGTACTCTTTCAGCGTCAGGCGTCCGAAAGCCACATGACGCGACTCGTCCTGCATGACATAGGCGTTGACCTGCTGGGCAAGCGAGTTCTTCGCGATATCGCGGATATTGCTGAAGGCGGCGAGCGCCAGCCCTTCAATCACGACCTGCATGGCGAGATAGGTCATGTCCCAGCGGGAATCGCGCAACGCCTGATCGACCAGCGTCTGCAGCGGTTTCGTCATCGGATAGGCGACGCCGAATTTCTGCAGCAATTTTTTATAGGCTTCCACATGGCGCGCTTCGTCCATCACCTGGGTCGAGGCGTAGAACTTGGCGTCGAGATCGGGCACCTGCTGAACGATTTTCGCGGCGCAGATCAGCGCAGCCTGCTCGCCCTGCATAAATTGCGACGTCGTCCATGCCTGGAAATGCTGACGCATTTCGGCTTGTTCTTTTTTGTCCATCCGCGCCCACACGGGCGTGTAGGAAATTCCCTGCGTTTCGTCAGGGATTTCCATCGGGTTTTCGGCGCCGAGCTGTTCGTCCCAGTCGATGCGCGAAAGCGCATCCCACTGCATGTCCTTACCCTTCTGGTAAAGATGCATCATCTGCTTACGGCCGTCGTCATATTCCCAGTCGAAAGCGCTCTCGAAACCTTGCGGCACTGTCCAGCAAGGATCGATGTCGGGAATAGGATAGAGGTCTCTTAAGGATGCCACTGATGCTTCTCCGGAGTAATCCATAACCACGCGTGTTTTAGCTACGCGCTCGCGGTTATTTATCGATTAACCTCAGAAGTACACTGGGCGGTTTACCCGCAAAAATGTCAAGGCGTATAGGCGCCAATTGAAGGAATCTGCTAAGCGATCGTTAATCGCTCTTCTTGTCGAGCGGCACGCCATAAAGCTCCAGCCGGTGATCGATCAGCTTGTAGCCGTGTTCCTCGGCGATACGTTTTTGCAACTGCTCAATCTCTTCATTCACGAACTCGATGACCTCGCCGGAACGCAGGTCAATCAGATGATCGTGATGGTGCTCGGTGGCCTCTTCGTATCGCGCGCGGCCGTCCTGAAAATCATGACGCTCGACGACGCCGGACTCCTCGAAGAGGCGCATCGTGCGATAGACCGTAGCGATTGAAATATGCGGATCGATCGCAACGGCGCGCCGGTGAATCTCCTCGACATCGGGATGGTCTTCCGCTGCGGAAAGCACGCGCGCGATGACCCGGCGCTGCTCGGTCATGCGCATGCCCTTTTCGCTGCAGAGCTTTTCCAGTCTGTCCATAGCCGTCTGTCCTCCGCGCAATCCTTGCGCCTGTTCCCGATGCGTTTCCTTATCTCCCGAGCGCAGCGCCCATGCAACCGCAAAGCGAAACGCCCGCGCGTTTTACAGGAGCAGCTGCATCACCGCGGCGTCCGCGCCGTCCCGGTAATAGGCGCGCCGCTCGCCGATTTTTTGAAATCCCGCCGCGCCGTAAAGCGCGAGCGCGGCCTCGTTGCCGGCGTCCACTTCAAGAAACAGCCGCTCCGCGCCGGCGGCTTTCGCTGCGGCCCGAACGGCCTCGAGAAGCGCGGTCGCCGCGCCGCGCCGGCGCGAGGCGGAAGCAACGCTGATGGTCAAAATCTCGGCCTCCGGACCGAGGTCGCGCCACATCGCAAAACCTTCAGGCGGGCGATCCCCGCGTGTAGCCAACAGGATCGCAACGCGCGGCGCGGAAAAACTCTCGCGCACGCTTGCGGCGCCCCAGCTGCGCTCCCCGAACGCTTCCGCCTCAAGGGCGGCGACCGCAGCTTTATCCGCCGCCGTCGCCAGCTGCACGGTCCACGCATTCGTCATCTCCCGCCCCTCGCTGTTACGCCCTGAGGCGGCTTGGCGTCCGGCGGGCGCAGGTAGAGCGGGGCCGGCGGGCAGGCAGGGGCGGGCGCATGCGCGGCGAGACGTGCAACCGCGACGACGTCTATCTGGGGGTCGCCCTCAGAAACGTCCCAGGACGCGGGCGCGCCCTGCAACAGCGAAGCGCCGGTCCCGATCAATCGGACGGCGCGACCGCCGGCCCCGTGGGTCAATTGTTTCAATGCCTGTTCCGGGGTCGCAATGAATGGCTCAAGCAATATGGCCCCGCCCCGCTCATAAAGACCGGCGTAAACCTGTCCCCGCCTTGCATCGATGACCGGCGCCATGAGGCCGCCTTCGGGCGCATCGACGATATTCTCCGCAAGGGCGGCGAGGCTGGTCACGCCTGCCACCGGCGCGCCGGTTCCGACGGCGAGACCGCGGGCGAAAGAAAGTGCGACCCGCAGGCCGGTAAAGCCGCCGGGACCGACAACGACGCCGATCCGGTCGAGGTCCGGGACCGAGCAGCCTGCTTCCGCCAAGACCTCAGCGGCCATGGGCGCCAACGCCTCCGCATGGCCGCGCTCCATGCCGACAGCTTTGCGCGCCAGCACGCCGTCATTCTCAAGGATTGCAACGGAACACCGTTGCAGCGCGGTATCGAGGCCCATGACCAGCATGGCGTCTCCTTAGCGGCGCCGGAACGGTTCGAACATCCCCCGCGGCCGCATTCAAAGCGGCGTCAGAGAATCTGACAGGCCTCGTCGAAGCTGAGACGCGGGCTGCGGGGAAACAGGTTTTCGTCCGTGCCGTAGCCGATATTGCACAGGAAGTTCGACCTGATCGCCGTGCCCGCGAAGAACTCTCGGTCAACGCCCTCAGCGTCGAAACCCGACATCGGTCCGCAGTCGAGCCCGAGCGCGCGCGCGGCGATCATGAAGTAGGCGCCCTGCAGAGTCCCGTTGCGAAACGCCGTTTCCCGGATCTTGGCGTCCTTGCCGGCGAACCACGAACGGGCGTCCGTATGCGGAAAGAGCTGCGGCAGCTTTTCGTAAAACTCCATGTCGTGACCGATGATCACGCAACAAGGCGCCGCCATGGTCTTCGTTGCGTTGCCGCTGTCGAGGTGCGGCTTGAGGCGTTCCTTGGCCTCTTTCGACGTAACGAAGACAAATCTGGCGGGCGAACAATTGGCCGATGTCGGCCCCCATTTCATCAGATCGTAGACCGCCTGCATCAATGTCGCGGTGACGCTCCGGTCTTCCCAGCCGTTTCTTGTTCGCGCGCTTCGGAAGATGATATCGAGCGCTTCGTCATTGATCATCTTGTCGGACATTGCAAGCGGCCTTCGATTGTGTGGCTATTGTTCGTGACGGAAACCGACTTCCAGAGTGACTTGGTAGTATCGGACTTTTCCTTCGTCGAGATAACCGCGAGTCGAGACAACCTCAAACCAGTCCAGATTCTTGATTGACGCAGCCATGCGCGTGATCGCATTTTCAATGGCGTCTTCGATCGACTTCTTGGACGTGCCGACGACTTTTGAAACGGCGTAGACATTTGCAGACATGCCTTGATTCCTTCTTATGACCTGCATGGATACTAGAGCCTTAACCCCCGCCCGTCACTTGATCTATGCCTTACATCTGTTACGGATTCCTGTTTTTTGCAGCTTTCTCAAAATCGCCAAAGAAATGATGATGAAGTTTATTCCGGTTGCGGCCCTGATTGCTGTCGGCCTGTCGTTTTCATGTGCGAAAGACACGGGCTCGCCCGCCCAACCGGGCGAGCCCGGCATCGAAGCGATTATCCGCGCGTCTTCCGTCAACAACGCCGTGCTTCTGGGCGAAGTCCATGCAAATATGGAGTTTCACGGTTTCCTGGACGAGCTGCTTCGCGACCCGCAATTCCTCGATTCCATTGATGATATCGCCGTTGAATTTGGAAACTCGTTTCATCAAACCCTTGTCGACCGGTATGTTCGCGGCGAAGACGTGACAATCGAAGAGCTGGCGCCTGTCTGGCGAGACACGACGCAATGGCTGGTATGGGACTCTCCGGTTTACCAATCGTTTTTTGAAACAGTCCGCGCCGTTAATGCAGAAAGGCCCGATCACCGAAAGGTGCGCGTATTGCTGCTCGATCCGCCCATCGATTGGAGCGCCGTAAGCTCGCCGGAAGATTATGCGCCCTACGCCGACAGGGATGGATATGCGGCGCAATATCTGAAACAAGAATCATTAGAGCGCGGCAGAAAGTCTCTGACGATCATGGGGGGCATGCACGTGCTGTCCTTGCAGCCCAATAACGGCTTCGCCAAACCAGATAACCCTGCTGAAAAATCACTGGCGTGGTACATAAAAGAGGCCGCCCCGGATAGAACGCTTACGATCTGGCCTCTCGTGGGGCCGGGTTATCTTGAATCTCTGGGCTTGCCGCCAGCGCCTAAAGGAACTTTTTACCGGAGCGACTCTCCCGAGCTGTCAGCTCAGTCCTTCTCCAACGCCCGCCTCAACCAGCGTTTGATGATTCAAAAAGATATTGATGGAGAGAAAGTCTGGACAGACGTGCCGAATGATTCATGGCCAGCAATAAGCGATATGGTGGACGCGTTGCTTTTTATAAGCGAGACAAAAACGAACGTCTCGCCCGGAAAACAGATATATCTCGACCAAAAATATCAATCGGAATTGAGGCGTCGCGCAAAGATTCTCGAAGCCTATTACGGCTTCGAATTCGAGAGCGAATTAGACGCCGCGCTTGCGGAGTAAATTAGGCCGCCTCAACGCTCACGACTTCCGGCACATAGTGCTTGAGCATGTTCTCAATGCCGGCCTTCAAGGTCATGGTCGATGAGGGGCAGCCGGCGCAGGCGCCCTGCATTGTGAGAAAGACGACGCCGGTTTTCGGCTCATAGTGCCTGAAGATGATGTCGCCCCCGTCGGCGGCGACGGCGGGACGGACCCGCGTCTCGATCAGCTCGATGATCTGCTCGACCACTTCGCGGTCTTCCCCTTCATAATCCTCAAGGGGCGTCGCCGGCGCCGATGACGGCGCTTCGGCGCCCTCCTTCAGCACTGGCAGGCCGGCGGTCAGAAAGTCAGCGATCGCCCCGAGGATCGCCGGCTTGATATGCAACCACTCGACTGCTTCCGCCTTGGTGACCGTGATGAAATCGGCGCCCAGATAAACGCTCATCACCCCATCGACCTCAAACAGGCTCTGGGCGAGCGGCGAGGCTTCCGACGAGGCGAGGGTCGGAAAATCCATGCCAAGGGCGCCCGCGCCCAGCACCGCCTGTCCGGGCAGGAATTTCATCGATTGCGGATTCGGGGTGTCTTCGGTCTGGATAAACATCGATCTCTTTTCAGTCTGTGACGCCGATTTAGGTAGGCATTTTACCCCGCCGCCGCAATGGCGTTAGGGCAGGCCCTCAAGCCACGCCTTGAGAACCAATGCGCTGTTTCGCCGTTCGTCCTTCGCCGCATAGACAAAAGTGACCGGACCGCTTCCGCAACAGGCGCGAAGGCGTTCGACCTCGTCCCCGTTGGCCTTTAATTCCGCGCGATAGCGCTTTTGAAATTCCGGCCATTTTTCCGGATCGTGCCCGTACCATTTGCGCAGGCCCGGGCTCGGGGCGATCTCTTTGAACCACTCGTCGAGCGCCGCCGTCCCTTTCGAAACGCCCCTCGGCCATAGCCGCTCCACAAGGATGCGCTTGCCGTCGGCTTTGGATGGCTTTTCATAAGCGCGCTTCAGCTTGATCTTCATGACCGCAAACTCCGGCAGGTTCCTTGCCTCACGCATGACGAGGGCGTAAGCGCTTCTTCAAGGCGCAGAAGAAGAAATAAACATGGACGACAATTCTACAAAATTCACCGACCAGGAAGCGCTCGACTTCCACAGCCGCGGCAAGCCCGGCAAGCTGGAGGTGACGCCGACCAAGCCGATGGCGACCCAGCGGGATCTTTCGCTCGCCTATTCCCCCGGCGTCGCGGTTCCGGTGAGGGCGATCGCCGACGATCCGGACAAGGCTTACGACTATACATCCAAGGGCAACATGGTCGCCGTGATCTCGAACGGCACGGCGATCCTCGGCATGGGGGATCTCGGCGCCCTCGCCTCGAAACCGGTGATGGAAGGCAAGTCCGTGCTCTTCAAGCGCTTCGCCGATATCGACTCGGTCGATATCGAGGTCGACACCAAAGATCCTGAAGCCTTTATCAACGCCGTCAAATATCTCGGCCCCGCCTTCGGGGGCATCAACCTTGAAGACATCGCCGCGCCAGACAGTTTCATCATCGAACAGCGCCTCAAGGAAGAGATGGATATTCCGGTCTTCCATGACGACCAGCACGGCACAGCGATCATCGCCGCGGCGGGACTGTTGAACGCCCTCGACGTCACCGGCAAGTCGATCAAGGACATCAAGGTCGCGGTCTCGGGCGCCGGGTCCTCGGCGCTTTCAGTGATCGGCCTCATCAAGGCCATGGGCCTTCCCCATGAGAACGCGCTGGTCTGCGACTCCAAAGGCGTGCTCTATGAGGGTCGCACCGAACGCATGGATCAGTGGCGTTCGGCCCATGCGGTTCCGACCGACAAGCGCAGCCTCGTCGAAGCGATGGACGGCGCCGATGTCTGCATAGGCCTTTCGGTCGCCGGCGCGATCACCAAAGACATGATTAAATCCATGGCGAAAAATCCGATCGTCTTCGTCATGGCCAACCCGACGCCGGAAATCCTGCCCGAGGAAGTGCGTGAAGTGCGCAATGACGCGATCATCGCCACCGGGCGCTCGGACTATCCGAACCAGGTCAACAACGTTCTGGGTTTCCCTTACATCTTTCGCGGCGCGCTCGACGCGCGCGCCCGAACGATCAACGAAGACATGAAAATCGCCTGCGCGCAGGCGCTTGCAAAACTCGCCCGCGAGGACGTGCCTGACGAAGTCGCCGCCGCATACGGCAAGCGCCTCAAATACGGGCCCGGCTACATCATCCCGACTCCTTTCGACCCGCGGCTGATCTCTGAAATTCCGCCGGCTGTCGCGAAAGCCGCCGCCGCCAGCGGCGTCGCGAGAAAGCCTGTCGAAAACCTTTTCACCTACAAACAGACTCTCGCCGCACGGCTCGACCCTTCCGCCTCGTTCCTGCAGAAAATCTATTCCTCCCTGCGCGGTTCGGAGACGCCCAAGCGCATCGTCTTTCCGGAAGGCGAGGAAGTCTCCGTCGTGCGCGCCGCCTACGCGTTTCAGCAGGAAGGACTCGGCACGCCGGTGCTGATCGGCCGCGACGACTACATCAAGAACGCGCTCGCCGACGCAGGGCTGCCTGTCAATCACGAGTTCGAAACGCACCACTCCCGCACGGCGGAACATAGCGACACTTACACGGAGTATTTATACAAGCGCCTGCAACGTCAGGGCTATCTCCACCGGGACGCGGCGCGCCTCGTCTACACCGACCGCAACGTATACGCCGCCTGCATGCTCGCCCACGGGCACGCCGACGGCATGGTGACCGGCGCGACGCGCCACTATGATGTGGCGCTGTCGAATGTCCGTCTCGCGCTCGACCCGCGCCCCGGCGAGCGTATGATCGGCATGTCGATCATTCTCACCAAGACCCGCACGCTGTTCGTCGCCGACACCAATGTCACCGAGCTGCCGCAATCCGAAGACCTTGCCGATATCGCCGTGCAGGTGGCGCACGCCGCGCGTCATCTGGGCTACAACCCGCGAGTCGCTTTCGTTTCCTATTCCAATTTCGGCAATCCGAACACGGAGCACTCGCGCCGCGTCGCCGGCGCGGTTGAGATTCTCGACAGGCGCCGAGACGTCGACTTCGAGTATGAAGGCGAGATGACGCCGCGCATGGCGCTCAACGAACGCCTGCGCGACATTTATCCCTTCTCGCGCCTGAAGGGCGAGGCGAATGTTCTGATTACGCCGGGCGTCCATTCCGCCGCCATTTCAACGAAACTGCTCGGGGAAATCGGCGGCGCGCTGGTGCTCGGCCCCGTCCTGATCGGCCTCGAGCGCCCCGTCCAGATCGCACAGGTCGGCGCCGGCGTTACGGATATCGTCACCCTCGCCGCCATGGCCGCCTACGAGCTCGACCACGAACACCGAAGCTGGGCGCAAAAGGCGGGATAAGATGCCAAAGGCATACCAGGGGACTTGTCACTGCGGAAGCGTTCGCTTTGAAATCAACGCCGATATCGACAGCCTGACGACCTGCGACTGTACGCTTTGCGTAAAGAAAAATGCGCTGATGACGAAGGTCCATGAATCCTGCTTCAGACTGATTGCTGGCGCGCAGGCCCTGAGCGAGTATCAATGGAACACGAAAGTCGCACGCCATTTTTTCTGCTCCCGATGCGGCATTTACACCTTCCACAGAAAACGCGCCCAACCGGATCACTATGGGATAAACGTTTACTGCCTGGATAAGTTCGATCCTTCAGGCGTACCCGTAATCCGAACCGAAGGCGCATCGATGTCAGTCGTTTAGAGGTGTGAGTACTTCCGTAGCGCGCGCCCGGATGTGTGCATCGAGCCCCGAAACCTTCAGTCCATGGAAGATTTTTTCGCCCTGAATCGACTGGATTGACGGCGCACCATCGCCGCCGCCCAAGGCCGCGGCAGGGCTTTCATCAGCCAGGCGGCGAACTTGTTCCACAAGCCCGGCACATAAACCACATGCGCCTTGTCGACAGCTTCAAGCGCGTCCTCGACGACCGGCTCGGGGTGCATGAACATGTATTTCGGAAGCTGCGAGACGAGACCGCGCGTTGCGTTGACGTCATGGAACTCCGAATAGGTGAACCCCGGGCACAGCGCCGAGACGTTGACCCCGGTTCCGTCGCATTCGGCGGCGAGCGACTGGGCGAAGCTGACGAGAAACGCCTTCGCGGCGCCATACATCGTATGGCCCGCCGAACCGGGACCGAGCCCTGCGAGCGACGAGACATGAATGACGCGGCCCCATCCGCGCTCCAACATGCCAGGCAGGAAAAGCCGCGTTAAATGCGCGTAGGACGTGACCATCAGTTCGAGAAAATCGCGGTGGGCGCGCCAGTCGCTCTCAGTGAAATACCCCGGCAGGCCGAAACCGGCGTTATTGATCAGAATATCGATCTTGATCCCACTGTCACCAAGGGCGCGGGCGACCTCTTCGGGCGCGAGCGGGTCGGCAAGATCGGCGGCGATGGCCTTGACGGATACGCCGGGCGCGCTCTCAAGCTCTGCAGCCAGCGCGTCGAGCCGGTCCTTGCGGCGCGCAACAAGCGCGATATTGGCGCCGCGGGCG
>ENA-ORCV01000402-ORCV01000402.1-marine-metagenome-genome-assembly--contig:-NODE-402-length-32992-cov-4.778247_pt1 | contig 32992 bp, 25 predicted proteins | sample MGYA00237779_ERZ508509 | MGnify/ENA primary metagenome ERZ508509 (study PRJEB26180, sample SAMN06268772) | marine metagenome | isolation source: Bioluminescent Bay, La Paraguera, Puerto Rico | place... | reverse complement strand
GTGGGCAGACTGTTGACCCGGAAGTCGATGGCCTTGGTCTTCGACAGCTTCATCTTGATGCGGCCGTCCTGGGGTACCCTCCGCTCGGAGATATCCATTTTCGACATGACCTTGAGGCGGGCCGAAAGGCGACTGGCAAGCTGAATGGGGGGGCGGGCTACTTCATGGAGAATACCGTCGGTACGCATACGTACGCGGTAGATTTTCTCGTAGGGCTCAAAGTGGATGTCTGACGCTCCAGTGCGTATAGCGTCCAATAGCACCTTGTTTACAAAACGTACAACCGGGGCTTCATCCCCACCAGGCTCGTTATCGTCATTCCTGTTGGAGTTCCTTGATTCCACTTCCAGGCTGTCGAGATCTTCGTCATCCAGCCCTTCTAGGCCACCACCGATATCGTCGCTATTGGCTAGGTAACTTTCGATAGCCTTGGCCAGTTTATCGGTTTCCACTAGTACCGCATCGGTGTTAAGGCCGGTATTGAAGTTGATCTCGTCGAGTCCAGCCAGGTTTGTGGGGTCTGCTACTGCAACAAATAGTCGGTTTCCGCGCTTATATAGAGGGAGGGCGAAATGCTTGCTGATCAGTTTTTCATCGACTATGTCTTTAGGTAGAAGGTCGAAGTTATAGCTGCTCAGGTCAAACAAGGGGCTGCCAAAAGCGTGGCTGGCGATATTGGCCAGATCACGGCTCTTGATCAATTTGCTTTCCACCGCATGCTGGGCGAAGCTCTGTCCCTCACGCTTTGCTGCATTTAGTGCAGAGTGGGCAGTTGTTTCATCGATGGAGCCGTCGACTACTAGCCGCTTGGGTAGCCCACTTAGGGAGGTGCTGCTCATATTGGGAGAGTTACCATTGTTTGTTTTTTGACCTGTTGTGGCGGTTCTTTTCCCGTCAACGCATGTTTCCAATATAGCGAATTAAGCTCTACCAGCCAATTACCTAGATAGCAATCAGATCACAGTGTTAAACCATGATTTTAAAGTGGCGTCTGAGTTGTATATTTCTAAATTCTATCCCTCACCAAAATCAGGCAAACGATAATCGGAGAACAGGTAGTCTGGTAAGATGGCCCGAAGAGAGTCGACGCGGCCAAAACTGACGAAAATGGTCACTTCGCTAGTATTTTGTTTAATAAATGTAATGTTCGTCTAATAAATAGCCTGATTGGGTGTGGCTGTCATGGCATTTCGCGGTAGTACGGCAATTTCCATGCTTGCGCGTTTCGCCAAAATCCTTGTATCGTAACTGCCGACTTCCTCACGGGATTTCGTCCAAAAAACAACAGTCTGTATGGAGACGGTTACAATGAAAAATCAACAGGGTTTTACTCTTATTGAATTGATGATCGTGGTTGCGATCATCGGCATTCTGGCTGCGGTAGCGCTGCCGGCTTACCAAGACTACACAGTTCGCACCAAGATCACCGAAGTCAACTTGCAGGTTGGTGCTTGTAAAAATGCGGTTACTGAATTTATTCAGTCAAACGGTACCTTCCCCGCTAACGCTAACGCTGCGGGCTGTAGCTCCACTGCTACCACCAAATATATGGCTGCTGGCCTGACTGTAACTGGTGTCGGCATCATTACATCGGGTAATATCCAAAATAGTGGTGCCGCTAGTATCGATGGATCAAACATTCTTTTGCAGCCGACCACTGACGTTGCGCGTACAGCGGCAATGGTCGCAGCTACGGATCCTATTCTGGGCTGGTCCTGCGGTACCAATGCTGCTGCCGCTGATTACAAATATTTCCCAGCGAGCTGCCGTCAGGCCGTTCTCGGCGGTCTGTAAGTAGTAGGTCAAAGTGGCGAGGTCCTGTGTCTGCCTTTGCGCGGGAACAGCCTCCCATTGGACTTTGTTGAAAAGCCCCGCGAATGCGGGGCTTTTCATTCAGGAGCATATTGCGCAGGATGGCATTAATTTTTCGTTGAGTTGTTCCGGTATGCTAGATCGTCTTCGCGCTTTCGCAGTTCATTTCTCGCTCTCCCTTCTCGTCGCACTGGCATCGTTGTTTCTGGTATTCCGTATCTGGTATCCGTCCCCTTTGTCGGTGGCAATGGGGGTCACGCATGTTTTCCTGGTGATGCTGTTGGTCGATGTCACGCTCGGGCCTGTTCTCACCTTCTGTGTTTTCAAGCAAGGTAAGAAAACCCTGAAATTCGACCTGGCCGTTATCGCCGTATTACAAGTTGGGGCTTTGGTTTACGGTCTTCACACTGTGGCGGAGGGGCGTCCGGCTTGGCTGGTTTTTACGACCGACCGTTTTGACGCTGTGCGCCCGATTGACCTTGATTCGCGCTTTTCGGAGAACGTCGCGCCTGAGTATGCATCCGCGCCAGTATTAGGGCCGCGTTGGGTAGCGGCTGTCCGCCCCGATGATGTCAAGGCGGATTCAGACATTGTCTTTGAATCGGTGTTTGGTGGCGCAGATCTCCAGCATCGCCCTTATCTTTACCATCCCATCAAAAGTGTTGCTAAGGACATAGGTTCCCGTGCTCAGCCACTTGAGCGGCTTAAAGAGTTTAACTCTGAGTCGCAGGTCGTGGAGGTTCTTAAGCAGTGGCCTGAAGCGGATGCGTGGCTGCCACTTATGGCCACTGTCAAACCGATGGTGGTGTTGGTTAAAAAGCAGTCGTTGGAAGTTGTGGCGATTGTAGACCTCTCCCCTTGGACTTAACGATAGAATTTGTTTGATGTTATTGCGCGGTGATCTGCTAGCCAGCCATATCTAGCGGGTGCCGCTTCCGGGGGCGTAGGTTCCGCTTCCCAGCTTTGGAAAAATTTGGGTTAGACAAACATCATGGTTTCTGGTGTTTTGCAAGTCGTGTTTATGCTGTAAATTTTATTTTCTTTAGGGTTGAACCCTTTCATATATACATTGCTGCTTGCGGATATTTATTCGTATTTAACTAATCTCATGCCTATTTGCGTGGAATTTTACCAAAGTTTTTATTTTTTCTTTGTATTTCTAGTGAAGCAATAAATACCTACTAAACTCGCCCTTAGTGATTGCAGGAGCTGGTGTTTTACTTCTGTCTTGGTAAGTGTCACTTATTAGGTTGAGGTTATTTTGTGGGTAATTTTCGTGGTTTTACGCTAATCGAATTGATGATTGTTGTGTCTATCGTTGGGATTTTGACTGCAGTTGCTATTCCCCTTTATTCAGACTACGCAGTACGTTCGAAGATGAGTGAAGTGATGGCGTTTGCTGCTAAGGCGAAGTCTGCTGTCGTTGAGTCTTTTCAGTCCGCAGGAGTTTTACCTGTGAATAATGGCGCCGCAGGCCTTGACGTAAGTGGTGCGCAGGGTGATTCCCGTTTTGTTGAGGCGGTGAATGTGGCTGATGGTGTAATTACGATAGATGTGCAGAATTCAGGCAACCCTGCACTTGACTTGAGTAATGTGATTTTAACGCCGTTCCAGATGGATGGGGTCACACCTGTGGTTGCTGGTTATTCGGGAATTATTGTTTGGCAATGTAGTGTTAGTGCTCCTAATCTCGCTAGGTTTTTTCCACCAAATTGTCGCTAGAATATACATTTTTTGGTTGTTTACTCTAATGTTCTTTCATTAATGAAAGTTTCTGATTTTTTGCAGTATCTCGTATTCGAGGCAGAGAATTTTTTGTGCAATAAGGTGAGTTACTGAATATTTCCCCTCCCGGGTATCATCAGAAACCTGTAACCGCCCCTCAATCAACAGAATATTTCCCCCCTTGATTTCCGCCCGGTAGCGCAGCTGCACCTGTTCCCACAACACCACATTCACTACCCCGGTCTCGTCTTCCAGGGTCAGAAACATCACCCCCGAGGCGCTGCCGGGGCGTTGGCGGCAGGTGGTTAGGCCGAGTATTTTTACTTGCTGGCCGTCGCGGCAACGGGGGAGGTCGCAGGCTCTGAGGAGGTTGCGGTATTTGTGCTGTTTGCGCAGCAGGGCGATGGGGTGTTCGCGCAGGCTGAGGCCGGTGCTGCTGTAGTCGCTGTAGGTGTTGTCTTCCAGTGTGTTCTCCGGCAGGAGGGTACAGCTTGGCAGGTTTTCCAGCTGGTGGCTGAGGGCTTGCCAGGTGTTCTGGTAGCGGTTTTCCGCCAGGGTGTGGAAGCTGTTGGCGCTGGCGAGGGCGGCGCGTTGCTCCGGGGAGAGGAGGGCTCGCTGGTGGAAGTCTTCCAGGCTGGTGAAGTTTCCCTGCTGGCGCTGGGTGGTGATGGTTTCTGCGCTCTGTTCGCTGAGGCCCTTGATCAGGCGCATGCCCAGGCGCAGGGCCGGGATTCGGGATGGCGGCAATTCCAGGCGGTGGTGCCAGTGGCTGTACTGTACGTTGATGGGCAGTACGGTTACGTTGTGGCGCTGGGCGTCGTAGACCAGTTGCGCGGGGGCGTAGAAGCCCATGGGCTGGCTGTTGAGCAGGCCGCAGTAGAAGGCCGCCGGGTGGTGGTGTTTGATCCAGGCGGAGAAGTAGGCGAGCAGGGCGAAGCTGGCGGAGTGGGATTCCGGGAAGCCGTAAGAGCCGAAGCCCTTCATCTGTTCGAACAGCTGCTCGGCGAGGCTGCGCTGGTAGCCGTTGGCGAGCATGCCGTTGATCAGTTTTTCCCGGAACTGGATCAGGTTGCCGTTCTTGCCCCAGCTGGCCATGGCGCGGCGCAGGGCGTCGGCCTCGCCGCCGCTGAAGCCGGCGGCCACCATGGAGAGCTTGATCACCTGTTCCTGAAAAATCGGCACGCCCAAGGTGCGCTCGAGAACGGGGCGCAGGTTTTCGTGGGGGTAGGTGACGGGTTCCTGCTGCTGCTTGCGCCGCAGGTAGGGGTGCACCATGCCGCCCTGGATCGGTCCGGGGCGGACGATGGCGATCTCGATCACCAGCTCGTAAAAGCGCCGCGGCTGCAGTCGCGGCAGCATGCTCATCTGCGCGCGGGATTCGATCTGGAATACGCCGACGGTGTCGGCGCGGCACATCATTTCATACACGTCACCGTCGTCCGGGGGGATGTCCTGCAGGCGCATGCGCCGGCCGTAGAGCGCGATATAGGTGAGGGACTTGCGCAGGGCGGTGAGCATGCCGAGGGCGAGGATATCCACCTTCATCAATTTCAGGTCTTCGATATCTTCCTTGTCCCACTGCACGATGGTGCGCTCGTCCATGGCGGCATTTTCGATGGGCACCAGCTGGCTCAGAGGCAGCTGGGTAATCACGAAGCCGCCCACATGCTGGGACAGGTGCCGCGGAAAGCCATAGATCTGTTCCAGTAGTGCCGGCAGCATTTTGCCCGCGGTGCTGTCGGGGTTGATACCGGCCTTCTGCATCTGCTGCGGAAAGTCTTCCAGTTTGTCCCACCAGGTGCGCTCCGCCTGCAGGCGCTCGATGGTGGCGGCGCCGAGGCCGAGGGCCTTGCCCACATCCCGCAGCGCGCTTTTGAAACGGTAGGTGATCTTGGTGGCGGCGAGCCCGGCGCGCTCGCGGCCGTACTTCCGGTAGATGTACTGGATGATTTCCTCGCGCCGCTCGTGCTCGAAGTCCACGTCGATATCCGGTGGTTCGTTGCGTTCGCGGGAGATAAAGCGCTCGAACAACAGGCCGATCTTGTGCGGGTCGATCTCGGTGATAAACAGGCAGTAGCACACCACGGAATTGGCCGCGGAGCCGCGTCCCTGGTACAGGATGTGCTGGCTGCGGGCGTACTGGACGATATCGTAGATGGTGAGGAAGTAGTGCTCGTATTGGAGCTCGGCAATCAGTGCCAGTTCGATGTCGATCTGTTTGCGGATGCGTTCTTCCGGGCCTTTGGGCCAGCGTATCGGGATGCCGGTTTCCACCAGTTCCCGCAGGTAGTCGCTGGCGTTTTTACCGGGGGCGAGGACTTCCGAGGGGTACTGGTATTGCAGCTCCTTCAGGCTGAAGGTACAGCGGTTGGCGATCTCGAGCGTGTTGGCGATGGTGCTCTCGGGATAGAGCGAGGCGATTTCCGGCAAGGGGCGCAAATAGCGCTCTGCATTCTGCTCCAGGCGGTAGCCCAGCTGATCCAGGGTGCAATTGTGGTAATTCGCGTTGAGCACATCCTGCAGGGGCTTGCGGCTGCGGTGGTGCATCAGTACCGCGTTGGTGGCCACCTGCGGCAGCTGCTGGGATTGGGCAAATGCGAGCAGCTGGGTTAATTGCAGGTTTTGTCCGGGTAGCAGCCGGTTGTTGAATGCAATATACAGGCGCTGGCTGAACTGCTGCTTCAGGGCCGGGGGGATCTCCAGTGGTGTGCTGGTTGGCAGCCACAGGCAGATCGCCTGTTTGCAGGTCGTAAGCACATCTTCCAGAAAGGTCTGGTACTGGCCTTTTTCCGCGCGCAGACGCGAGGTGGAAATCAGCTGACAGATTTCGCTGTAGGCGGTTTTGTCTGGTGCCAGCAAGACCAGTTGCTGGTTGCTTTCCTGCAGGCGGAAAAAACTGCCGCAGATGAGTTTCAGCTCGCTGCCTTCGGCCTTGAGTTTTTCCAGCTCGGCATAGGCCCGCACCACGCCCGCCATGGAGCACTCGTCGGTAATGGCGAGGGCGCGGTAACCGAGCGTATGGGCGGTAGCGATCAGTTCCTGTGGGTGCGAGGCGCCCTGCAGAAATGAAAAGTTACTCTGGCAGAAAAGTTCGGCGTACTGCATGGCCTGAATCGGATACCTACAACAACGATGGTTACCGGTTCAGGTTGTTGTGCAGGTCTCCTAAAAAGTGTTCTCCCGGCTATGGCGTAGCCGCACGATCACAAGAGACGCGACGGTTTCCCGGTAGCGCACAATGTAATTTCCTGAACCGAAAGGAATGACCAGGTCTCTGAATGGCATGGCCTCCTCTACGGGGCGGCCGGCCTCGGGGTTGTTCTGCAGGATCTTGATGGCTTCCTGAATCCGCCTTGCGGCTTTTTTGGCCGCTTCGGGGTTTTCCTGTTGGATAAAGCTTCTGAGCCGCATCAGGTCTGTTACCGCCTCCGGCAGCCAGATTATTTCCCGGTCCATGGTTTTTCCTGATCGGTTCCCCAGCTATCGAGCCATTCCATAACGTCTTCGTTGGAAGCACTTTTCCCGGTGCGCTGGAACTCTTCCCAGCGGGCCAGTGCAATAGCCTTTTCCCGCTCCTTGGCCTCTTCCTGGGCCAGGTACAGCTTGAGTGCCTCTTTGGCCAGATAGCTTTTTGAGCGATGAGTTTTTTCCGCCAAGGCGGATAGTCGACGCTCCAGATCTTTATCAAGTCTTACACCCAGCATGATGCTCTCTCCTGCCACCGGTCGTTGTTAAGCCTAGTTTAACGCAGATAGCAGTGTTAAATAGAGTTAAACAAATTAAACAGTGTTTAACGGTGGTTGGAAATTGGAGCATGCCATCAGCGATTGCAGTTTCGACCCTGTGGTCAAGTTCTCACCCGTAAACCCCATGCAGATACCAATCCTCAGACGTCAGGTCCTGAAACACCCAGTACAGGCTCCCCTGCACCCCGCGGGCGATGTAGTAGTCGCGGGCGTGGCGGCGGTGTTGCCACCAGTAGCCGTCGATGCGTTCGGGGCCCTGGAGCAGTTGCAGCTCGCCGTCGTAAAACAGTTTGTGGTCCCGCTGCTGGATTCTGTCTGGCCTGGGTAGCAGCCAGCTGGGGCGGGGGGCGTTGACCGGGTTTAGCTGGTGGCCGCGTTGCCGGCTCTGCAGGCTGAGACTGTCGGCGCTGGCCCAGGCCTGCTCCGGCAGGTAGCTCTCCTTGAGGGTGACGCCGGACAGGGCCTGGTGGCCGAGGCGGGCCTTGAGCTTGTCGATCAGCTGGTAGCTGTCGTGCAGCTTGCTGCCTTCATCAAAAAAATCTTCGCGCAGGCTCTGCGCTTCCAGTGCCCGCAGTTGCTGGCACTTGAGGGCCAGTGCCTGCACCGGTTCCTGCAGCTCTACCCGTTCCAGTTGCAGCTTGGTGAGTGCGATCAGCCGCTGCGGGTCCAGCAGCGGGCGGGAGATCTCCACTTTCACTTCCCGACTGCCACGGCTGCCGTAATCCAGCACCCAGCACAATTGCTGGCTGTAGAGCTGGCGGCGCTGCAGTTGCCTGCAGAGTTCGCGCACCAGGCGCCCGGCGGGGAACAGGAGCTGCTCGCTGTTATCCAGCGGGCTGGGGAAAAAGAGTTCGCTGTGGAATTCCGGTGGCGGCTCGTAGCTGGGCACCGGGTCCGGGCGGGTGCCGTTGAGGCGCGCCAAGTAATCGATAAACCCGCGCCCGAAGCGGTTGCCCACTTCCGACAGGGGAATGGCCAGTAGCTGGCTGACCCGTTTGATGCCGCAGGCATACAGTTTGGCGATGGCCTTGTTGCTGCAGTCCAGCAGTTTGCTGGGGGCGAAGCTGATCCACTGGCGCCACTGTTGCGGTGTCGGCGGCGCCTTGGTTTCCGCCAGCCACTGGCGGTGTTCCGGCAGCTGGCTGAGCAGGTGCGCGGCACTGGGACTGTGGCCGAGGCCCATAAAGTGGCTGATGCGCATTTTGTGCAGCTCTTTGCGCAGTTGCTGCAACAGGGGCGCGAGGCCGCCGCTGGCTTTCAGGCTGCCGCTTAGTTCCAGAAACAGACAGTCGGTTTCTTCCCCGCTGCGGGCATTTTTACTGCTGCTTTTCTGACTGGCGCTGCCGCGGGGGGAGACCACCGGGGTAAAGCTGTAGCCCCACTGGGCTAGCTGTTGCAGCAGCTGCGATTCCCGCTCGCTATCCCGCTCCAGCAATTCCAGCGCCGGGCAGTAGGCACAGGCGGTGGCGATGGTGAGGCCGGCGGTTACGTTGTGGGTGCTGGCGGCGGCGTTGGCTTCCAGGATCAGGCTGCTCTGGGTGACGGCCAGCGGCGTGTCATCGCCGGCCTTGCGGTGGGCGCGGGTCAGGGCCTCCAGGGGCAGTTTGGGAAACTGGATGCAGAGCCAGAGCATGGTGCGGCCTCTCTTTGTTTTCTGCTTAGTGCAGCGGCTGGTCGCGGCGGACCAGATCCGGGTTGCGCGCCAGGTGGATGCGCTGGCCGGATTTGCCGTTCAGCTGCTTGAGCAGCTGCAGTGCCAGTTGTTCGCCATCGCTTTTCAGCTGCAGGCGCAGCGCAGCGGGGGAGGGGGTGTTGGCGCAGGAACCGGGGCGAAAATGAAAGTGCAGGCAGTCGCCCTCGCGGGCGGCGACCTGCAGGCGGCGCAGGTCCTTGTCGGCGGGAGTTTCTTTGGTCTGCCAGCCCACCAGTGCGCCACAGGCGCCGGATTGCAGGGACTGCTCTGCGGCCCACAACTGATCCCGCTGGCCGCGGGGGTGCAGGATCAGCAGTTTTTCCAGCTGCACGCCCGCCTGTACCAGTGCCGGTGCGTAGGGAATGTGTGGCGGATTGATCAGGATCACCATGCGCCCCTGGCGGGTCATCTCCGCCAGGGTGGGCAGGATCAGGGACAGCTCGCCGATGCCGCCTTTGTCTACCAGCAGTTCGCTGGTGGCGCCGCGGGGCCAGCCGTGGTTGGCGAGCAGGGCATCCAGGCCGCGAAAGCCGGTGGCAATGCCGGTGCGGGGCTGCCGCTGGCGATTGGCCAGCTGCCAGATATCCGGCCGGGTCAGCAGCTGCTGTAGCGGCTGGGTTGCTGGCTGACTGTCGGCCTGGTTACTTAACTGCTTGTTTTGCATGAAGTTTTCGGCGCTGTTCACGATCGGCTTGCTCCGCACGGGCTTTTGAAACGGGGTTGACTGGATGTGCATACAGTATCTACTGGCAATTTATACAGTAGTCGTCCAGTGTCGGCAAGCCTGTACCAACTAGGTTGGCACTTTTTCGAACAGGTCAAACCGGCTATGATTCGGCCTCTTTTGTGTGACCAGACATTTGTATAAATCGAGGGGGCAGGGTGAGCATCAAATCCGATAAGTGGATTCGTCGTATGGCTGAGCACGAGGGCATGATCGAGCCCTTTGAACCGGGCCAGGTACGCCACGGTGAATCCGGTGACCGCCTGATCTCCTACGGCACCTCCAGCTACGGCTACGATGTGCGCTGTGCCAGCGAGTTCAAGATCTTCACCAATGTGCACTCCGCCACCGTGGACCCCAAGGCATTTGACGAAGACAGCTTTGTGGATGTGACCGGCGACTACTGCGTGATCCCGCCGAACTCCTTTGCCCTGGCGCGCACCGTGGAGTACTTCCGTATCCCGCGCTCGGTGCTGACCATCTGCCTGGGCAAGTCCACCTACGCCCGCTGCGGCATCATCGTCAATGTGACCCCGCTGGAGCCGGAGTGGGAAGGGCACGTGACCCTGGAATTCTCCAACACCACCAACCTGCCGGCGAAGATCTACGCTAATGAAGGTGTGGCGCAGATGCTGTTCTTCGAGTCCGACGAGATCTGCGATGTGTCCTACAAGGACCGCGGCGGCAAATACCAGGGCCAGCGCGGCGTGACCCTGCCGAAGACCTGATCTTCCAATCTGACAAAGTTTTGCCATGACAGACTTTCCCGCCCAGGCCGATGTACTGATCATCGGCGCCGGCGCCGCCGGCCTGATGTGTGCGGCGGTGGCGGGCAAGCGCGGGCGCAGCGTGCTGGTGCTGGACCACGCCAACAAGGTCGGCAAGAAAATCCTGATGTCCGGCGGCGGCCGCTGCAACTTCACCAATCTGTACACGGCGCCGGACAACTTCTACAGCGAAAACCCCCACTTCTGTAAATCCGCCCTGGCCCGCTACACCCAGTGGGACTTTATTGCGCTGGTGGAAAAGCACGGTATCCCCTATCACGAGAAGACCCTCGGCCAGCTGTTCTGCGACAACAAGTCCCGGGATATTGTCGACCTGCTGCTCACGGAGTGCCGCGAGGCCAGGGCCCAGATTCGCACCCGCTGCGAGATCCAGCGCATCGAGCCTCTGGAGACCCTAGAGGGAGAGGGTGGGAAAGGCTTTGAAGTGCACACCAGTCTCGGCAAGGTGGTGTGCGAATCCCTGGTGATCGCCACCGGCGGCCTGTCGATTCCCACCATGGGCGCGACCGGATTTGGCTACGATATTGCCAGGCAGTTCGGCCACAACCTAATTCCCACCCGCGCGGCGCTGGTGCCGTTTACCCTGAACAAACGCGCGCTGGCGCGGCAGCAGGAATTGCCGGGCACTTCCCTGGCGGTCAATGCCAGCTGTGAGCAGGGGCACTTCCACGAGCAGATGCTGTTTACCCACAAGGGTTTGTCCGGCCCGGCGGTGCTGCAGATTTCCAGCCACTGGCGTGAAGGCAAGGCGGTGGAATTCGACCTGGCTCCGGGGTTGGACCTGGCACAATGGCTCGGCGAGCAGCGCGGTAAAAAGCCGGAAAGTTTTCTGCACACGATCCTGGCGGAGCTCTGGAGCAAAAAACTGGTGCAGTTTTTCCTGCAGCTGAACGGGATTGAGAGCAAGCCGCTGAAGCAGTATGGCGAGAGTGAACTAAAAACCCTTGGCGAAAAGCTGCAGACCTGGAGCCTGATTCCGGAGGGCACCGAGGGTTACCGCACTGCGGAGGTGACACTGGGCGGAGTGGATACCAACGAGGTTTCTTCCCGCAGCATGGAGAGCCAGAAACAGCCGGGACTGTATTTTATCGGCGAGGTGCTGGATGTGACCGGCTGGCTGGGTGGGTTTAATTTTCAGTGGGCCTGGGCATCTGCGCACGCGGCCGGCGGTGAGGTCTGACGGAGAACATTATGGGTGACGTACTGCCATTCAAGAGAAAGACTGCCTGGGAAAAACACAAGGGCAGCAGCCTGTGCCGGGACGGTTTCCACAAATGGGTGGTGGTGACCGAGCGCAAGTTTGATGTGAAGCAGGGCAAGCTGGTGACCGAGTACCGCTGCCAGCGCTGTGGGAAAACCAAGACCAAATTAGTGTAAATAAAAAAGCCGGCATTAATGCCGGCTTTTTTGCTTAAGGTCCGCTGAATTACTGTTTCGGAGCCGCAACCCCCATCTCTTCCAGCAGATTGTCTGCGTGGTCCACCTTCTCCATCACCCACAGCATATACGCCACGTCCACGTGAATCGCGCGGGTGTTGTCGTTGAAGTCCCAGTCCGCATTGATGCTGTCGTAGGTGCCGTCGAATACCAGGCCGATCAGTTCACCCTTGCCATTCATGGTGGCAGAACCGGAGTTGCCGCCGGTGATGTCCACGGTGGTGAGGAAGTTGACCGGTACGGAATCCAGCTCTTCTTTGTAGAAACGGCCGTAGTCCTTGTTCTTGATTGCACCCAGCAGTGCCTGGGGTGCATCGAACGGATCTTCGCCTGTGTACTTGGCCTCGATGCCGCGCAGGGTGGTGAAGGGCACAAAGCCGTCCTTGCCGTCGTTACCATCGGCGGGCCCCTTGATGGTGCCGGCGGGCGGGGTGTAGCCCTTGACCAGGCCGTAGGTCAGGCGCAGGGAGCTGTTGGCATCCGGGTAGACCGGCTTGCCCTGCTCGTTGTAGTAGGCGATCAGCAGGTCCATGTACTGCGGGCGCAGTTCGGCGAACTTGCCTGACATGGCCTTGTCGCGCTGCTCGAGTGCGTAGCGGTCGTCGTAGGTGGCCACGGCCAGCTGGATGAACGGATCGTCGCTGTTGCGGAAATCTTCCGGGGACTTGTCCATCCACTCGAGGCGGGTCTCGGTGTCGGTGAGGCCGGTTTTTTCGTACATCGCACCCAGTTTCTGCTGCAGTGCGTCGCCGCTCAGGTCACCGGCGAAATAGCTGTCGAAGCTTTCCAGGTGCTGGTCTTGCGGCAGCGCATTGTAGCGCTCGATAAAGTAGGTCCAGATGGCCTGGTCCACGGTCGGCTCGAAGTTGCGTTCGATGCGCTTCATGCTCTCGGTGAAACGGGTCATGTCCCGTTCCTGGTAACCGGGCTCGCGCTCCATGTTCGGCTTCTGCTTCTCCAGGCTCAGGCGGTAGAGGCGCTGTGCCGAGCTCAGCATGGACGAGCGGCTCATGTAGCCCAGCAGCATATCGCGCTCCTGGGTGGACTGCTGCTCGCTGATCAGCTGTTGCAGGTCGCTGATTACGGAAGCGTATTTTTCCTTGGATTCCGGGTTGGCTTCGATCCACGCCTGCAGGTCTTTTTCCAGCTGCTGCTTGCGCTGCAAAAGGTCGCTGCGGTTGTAGCCCTCCATCATGCCGGTGAAGTTTTTCGAGTAGTTGTTGAGGCCGGCAACCAGGCTGGCGTACTTGAGTGCCGCGTCCTTGTTGTTCTCGGTGGCCTTGCCGATCACCCCGGACCACTCTTCCAGCACCTTCTGCATGGTGGGGTAGTACCAGGTGAAGTTGTTGCTGACTTCTTCCGCGGTGCGGTAGCGGTTGGTGCGGCCGGGGTAACCGGCAACCATCACGAAGTCACCTTTCTCGGGACCCTTGGTGGCTACTTTGAGGAAGTGCTTGGGTTTGTAGGGAACGTTGTCTTTGGAGAAGTCCGCCGGTTTGCCATCCGGGCCTACATAGGCGCGCAGGAAGGAGTAGTCGCCGGTATGGCGCGGCCACATCCAGTTATCGATATCGCCGCCGAATTTGCCGATGGAGGCCGCCGGCGCGTGTACCAGGCGCACGTCGCGGATTGCCAGTTGTTTGATGAGGTAGTAGCTGGCTCCGCCGTAATAGCTGTAGACCTCGCAGCGGTGGCCGGGGTCGGATTCACACTCGGCCACCAGGGCCTTTTCCGCATCTTCAATGGCCTTGAAGCGGGTGGCACCATCCATGTCGTCGCTGAGTTTGCTCTTCACCTTGTCGGTGACTTCCTGCATGTCCACGGTGACGTAGATGCGCGAGCCCGGTGCCGCCTGCAGCTCTTCGTCCAGGGTCTTGGCGAGGAAGCCGTTGGCCAGCAGGTCGTTGTCTTCGGTGGAGTTGTAGGAAATGGAGCCGTAAGCACAGTGGTGGTTGGTGGCGACCAGGCCCTGGGGCGAGACGAAAGACGCGGAGCAGCCACCGAGGCTGACCACGGCGTTCATCGGGAACTGGGTCAGGTCCGTCATGGTTTTCGGATCCAGTTCCAGCCCCAGGCTCTTCAGCTTGTCGCCGATTTCCGGCAGCTGGCGGGGCATCCACATCCCCTCGGTGGAGACGGTTTCCTCTGTGGTTACGGCCGGCTTGGCGGCGCCGGTGTCGGCTTCAACGGCCACCTTATCGTCGGTGGATTTGCTACAGGCGCCCAACAATACTGCGGCAAGGGAAAGCCCCATCGCCAGCGGGAGTTTTGAATAACTTTTCACGGAAATTCCTTAAATGGTTTCCTGGAAATTGGTTGGTGTGGTTGAAAAATAAACAGGGCCGTCGGCGGCCACGTGTGAGGAATATTCTCACAGATCCCGCCGCACGAAAAACTGCGCCATTCACAAGTCGCAATGTCCCCCGTTGCGTTTGCCAACCTGTAAAATAGGCGATTTAACCGAGGTACACCCATGGAAAAGCAGGATCTGGTGGATATTGCGCGCACACCCATGCCCTTCGGGAAATATGCCGGCCGCCCGCTGATTGACCTGCCGGAGGAGTACCTGCTCTGGTTTGCGAAAAAGGGCTTCCCCAACGGCCGCCTGGGGCAATTGATGGCGATGACGCTGGAAATCAAGATCGAAGGCCTGGAGGGCCTGATCAAGCCCCTCAAAAGCGGAAAGTGAATGGCAAAAAGGAGAACCGGTAAGGGTTCTCCTTTTTTGCTCAGGCAGCTGCCATTAGCGCTCGTAAACCCGGCGGCCGCGGCTGTCGTAGTAGTAGCGTCTTTTCTTCTCGCGGTCGTAGAGCCAGCCGCCGACACCACCCAGTGCCGCACCTACGGCGGTGCCGCCGGGACTGCCGGAAATCAGGGCCCCGGTTACCGCGCCGACGCCAATGCCGGTACCCACACGACGGTCGGTGTCACTCATGGAGGCGCAGCCTGCGCCGAGCAGACTGGATGTCAGCACTGTAACCAGCCCCAAACGCTTGATTGATTGCATCTGCATAAATACCCCTTCACTTCGCTTGTTTGAGGATCAGCGAGAATGACCTTCGGTCTTTCTTCAGTTTGCTTGACTGACGCTGGTCGGAATCAGTGTATGGTCGTGTTTTGACCACCACAAAAATCTTTTCGACAGAGATTAGGCGTATGTAGTGCGGCAGTGATGGGGTAAGCTCGCTCTTGCCGGGCTCAGTTCGGGCATCAGAATACAGCCGAATTGCCGCTGGGGAAGGATGGAAGAAAAGCTATGTCACAACCTGATCTAACGCTTGTACAGGTGCCGGAGCCAAGCCAGGTTCGCAGCCGGCAGGCCCTGGAACGGTTGTTGAAGGCCGGGGAAGAGTTGCTGGCCGACAATCAGTTCGAAGAAGCCAGCGTGGCGGAAATCGCGAGCCGGGCTGAATCATCCGTGGGGACGTTCTACCGGCTGCTGGGAGACAAGGAAACCCTCTCGCAATTGCTGCTGCAGCGATTCATGCAGCGGCTTGCGGATGCTACCGCATCACTGCGTGGTGCCGGTGCAGACTGTCGCGATCTCGGTGAGGGCGTGCGCCTGCTTACGGATACCTATATCGATGTCTATACCGGGCGTCGCGGCGTACTCCGCGCGGTTATTTTGCGGGCCTCCCGCAGTGCCGCCTTCCGGGATCGGGTGCACCAGCTCAATACACACATATCCTCAACTGCCTGCGATTGTCTCGAGCCGTTCCTGGACCAGGTGCTGCACGACAATCCCCGCCAGGCGGTGGCCACCGGGGTCCACATGGTGCTGGGGGCTCTGAACCAGCATACGGTAACCGGCACCCTGGGTGGTTTGCCGGCAGAGTCCCTGCGAAGGGAAATTGCCCGGTTGCTGTTGGGCTATCTGCGCGGTCCGCGTTAAACCCCACGCCAGTCTTCTCCCTAATTGGCATCATTTTCCACCTGGGTGGATGAATTCCACTTGCACGAGGTGGGGGCGGGGAGTACGCTTTCGGTATCGGAATTCGTATTCCGATTCCATTTTTAGGTTTTCCCCGCCAGATCGGGCGAGCCAGCGGAAGTGGGGTCGGGGTTGCGAAATTGGGGCGGGGCCGCTGAACCAGGGGCCGCCGAATAGAGCGAAGTACAGACCAGCCCCACCCACAGAACAATAACAACAGCGATATGAGACAGAACCATGCCGTATTTTTCCCGTGACGGCCGCAGGCTGCAGTTCACCGATACCCAGGGGCAGGGTGAACCCCTGTTACTGTTGCACGGCCTCGGTTCCAGAGGTGATGACTGGCAACCCCAAATAGAGAGCCTCAATGGTGAGTTCCGCATACTGACCCTCGATTTTCCCGGGCACGGTGACAGCGCGACGCTGACCGGACCCGTAACCATAGAGGCTCTCGCGGCAGATGCCCTGGCGCTGCTGGACCATCTCGCCATCGAGCGTGCCCATGTGGCCGGACTCTCCCTCGGTGGAATGGTGACGCTGCAACTGGTGGCCAGCCATCCACAGCGCCTGCGTACGGTAACCGTGATCAATTCCGGTCCCGGCATGAATAAGGGGCGCTGGCGGCTCAGATTACTGGTCGCATTGCGCACCCTGATGATTCGCAGCCTGGGTTTGCCGGCACTGGCCAAAAGTATCGCGCCGAAGCTGTTTCCCGACCCCGCGCAGCAGTCACTGCGGGAAAAATTCCTGCAGAGTATTGCCGCCGCGGACAGTCGCAGCTACCTGAAAATCCTGCGGGCAATCGGTCGTTTCAACGTATGGCCGGGTATTGCTGGCAGCCCGGTTCCGGCACTGATCATGACCGCGGACAACGATTACACCCCGGTCTCCTACAAGGCCGCTTACGCGGCGACTATGCAAAACGCGCAGCTTTCCATCATCGAAAATTCCGGCCACGCCTCACCGATGGATGCGCCGGAGCAATGCAACCTGAATATCCGCACATTTCTGCGCAAACACACCGCGAAGGAGGGCACCCTGTTGGCGCAGGCATCCGTCGACTGATTTCAACCATAAAAAAATAGCGAGAGAGGAATTGGGTATGTCTAATAAAAATAACGTGGTACCTGGATTTCAAAAGTGTTTGCTCACCCTGGCCATTGCCGGCCTCGGCGGCACCGGTGTGATCGGTGCGCCCCAGGCTGCAGCCCAGAGCGCTGCCGCCGAGCGCAGTCAGGTACAGGCGATCGAGGAAATTGTGGTCTCCGCGCGCCGGCGCGACGAATCCCTGCAGGAAGTGCCGCAGGCGGTCAGTGCCATCAGTGGCAAGGACATGCTGATTGCCGGTATTTCCGATCTGTCGGATCTGCAGTCGCAGGTACCCGGGCTTACGGTCTATCCTGCACGCGCCACCAGTTCCACGGTGACCGCATATATCCGTGGTGTGGGGCAGTCGGACCCTCTGTGGGGCGTGGAGCCGGGAGTGGGTATCTACGTGGATGATGTGTACCTCGCTCGCCCCCAGGGCGCCCTGCTGGAAATGCTGGACGTGGAGCGGGTGGAAGTGTTGCGCGGTCCTCAGGGAACCCTGTACGGGCGCAATACCATCGGCGGTGCGATCAAATACGTGAGTCGCCCGATCGGTGATGAAACGGAAATCGCGCTGAAGACGGCGCTCGGCAGCTATAACCAGCGGGATTTCGCCGCGTCCATCATTACTCCACTGTCCGAAAGCCTTTTCGCCAGCCTGGCGGTGGGCAGCTTCGAGCGCGATGGTTTTGGCAAAAACCGTCTCACCGGCGCGGAGGTTTCCGACAAGCAGTTGTATGCGGGGCGAGCGGTACTGGAGTGGCGCCCTGACGCCAACTGGTCGGTAAACCTGGCCCACGATGCGGTCTATGATCGCTCGGCCGTGCCCGGTGCCCAGCGTATGGTGGTCAATGGTGTCGAGTCTTTCTTCAGTGGTGAGGCGCCGCTGCCGGTCAGCGATCACCGCTATGATGTGGACAATGGCTTCGCCAACCAGAGCAACGATACCGACAATTCCGGTACTGCTCTCACTGTCGGCTGGCAGGGCGAGGGTAACTGGACGTTCAAGTCCATCACTGCCCGCCGCGAGGGGGAGTTCAACCAGGCCATTGACTTTGACCTCGGACCCTATCCCATTGCCGACGTAGACGGCGTACAGCACGACGAACAACTGAGCCAGGAATTCCAGTGGCAGTACAACGGCGATGCCCTGAGCGGTGTATTCGGGCTTTATCTGCTGGACGCGACAGCGGGTGGCGAGGTGCGCAACCGCTTCGGTGTTCCGACAGTGCTGGTAGCGCCTGCACTGGTGCCGATCATTGGGCCCACTCTCGCGATTTATGGTTCAAGTGGTGGCGAGGTGGACACCGACGCCGCAGCGCTGTTTGGTGACCTCAGCTATAACTTCACGGACGCTACTGCGCTCAACCTCGGGGGGCGCTTCAACCGCGAGAAGAAGCGCGCCGTGGTGCTTAACCAGAATATGGCGGATGCAGATTTCACGATTCCCAACGGTCAGGTCAGTGCGGATTTCGAAGGTGCGGAAACCTGGACGGACTTCTCTCCCCGTATTGGTATCGATCACCAGCTCAATGAAACAACGCTGCTTTACGCCAGTTACAGTGAGGGCTTCAAGAGCGGTGGCTTCAATATCCGCGCCAACACCGTGCAGGTTCCCGAATCACAGAATCCCTACAAACCGGAGGAGGTCGCCAGTTACGAGCTGGGCGTCAAGGCAGATATTGGCGAATCCCTGCGGGTGAATGCCGCGGCCTTTTACAGTGACTACAAGGATATTCAGCTCAGCATCTTTACCGGTGTGGACACCACCGGCGATGGCAACAAGGACAGCTTCTTCGGTGATTTTACCAATGCCGGCGCCGGTGTGATCCGCGGACTCGAACTGGAGTACCAGTGGATGCCAACCGACTATTTCACGCTGAGCGGCAATGCTACCTGGCTGGATGCCTATTACCGGGAATACATTTCCGCGGGCGTGAATGTTGCTGATGATCAGGAATTTACCAATACCCCAGAACTAGCCTATACGGTCAATGGTGATTTCAGCTTTGCACTCGCAGAGTTCGGCAATATCGATGCGCGTCTGAGTTACAGCTATCGAGATGACGTTTATCCGACCACGGACCTGAGTGACATCGTTTTCCAGGAAGCCTACGGGCTCTGGAACGCAGCGGTGGTTTTCACCCCGGTGTCGTCGGATAACTGGCAGCTTGCGCTCGAAGGGCGGAATTTGACCGACGAGGAATACCGCAACACGGGCTATGACCTTCGAGGATCCGGATTCCCGATCGTAAGCGGATTTTACGGTGATCCCCGGGTGTGGGCGTTGCGGCTGGATATCGATCTCTGACATTTTTCTCCGGAGCTGCCGCCGGCAGCTTCGATCTAAAAACTGAGGGAGAACGCTATGCACGGCCTGATGATGCAGGGGCAGCTGACCCTGACTGGCATTATGCGTCACGCGCAGGAAAATTTTTCCACCCGTGAAATTGTATCCATTACCGCAGACAATCCACGCCACCGCTATACCTACGGAGAGGCCTTTGAACGCGCCGGGCAACTCGCCAGTGCGTTGCAGAAACTCGGGGCACAACCCGGCGACTGTATCGGAACCCTGGCCTGGAATGATCACCGGCACTTCGAGCTGTACTACGCAACCTCGTGCAGTGGACTGGTTTGCCACACGATTAATCCGCGACTGTTTACTGAACAGATCGCCTACATTATTCAGCATGCAGAAGATCGCTGGCTGTTTATCGACCCGGCGTTTGTGCCTGTGGTGGAATCGATCGCGGCCAGCCTTCCCGGTGTAAAGGGGTTTGTCATTCTGTGTGACCAGGCACAAATGCCGGCCACCACCTTGCGCAACACCATTTGTTATGAAGCATTGCTTACCGGCGAGCCATCTGGTTTTTCGTGGCCCGAACTCAATGAACAAAGTGCGGCGGCACTTTGCTACACCTCAGGTACCACCGGTAATCCCAAGGGGGTGCTTTATTCCCACCGCGCGATGACCCTGCATACCTACGGTGTGTTGATGCCGAACGCATTCTCACTGCAGGAATATGAAGCGGTAATGCCGGTGGTGCCCATGTTTCATGTCAATGCCTGGTCGCTCCCTTATGCCGCACCGGTTATGGGGGCGAAACTGGTGTTGCCCGGCCCGAAAATGGGCTGCGGCGAAACACTGTGTGCCCTGATCCAGGAAGAAAACGTCAATGTGGCGGCGGGGGTGCCGACGGTCTGGCTGGCCCTGTTGCAATACCTGCGCGAAACCGCACAGGAAGTTCCAAGCCTGCAACGGGTTATTGTCGGTGGCGCGGCCTGTCCCTGGTCGATCATGCAGGAGTTTGAAAAGAGACACGGGGTTTATACCCACCACGCCTGGGGTATGACGGAAATGAGTCCACTCGGCACTTTCAACGGCTGGCTGCCGGAAAATATCCAGCCACAAGAGCGCAGGAGACGACGGCTCAAACAGGGGCGCGCGGCATTCGGAGTGGAAATGCGCATCGTCGATGACAGCGGCAAACGCCTGCCCCACGACGGTATTGCGTTTGGCGCATTACAGGTACGGGGCCCCTGGATCTGCGAACGCTATTTCAAGTCCGAAGCTTCTGCTCTCACTACCGATGGCTGGTTTGATACTGGCGATGTGGCGACCATTGATGCAGACGGTTACCTCGGCATAACCGACAGAACCAAAGACGTGATCAAATCCGGCGGAGAATGGATTTCGTCCATCGAGCTGGAAAATATTGCGGTAGCCATGCCGGAAATCCGTGAGGCGGCGGTCATCGGTATTGCCCATGAGAAATGGGATGAACGACCGCTGCTGGTAGTGGTACCCACACCGGGTGCTGCCGTGGATACGACTGAAATTCTGGATCGCTTTCACGGCAAGGTTGCCCGCTGGTGGATTCCCGACGACTGCCTGGTGGTAGAAACCATCCCCCATACCGCCACTGGAAAGATCAGTAAAAAAGATCTGCGTATCCAACTGGCGGATTACCGCTGGCCGGAAACCCTTTCGGCGTAGCCGGTTGCACGCTCAATACAAACAATGGTTTCCAGGCAATTGTCGGCGGCCACTCCCGGTCCTGGCGAGGGGTTCCATTAGCGCAGGCCCCGCTGGGGAACCTGCGCTGGCGCGCGCCGAAAAGTCCGGTTGCCTGAACCAGAGTGACAACTGGGTTCTGCGCTTACTGCGCACCTTGCGGAGGCTTGCTACCGGGCTTTGCGGTTTGGATTGGGAAAGCGCGAGCCTATAATGGAAGCATCCCGGGAAGACTCCCCCGTCGCAGGACGAGGTGGAGTGCCAAGAAGAAGCGGTCCGTAACGGAGGCTGGACATGCCCTTACGACATATGCCCGCACTGGGCAGCCACTGATCATGAAAGTGATTTCAGCGAGTGGAAAGAGGTAGGGTAGTTTTCAGTCAGCTTGTTTGGGTAAATGGGACTGGCGGTCGATGCAAATCGGCCGCCTTGTATTTTTGGGCGCCAGAAATTGCAGCCTGTTTGTGACTAACCTCTCAAGTGCGCCTGACCGGGCTCGCCAAACCACCAAAACCACAATACTGTGATGCTCTTATGACACCGCTGTCATATTTTTATTAAAAATGACAGCGGTGTCATATTGCCCGGAAGCCGGCAGGTTTTTGCTCGGCAGCTGGGGATTCGAGAGGTACCAGCAGTACCGGCATAAGTTGTTGCATGCCGTTCAATCGGGGGCAAGGGTGCCCGCCGAGGTATGGCGGAACGCGCACAGACAAGCTGTCCCCGTTGATAAACCTGATCAAAAAAAGATAACGAACAAGGTGAAAATCAATGAAAGGGCTTACACCCAGCCACTGGCGCCGCGCACTGTTAGCGCTCGGCCTTGCCAGTTCTTCCGCCATCGCCGCGCCCGGTGCGCCGACCATCGAATGGATGGAAACCAGTTTTGCCATCATCGAGGTGGACGATGCCGCCACCGCCTACGAGCAGCTGATTACCGTCAACGATTACGCCGAAGTACCCGTTGCCTGGTCCAAGTGGTCCGGTGATCCGGCCACCAGCGCCCAGTACCTGCTGAACGGCGAAGTGGTGTTCGAGCAGAGTCTCAGTGGCGGCGGCGATACCCAGACCGGTTCCGCCACCCTGCAGGTGAGCGAGGGCGGCCAGTATGCGCTTCAGGTCGCGCTGTGTAACGACGACGGCTGCGCAACTTCCGCGGCGAAGGATATCGTCGTCGCCGATACCGATGGCAGCCACCTGGACCCGATTACCCTGACTGCCGGAGAAAACAACCAGCCTTATACCAACACTTCCGGCTCCGTTGTCGGTACTTATTTTGTGGAGTGGGGCGTATACGGCCGCAAGTTCTCCGTGGACAAAATCCCGGCCTACAACCTGACGCACATCATCTACGGCTTCGTACCCATCTGTGGTGGCGACGGCATCAACGACAGCCTGAAAGAAATTGAAGGCAGCTTTGCCGCGCTGCAGCGCTCCTGTTCCGGTCGTGAGGACTTCAAGGTTTCTCTGCACGACCCGTTTGCGGCGGTGCAGAAATCCCAGAACGGCCAGACGTTCTCGGATCCCTACAAGGGCAACTTTGGCCAGCTGATGGCTCTGAAGCAGGCCTACCCGGACCTGAAAATCCTGCCCTCCATCGGCGGCTGGACCCTGTCTGATCCCTTCTTTTTCTTTGGCGATACGGCCAAGCGCAAGACTTTTGTGGACTCGGTGGAAGAATTTATCCGCACCTGGAAATTCTTTGATGGTGTGGATATCGACTGGGAATACCCGGGCGGCCAGGGTGCCAATGCAAGCCTCGGCGACCCGGCGGCGGACGGTGAAACCTACCGCCTGCTGATGCGCGACCTGCGCGCGATGCTGGACCGGGTTGAGCAGGACACCGGTCGTGAATACGAGCTGACCTCCGCCATCGGTGCCGGCTCTGACAAGATCGAAGACGTGGACTACATGGCTGTTCAGCAGTACATGGATTACTTCTTCGTGATGACCTACGACTTCTACGGTGGCTGGAGCAACGAAGTTCTCGGTCACCAGACCGCGCTGTATGCGCCGTCCTGGCGCCCGGACACCGACTACACCACCGACAACGGCATTCAGGCGCTGCTCGCCGAGGGTGTGGATCCGGGCAAGCTGGTGGTGGGGGCTGCCATGTACGGCCGGGGCTGGACCGGCGTTTCCGGCTGGACCGGTGGCGACCATATGACCGGTACCGCTACCGGCATGGTTAGCGGCACCTGGGAAGCGGGGGTTGTGGACTACCGCGATATTGTCGGCCGTATCGCCACCGGAGAGTGGCAGGAGTATTACGATGCTACCGCGGAAGCGCCCTACATCTTCAAGCCGAGCACCGGTGACCTGATCACCTATGACAACCACCGCTCCGTGCTGGCCAAGGGCGCCTACGTGCAGTCGAAAAGCCTGGCCGGTCTCTTCTCCTGGGAGATCGATGCGGACAACGGCGATATTCTCAATGCCATGCACGAGAGCCTCGGCCATGGTGATGGCCCCGGTAACCGCAAGCCGACCGCACGTGCCGGCGGCGACCAGTCCGTCGACGGCGGCGTGAGCGTGACCCTGGATGGCAGCGACTCCAGTGACCTGGACAACGACCCGCTGACTTACCAGTGGACTCAAACCGGTGGTGCTGAGGTTGCGCTGCAGAACGCGACCAGTGCCGTTGCCTCTTTCGTTGCTCCGGGCGTTTCCGGTGACCTGACTTTCACTCTGAGCGTCAATGACGGTGCCGAGACAGACACCGACACGGTCGTGGTGAGTGTATCCGCAGGTCAGGAAAACCGCGCTCCGGTATCCGATGCCGGTGCTGATCAGATGGTGGTGACGCCTGCTGTTGTGACCCTGGATGGTTCCGCTTCCAGCGATCCGGATGGCGACAGCCTGAGCTATGCCTGGACCCAGGTCCGCGGTACCCCGGTAACCCTCAGTGACGCTGCGGCGGCCACCCCGACTTTCTCTGCTGCACAAGTCGCGGTTGAAGACGAACTGGTGTTCGAGCTGAACGTCAGCGATGGCGAGCTGAGCGATGCAACACCGGATCAGGTTAGCGTGTTCCTGTTGGCTGAAAACACCCCGCCGGAAGTCTCTGTACCTGCCAGCATCACCATTGCCGAAGGCGCCACTGATTCCGTCACTGCCGTGGCTACCGACGCCGATGGCGACAGCCTGAGCTACACCTGGTCCGGTATGGCCAGCGGTACCGGTGCCACCATCGGCATTACCGCACCGCAGGTCTCCGCCGACACCGACTTCGCTCTCACCGTGACCGTGAGCGACGGCATGGACAGTGTCAGCGCCGACGTTATCGTCACCGTGACCAATGAGGGCGGCAGTGGCGAAACCTGTGCAACCACCGATCCGAATGCCGGCAGTTTCCCGGCCTGGCAATCCGGTTCCACCTATCTCGGTGGCGATCAGGTGAGCCATGACAACCTGGTGTGGGAAGCCAAGTACTGGACCCAGGATGAGCCCGGTATCGGCGCCGCCAGCTGGAAGCTGCTCAGCGATATCGAAGTTCCCTGGAATGCGTCCACTGCCTACAACGGTGGCGACGAGGTCAATTACAACGGCCTGCGCTATCGCGCCAAGTGGTGGACCCAGGGCCAGCAGCCGGACACTTCTTCCGACTGGGAAGAAATCGGTCCCGCGACCTGTAATTAACTCCCTCTCTGATTAAGTAGTACCGCAGTAAGCAGAGGGCGCCACGGCGTCCTCTGTTCTTTCTGTTTATTGATAAGCCGAAAAAGGAAATAACAATGAAAAGTCGCTTACTGGGGCTGATCGCCCTCGCGCTTTTCTCGGTTGAGGCCGCAGCAGTGGATTGCAGTGCGCGCCCGACCTGGGAAAGCAGCGCCATTTATGTCGGTGGGAATCCGGTGCAACACCAGGGTAACGCCTACACCGCGAATTACTGGACCCAGAACAACAACCCGGCGACCAATTCCGGCACCTGGGATTTTTGGAAATACGACGGTGCCTGTGACGGTAGCTCATCGTCTGGTGGTTCCAGTTCTTCCTCCTCGAGTTCCAGTTCTTCATCCAGCTCGTCCTCGAGCTCTTCAAGTTCATCGAGCTCTTCCGGCGGATCCGGTAGTTCCGGTGGTGGCAGCTGTACTTCGGCGCAGTACCTGGCGGGTACCGCATACAGCGCCGGTGATGTGGTACAGAACGTCGGCCAGGAGTTTATCTGCAACATCGCCGGCTGGTGTTCCTCTTCCGCGGCCTGGGCTTACGAGCCGGGTGTGGGGATGCACTGGCAGGATGCCTGGAGCCTGGCAGGGGACTGCGGCAGCAGCTCGTCCAGCAGTTCCGGTAGTGGTGGCTCGGGCTCTTCAGGCTCCTCCAGCGGTTCCTCCGGCGGCAGTTCCTCGGGCGGCTCTTCTGGCGGTTCTTCTGGCGGCTCTTCTGGAGGGAACAGCGGCTTGCTGCCCAAGCACGCACTGGTGGGCTACTGGCACAACTTTGACAATGGTTCCGGCCTGGTGCGTATCAGCGCAGTTTCCGATGTGTGGGATGTGATCGTGGTGGCCTTTGCGGATGATGCGGGCAACGGCAGTGTTGCATTCAACCTGGATCCGGGGCTCGACAAGCAGCAGTTTATTGCGGATATCGCCGCCAAGCGCGCCGCGGGCAAGATCGTGATCGTCTCCTTCGGCGGCCAGAACGGCACCGTGACCCTGAACAGTGCGGAGAACGTCACCAACTTCGTCAACAGTACCGCAGCGATGATGGATGAGTACGGTTTCGACGGTATCGACATCGACCTGGAATCCGGTGCCGGGGTGATGCACGGGGCGCCGGTGATCGAGAACATGGTTGCGGCGGTAAAGCAGTTGAAACAGCGCTACCCGAACATGTACTTGTCGATGGCGCCGGAACATCCCTATGTGCAGGGCGGTTATGTGTCCTACACCGGCATCTGGGGCGCTTACCTGCCGATGATCGACCAGCTGCGCAATGAGCTGGACCTGCTGCACGTGCAGCTGTACAACAACGGCGGCCTGTCCACGCCGTATCGCGGTCAGGCGTATGCGGCCGGTTCTGTCGATATGATGGTCTCCTCGGCGCTGATGCTGATCGAAGGCTTCCCGCTTGGGGGTGGCTCCGCCGGCTTCTTCGACGGACTCGCACCGTCGCAGATCGGCCTGGCGCTGCCGTCAGGCCCGAGCGCTGCGGGCAGCGGCTTTGCTACGACTGCGGATATCAACCGTGCGCTGGACTGCCTCACCGCGCAGCAGAACTGCGATACGCTGACCCCGAGCCAGGCCTATCCCACCTTCAACGGCGTGATGACCTGGTCCATCAACTGGGACATGCACGACGGCGGTATCTTCTCCGGCCCGGTTGGCAGTCACGTGCATAACCTGCCCTGATGTAACCGAAGCGCTCTGGCTTAATGTCAGGGCGTTTTCAGGCACAAAAAAACCCGGCAATTGCCGGGTTTTTTTGTGGTTTCACTGTTGCCGCTTAGCGGTCGTCCAGGGAAACGTAGTCGCGAGAGGTGTAGCCGGTGTACAGCTGGCGCGGGCGACCGATCTTGTACGGGTTGGAGATCATCTCGTTCCAGTGTGCGATCCAGCCGGCGGTACGGCCGGTGGCGAAGATCACGGTGAACATATCGGTGGGGATACCGATGGCCTTCATGATGATACCGGAGTAGAAGTCCACATTCGGGTAGAGTTTCTTCTCGACGAAGTACTCGTCTTCCAGCGCGATCTTTTCCAGCTTCTTGGCGATGCGCAGCAGCGGGTCGTTCTCGGCGCCCATGGCACCCAGAACCTCGTCGCAGATGCCCTGCATCACGCGGGAGCGCGGGTCGAAGTTCTTGTACACGCGGTGGCCGAAGCCCATCAGGCGGAACGGGTCGTTCTTGTCCTTGGCCTTGGCAACGTACTCGTCGATACGGCTCTCGTCGCCGATCTCTTCCAGCATGTTCAGTACCGCTTCGTTGGCGCCGCCGTGCGCCGGGCCCCACAGGGTGGCAATACCGGAGGAGATACAGGCGAAGGGGTTGGCACCGGAGGAGCCGGCCAGACGCACGGTAGAAGTAGAGGCGTTCTGCTCGTGGTCGGCGTGCAGCAGGAAGATCACGTCCATGGCCTTGGCCACAACCGGGTCGATCTTGCTCGGCTCACAGGGGTTGCCGAACATCATGTGCAGGAAGTTCTCGGAGTAGCTGAGGCTGTTGTCCGGATACATGAACGGCTGGCCCTTGCTGTGCTTGTAGCACATGGCGGCCAGGGTCGGCATCTTGGCAATCAGGCGGTCAGCGGAGATCTTGCGGTGTTCGGGGTCGGTGATATCGAGGGAGTCGTGGTAGAAGGAGGCGAGGGCGCCAACCACGCCACACATCATGGCCATCGGGTGGGCGTCGTAGCGGAAGCCCTTGAAGAAGTTGACCAGTGATTCGTGCACCATGGTGTGGTTCATGATGCTGCTGACGTATTCCTTCTTCTGCTGAACGTTCGGCAGTTCGCCGTTCATCAGCAGGTAACAGGTTTCCAGATAGTCAGACTTTTCTGCCAGCTGCTCGATGGGGTAGCCGCGGTGCAGCAGAACACCCTTGGCGCCATCGATATAGGTGATCTTGGATTCGCAGGAGGCGGTGGACATGAAGCCCGGGTCGTAGGTAAACAGGCCCTTGCCGGCGAGGCTTGAGACGTCGACAACGTCAGGGCCGGCTGTGCCAGAGTGGACCGGAAGGTCAATAGCGCCGTCGAAACCGTCGACCGTGAGTTGAGCTTTCTTGTCGGACATTGTGGACTCCTAAAAACTATTCTTTAGCCAGCTTTTTCTTTCCACATAAACCTCTGAACTACATCAGTGGTTCTACGGGCCGGGTGCGGTTTGCCCCTCGCTTATTATGAGCACCTTCTAATGGGTCAAGTTGCGATTGGGCCCACGCAAAACCCGGGAAGTGCCGGATTCTACGAGCTCGGAGGGCCGTCGTTGGCTGCATCCGGACGCGGATATGAGGCTAGCGGGCTTTTGAGCGCGGCCAAACTTAAGTGCCGCGCCCCAAATTGTCAAACCAAATTAGGGGTTTGAGTCCGCTTCCTATCCGCAGGATCTTCGGTGCTGGGCCCAGGTGGCAGGGAATTTGCCTGTTACCCTGCTTATATCGCTGGGGGAAATTCGGTGGCCGACTTCTACCCGGGTCATACCTTGGTCGGTTGTGTGGCGTGGCAGTCGACTGATACAAAGCTGCCGCAAACCTCGGGGCCTTCGTTGTTTTTTGCAACCCGAATGCCTATAATCCGCGCGGCTTGCGCCTTGGTAAGGCCAGTTTGTACAAGACCTCTACAGGTTGTGCGCAGATTGAACAGCAAGCTCGCCCTTTCTTAACAGTGAATCAACGGGCGCCCCGTCTTCAGGGCAACAAGGTGTTTTTCCTGTGAATAAAAACAGACCTGTCAATTTAGACATTTCTACTATCAAGCTCCCCGCTGCCGCACTGGTTTCCATTCTGCATCGTATTTCCGGCGTTGTGCTTTTTGCTGTCGTCGCGCTGCTGCTGTGCATGCTGGACGCCAGTTTGGAATCCGAGCAGGGTTTTCAAGAAGTAGCAGATACTTTCAACAGTGTCCCGGCAAAGCTCATTCTGTGGGTTGCCCTGGCTGCTCTCATTTACCACCTGATCGCTGGTGTGCGTCACCTGCTGATGGATGTGGGTATTGGTGAGAGCCTGGATGGTGGTCGCCGCGGTGCGGTCACAGTACTGGTGCTTTCAGTCATTCTCATTCTGCTGGCGGGGGTACTGATATGGTAAAGGCAGTAACGGGATTTGGTCGTAGCGGTCTGTACGACTGGTTCATTCAGCGCGTCAGTGCCGTGGTGCTGGTGGCTTACACCCTCTTTATAGTGGGCTTCATCTTTCTCTCCAAGGATTTCGGCTACGACAGCTGGTCCGCGCTGTTCGAGCAGCGCTGGGTGCGTGTATTCAGCCTGGTGGCCCTGATCTCCACTATTGCACACGCCTGGATCGGTCTCTGGTCCGTGATCACTGACTACCTCACCAACCGCATGATGGGTGGCAAGGCGACTGTCCTGCGCATCCTGGTTGAAGTGCTGCTGGGCGCGGTTGCCGTGTTCTACGCGGTGTGGGGCATTGAAATTCTGTGGGGTGTGTAAGACATGTCGAATATGCGAACTATTACCTTTGACGGTATCGTAATTGGCGGCGGCGGCGCAGGTATGCGCGCGGCGCTGCAGATGGCCCAGTCCGGTTTCAAGACTGCGGTAATCACCAAAGTATTCCCGACCCGTTCGCACACGGTATCCGCCCAGGGCGGTATCACTTGCGCGATCGCCAGTGACGACCCGAACGACGACTGGCGCTGGCACATGTACGACACCGTAAAGGGTTCCGACTATATCGGCGACCAGGATGCCATCGAGTACATGTGCTCCGTGGGTCCGGAAGCGGTGTTCGAACTGGAGCATATGGGTCTGCCTTTTTCCCGTACCGAGGAAGGCCGTATCTACCAGCGCCCGTTCGGCGGCCAGTCCAAGGACTTTGGTCGCGGTGGTCAGGCTGCACGTACCTGTGCCGCTGCTGACCGTACCGGTCACGCGCTGCTGCACACCCTTTACCAGAACAACGTCAAGCACAACACCGTGTTCTTGAACGAATGGTTCGCGGTCGACCTGGTGAAGAACCAGGACGGTGCTGTGGTGGGTGTGATCGCCATCTGTATCGAAGACGGCGAAGTCGTATTCATCAAGTCCAAGGCCACCGTATTCGCCACCGGCGGTGCCGGCCGTATCTTCGCTTCCACCACCAACGCGCACATCAACACCGGTGACGGTGTCGGTATGGCCCTGCGTGCCGGTATGCCGGTGCAGGACATCGAAATGTGGCAGTTCCACCCCACCGGCATTGCCGGCGCGGGCGTGCTGGTGACCGAAGGTTGTCGCGGTGAAGGCGGCTACCTGATCAACAAGGACGGCGAGCGCTTTATGGAGCGTTACGCGCCCAACGCCAAAGACCTGGCTTCCCGCGACGTGGTGGCCCGCTCCATGGTGCTGGAAATCCTCGATGGCCGCGGTGCTGGCCCCAACGGCGACCACGTATTCCTGAAGCTCGACCACCTGGGTGAGGAAGTGCTGCACAGCCGCCTGCCGGGTATCTGTGAGCTGGCCAAGACCTTCGCCCACGTGGATCCGGTCAATGCGCCGATCCCGGTGGTGCCGACCTGTCACTACATGATGGGCGGTATCCCCACCAACGTTCACGGTCAGGCCCTGACCCAGGACGCCTCCGGTAACGACCAGGTTGTCGACGGCTTCTACGCCTGTGGCGAAGTTGCCTGTGTATCCGTACACGGCGCCAACCGCCTGGGCGGCAACTCGCTGCTGGACCTGGTGGTGTTCGGTCGCGCATCCGGCCTGTTCATCGAGAAGGCGCTGCGCGAAGGTGTTGAAAACCGCGAAGCTTCCGAATCCGATATCGAAGCGGCAATGGCGCGCCTGAATCGTCTGGAAACCACCAATGACGGTGAATCCGCGGCGAGCCTGCGCACCGAGCTGCAGAACGTGATGCAGAACCACTTCGGTGTATTCCGTCGCGGCGACTACATGGCCGAGGGTGTGAAGAAGCTGGAAGGCCTGCGCGAGCGCATCGCCAATGTGCGTCTCGACGACAAGTCCCGCGCCTTCAATACCGCCCGTATCGAAGCGCTGGAACTGCAGAACCTGCTGGAAGTGGCGGAAGCAACTGCCATCGCCGCAGAGGTCCGCACCGAAAGTCGCGGTGCCCACGCCCGCGAAGACTTCCAGGAGCGCGACGACGAGAACTGGCTGTGCCACTCCATGTACTTCCCGGCTGAAAAGCGTGTCGGCAAACGTGCGGTTAACTTCGCGCCGAAGACCGTCGACACTTTCGAGCCGAAAGCGCGTACTTACTAATTCGGGAGCGGAAGCATTATGTTGAAAGTAAGCATCTACCGTTACAACCCGGACACGGATTCTGCCCCTTACATGCAGGATTACGAGCTGGACACCCAGGGCAAAGACCTGATGGTGCTGGACGTGCTGGAACTGCTGAAGGCGGAAGACCCGTCCCTGGCGTTCCGTCGCTCCTGCCGTGAAGGCGTGTGTGGCTCCGATGGTATGAACATCTCCGGCAAGAACGGCCTGGCCTGCGTCATGCCGATCTCCGAAGCCGCGCCGAAAGGCAAACTGGTCCTGCGCCCGCTGCCGGGCCTGCCGGTGATCCGCGACCTGGTCGTGGATATGGAACAGTTCTACACCCAGTACAAGAAGATCGAGCCTTTCCTGCAGAACGACACCCCGGCTCCGGCCATCGAGCGCCTGCAGTCGCCGGAAGATCGCGAGAAGCTGGACGGCCTGTACGAGTGTATCCTGTGCGCCTGCTGTTCCACCGCTTGCCCGTCCTTCTGGTGGAACCCGGACAAGTTCATCGGCCCGGCTGGCCTGCTGCAGGCGTACCGCTTCCTGGCGGACAGCCGCGACGAGGCAACCGACGAGCGACTGAGCAAACTGGATGACCCCTTCAGCGTATTCCGCTGCCACGGTATCCAGAATTGTGTAAACGTGTGTCCCAAGGGGTTGAACCCCACCCGGGCCATCGGTCATATCCGCAATATGCTGATAACCCGCGCCGTATAGCGCAGCGTCTGAAGCCAGGTGCAGCGCTTTCCCAGGACGGGGAGCGTGGGTTACCCACCAAAAATAACCACAATTAGGCCGATAGCAGTGCAGTTGTCAGGCCTATACGAAAAAGGGGAGGTGTCTTTTCAGCGCCTCCCCTTTTGTGAGTGAAAAGACAGGAAAGAGCGGCGCAGTATTTTCAGAGGGTGTGCGCCGACAATCGAGGTAGGCATTAAATGCACGAAAGCACTATGGAGGCGCTCTGGCGCACTTCGCATATCTCCGGCGGTAACGCCGGCTATGTGGAGGAGCTGTACGAGACCTATCTGCACGACCCCAATGGCGTCCCGGAAGAGTGGCGCAATTACTTCGACAGCTTGCCCCGGGTAGCCGGCGGCGACGTGTCACATGCGGCCATTCGTCATCATTTCGAACTGATGGCCAAAAACCGCACCCGTCCTCTCTCCGCTCCCGGCGCCGGCTCAGTCAATATTGAGCACGAGCGCAAGCAGATCAAAGTTCTGCAGCTCATCAACTCCTACCGTCACCGCGGCCACAAAAAGGCGACCCTCGACCCGCTGGGCATCATGGCCCGCGAGCAGGTGCCGGATCTGCAGTTGAATTACCACGGCCTGACCGAAGGCGATTTCGATACCACCTTCCAGACCGGCGACCTGTTCTTCGGCAATGGCGAAGCCACCCTGCGCGATATCGTCCAGGGCCTGGAGAGCACCTACTGCGGCACTCTGGGTGCGGAAATCATGCACCTGTCCAACCTGGACGAACAGCAGTGGTTCCAGCAGCGCCTGGAACGCAGCCTGAGCAAGCCGAGCTTTGGCGACGACATCCGCACTGAAATTCTGCAGCGCCTGTCTGCTGCAGAAGGCCTGGAACGTCACCTGGACTCCAAGTACCCGGGCACCAAGCGCTTTGGTGTGGAAGGCGGCGAGAGCCTGATCCCGCTGATGGACGCGCTGATTCGCCGCTCCGGTACCTACGCGGTAAAAGAAATCGTGATCGGCATGGCCCACCGCGGCCGCCTGAATACCCTGGTCAATATCCTGGGTAAAAACCCGGCGGACCTGTTCGAGGAATTCGAGGGCAAGAAAACCCTGGATACCTCCGGTGACGTGAAGTACCACCAGGGCTTCTCTTCCAACGTGATGACCCCCGGTGGCGAAGTGCACCTGGCGCTGGCCTTCAACCCCTCGCACCTGGAAATCTGTGCGCCGGTGGTGGTTGGTTCTGTACGCGCGCGCCAGGACCGCCGCGGCGACAGCACCGGCGAGAAGGTGATGCCGATCAATATCCACGGTGACGCGGCCTTTGCCGGCCAGGGTGTGGTGCAGGAAACCCTGCAGATGTCCCAGACCCGCGGCTACTACACCGGCGGCACCATCCACCTGGTACTGAACAACCAGGTGGGCTTTACCACCAGC
>ENA-ORCV01000399-ORCV01000399.1-marine-metagenome-genome-assembly--contig:-NODE-399-length-33278-cov-4.223186_pt1 | contig 33278 bp, 30 predicted proteins | sample MGYA00237779_ERZ508509 | MGnify/ENA primary metagenome ERZ508509 (study PRJEB26180, sample SAMN06268772) | marine metagenome | isolation source: Bioluminescent Bay, La Paraguera, Puerto Rico | place... | reverse complement strand
AAATCGCCGGCGTCGTCGGTCTCGTCCTTTTAGGACTGGCCTTCGCCGTCCCCAATCTCCTGAGCGAAGAGACCCGGAACAGTCTGCCGGGTTTCCTGCCGCGCACCACGATCAATCTCGGTCTCGATCTTCAGGGCGGGTCCTCTCTACTGCTCGGCGTCAAGACGGACAAGGTCATCGACGACCGCATGAAGTCACTGATGACCGATATCCGCCGGGAGATGCGTCCCAACCGCGCCAGCAACAAGGAACGCATTTCAATTGCAAACCTTGTCTATAATGCTGAGACCAGCACGGTGACGTTGCGGGTGCGCGATGAAAGCGACGCCGACGAAGCCGAAGACCGCGTGCGCGATATCACCAAGCCCGGCATAGGAAGCACGTTCGGTCTAGGAACGCGCCCTTATATTGTTTCGCGCGACGGTCCCCGCATCGACATCGCCATGACCTCTGACGCGCAGATCTATTATTCAAGTGAAGCAGTGCGCGATTCGATCGAGGTCGTGCGCCGGCGTATCGATCCCGCCGGCAACAAGGAAGTCTCTATCGCGCCGCAAGGCGAGAACCGCATCGTGGTTCAGGTGCCGGGCGACAATGACCCGGAAGCGCTGAAAGCGATCATCAACCGTACCGGCCAGCTCAGCTTTCACCGGCAGGACCCGACTGTCGATCCCTCGGGGCCGATGCCGCCCGGACGCATGCTGGTGCCGTTTGCGGAATTCGAGGGGTCCGGCGCGCCGCCGATCGTGCTTCACGAAGAGGCGGAAGTCACCGGGGATATGGTCAATAACGCCTGGGCTTCGCCCAATAGCGAAACCGGCGGTTTCCAGATCAATTTCGAATTCGACACGCGCGGCGCGCGCCGTTTCTCCGATTACACCCGTAACAATATCGGCGCGGTTTTCGCGATCATCCTCGACAATGAGGTCATCTCCGCACCAACTATCCAGTCGGCGATCACTACCGGTTCGGGCCGCATCACCGGCAATTTCACCGCCGCTGAAGCGTCGCAGACCGCGCTGCTGATCCGGTCCGGCGCCTTGCCGGCGGAGCTGACGACGCTTGACCAGCGCACCATCGACCCGACGCTCGGCGCCGATTCGGTGAAAGCCGGCGCGGAGGCGCTCCTGCTCGGTTTCGTACTGGTCATCATCTATATGGTGGTGAGCTACGGTCGGTTCGGGATCTACGCCGATATCGCGCTCATCGCCAACGTCATCCTGATCGCCGGCGCGCTGTCGCTCATGGGCTCGACCCTGACCCTGCCGGGCATCGCCGGCATCGTCCTTACCATCGGCATGGCGGTTGACGCCAACGTGCTGATCTTCGAGCGCATCCGCGAAGAACTGATGAACGGCAAGAAGCCGATCAACGCCGCCGAACTCGGTTATGAAAAAGCCTGGTCGGCGATTCTCGACGCCAACGTTACGACCTTCCTCGCGGCGCTGATCATGTTCCAGCTCGGCGCAGGGCCGGTGCGCGGATTTGCGATCACGCTTGCGGTCGGCGTCGTGACCTCGGTCTTTACGGCCTATGTGCTGACGCGGCTGCTGGCCGGAGGCTACCTCCTCAAGGCGCGGCCGCAGACGATGAAACTGTAACGGGGACGAGACCCATGCTTTTGAAACTTTTCCCCGACAATACCAAGATCGGCTTCACGAAACTCCGTTTCGCGGCGTTTGCTTTTTCAAGCGCCCTGATTGTCGGCTCGATCTTCGCGCTGATGACCATGGGCCTCAATTTCAGTATCGATTTCCTTGGCGGCGCGACTATCGAGGTCACCGATGAAGAGCCGCTTGATATCGCGGAAATCAGGAGCACGGTGAACGCGCTCAATGTCGGCAATGTCGATGTGCAACTGACCAAGGATTTTATCGACGCGAAAGAATCCGCCGTGGTTTTCGTTGAACGCCAGACGGCGACGAATGTGCCTGAGGGCGTCGATCAGGCAACCGCTGACGAGGAAGTGCAGCAGGAAGTCGCGACGAAAGTGCAAAATGCGCTGCAGGAGCTTCTCGGCGATAATATGGTCGTCCTGAAACGCGACGTTGTCGGTCCGACGGTTTCCGGCGAACTGATCGAGAAGGGCGTCACCGCCGTCATCCTCGCCATCGCCATGATGCTGATCTATATCTGGCTGCGTTTCGAGTGGCAGTTTTCAGTCGGCGCCATTGTCGCGCTGGTTCATGACGTGATCATCACCATGGGGATGTTCGCGGTCACGCAGCTGAAATTCGAACTCGCCATCATCGCCGCGATCCTGACTATTGTCGGCTACTCCATGAACGACACGGTGGTCGTTTACGACCGCGTGCGTGAGAACTTGCGCAAATACAAGCAAAAGCCGTTGCGCGAGCTTATCGACCTGTCGATCAACGATACGTTGACCCGAACCGTGATGACCTCGGGCACCACCTTGCTTGCGCTGCTCGCGCTGGCGATCTTTGGCGGTACGGTGCTGCGCGGCTTCACCATGGCGATGGTCTGGGGGATCGTGATCGGCACCTATTCGTCGATCTTCGTCGCGTCGCCGTTCCTGCTGCTGACCGGCGTCAAGCGCGACTGGTCGAAACAGCCTGCCGCCGCGACGCCTTAGGCGAACAAACGTAAATAGCGCATCGCGAACACGCTTCGTCCTTCGAGACGCAAAATCCTTCATCCTGAGGAGGCGCGGAGCGCCGTCTCGAAGGGCGAAGGATTTTGCTCCTCAGGATGAAGCGACTGCGCCTACGCCTTCTTTAAATTCTCGTTCACGAAATCCCAGTTCACGAGGTGATCGAGAAACGCGTCGATATAGGCGGGGCGCTTGTTCTGATAATCGAGGTAATAAGCGTGCTCCCACACATCCATGGTGAGGAGCGGCGTCGCCGCGCTGTCGGTCAGCGGCGTTTCCGCATTCGCGGTTTTCACGACTTCGAGTTTGCCGTTTCTGGCGATCAGCCACGCCCAGCCTGAACCGAACTGGGTCGCGCCAGCATTCGCGAAAGCTTCGCGGAAGCCGTCGGCGCCGCCGAACGCTTCCTTGATCGCCGCGCCTGCATCGCCGCCCGGCGCGCCGCCGCCATTCGGTTTCATCGAGTTCCAGTAGAACGTATGGTTCCAGACTTGCGCGGCGTTGTTGAACAGTCCCTGGTTCTCGCCATGAGCGGCGCGGACAATGTCTTCGAGAGACGCATCGTCGAGATCGCCGCCGGCGATCGCCTGATTGGTCTTCTCCACATAAGCCTGATGATGCTTGCCGTAGTGAAAGTCGAGCGTTTCCGCTGAAACATGCGGCGCCAGGTCGCTTTTGCCATAGGGAAGGTCGGGTAGCTTGATCGCCATTACTGCGCCTCTTTCACTTGTTTGCAAAACCGGAACGCCGGACTTAAGCATCTGGGCCGGCTCATGCAATCATATCGGGTGAATCTGTCGGATGGATGACAGTCAAAAAGACGCAGCGGCATATTGTTCCGATCTCGTGCGACGCCGCGATGAAGACCGCTGGCTCGCCGCGCAATATGCAAAAGGCGACGACGCGCGAAAGTTGCTGGCGCTTTACGCGCTGCAATGTGAGTTGCGGCGCGTGCCCGCGTCGGTGAGCGAACCTCCGCTCGGTGAAATCAGGCTGCAATGGTGGCGCGATGCGCTCGCCGACATTCGGGATGGCAGGCCGCACCGAAAGCATCCTGTCGTAGAGGAAGCCGCGAGATCGGGCCTTGCGGACAACGCTTTTGCCGATCGTTTCGAAATGGCGATCAGCGCCGCCGCACGGCCGCTCTATGGCGAAGGGTTTTCCGATGCGGAAGATGTCGCCGGCTGGACCGCGGGCGCCGAAGGCGTTTTCGATGCGCTGGCGGTTCAGCTTCTCGGCGGCGGGGATGAGTTTGCGGACGCGGCGGCGCGCGCCGGCGCCGCCTTCGCCATGGCGCGTGAAGGGCGGGGGCTTGCGCCGTCGCTGGCAAGCGAAACTGCGCAGGCGGCGTCGTCATGCTGGAGCGAGACGCGGGAAGCGCTTCGCGCCGCGCCGTCGTCGCTCGCGCCGGCGCTGGCGCATCTGTCTTTAACGCCGCTTTATCTCGCCCGGGGCGACCGGCCGTTTCCTGTCGTGAAACGGTTGAAACTGTTTTCCTGCATCGCCTTCGGCCGGTTCTGATACGTCAGGTGTGGTGTTCGATATTCTGTTCGATCAGCGCCCGGTTATAGGCGGCGAGCGCGCGCACCCGCGATAGATACCCGATCACCTTGTCGCGTTCGGCTTTGTCGACGACCGGCAGGCCGTGCTCTTCGCTTTCGTTCAGAAGCGCAAGCGCCTCGCCGAGAGACTGCCCGCTTTCTAGACGCTCGGCTTCCTTCGACAAGGGAGCGCCCGCCGGCATCTTCTCCATGACGTCGCGCACGCGAATGGTCTGCAGTATGACGCCGTGCGGGCCTTCCGAAAGATCGAAGCCGCGCCGCGACAGTTGCCAGTGGAAGAAGGACTTGCCGCACAGCCACTGGGTCATCAGCGTAGCGATGGCGGCGGCGACCATCAGCGAAATCGTAATCCCGTATTCGCCGGTGAGTTCAAAGGCGATCAGCGTCGTCGAGATCGGTGCGCCGAGAATGGCGCCGGAAACCGCGCCCATGCCGATCATCGCGAAATAGACGGGGCTCGCCGTTGCGCCCGGAAAGTAATGCGCGAGCGCGGCGCCGAAGGCGGCGCCGGCGAAGGCGCCGATGACAAGTCCGGGTGAAAACACCCCCCCGCCGAAGCGGCAGGAGAGCGTCACCGCCGTCGCCGCGACCTTCATCACCACAAGAATGATCAGCAGCGTGATCGAATACTGGCCGGCGAGGGCGTTCGACACCGCTTCATAACCGACCCCGAAGACTTCGGGATGTACGGCGCCCATAAGGCCGATGATGACGCCGCCGATCGGCGGCAGAAGAAGATAGGAAACGCCGTATTTCTGCGCCTGTTCGCGGACGCCGACGGTCAGCCGTTCGGTGGCGACCAGAAAGCCGGAAGCGATCAGCCCGCATATCAGGCCGAGCAGGGCGGCGAGGGGAACATCGATCGTCTGCACGAGCCCGTATGACGGCAGATCGAAAGCGGGAAAGTTTCCGAGATGGATGCGTGCGATAATCGCCGCGGCGACGCTCGCTGCTGCAATCGGCCCGAAGACGGAAAGGGCGTAATTGCCGAGGATCACTTCAAGCGCGAACAGGACCCCGGCCACCGGCGCGTTAAAACTCGCTGACACCGCAGCCGCGGCGCCGCAGCCGAGAAGCGCGCGGCGCTGTTTCGCGGTGAACCCCATGTAACGATTAATGAACGACGCGATCGTGGCTCCGAGATGCACCGCCGGCCCCTCGCGGCCGGCGCTGGCGCCGGCGCCCAGCGAGACCGCCGACACAACCGCCGCCGAGAGCCCCGCGCGCATCGAAATGCGCCCGCCCGCGACGGCGCGGGCCTCGATCACATCCGCAACCGCCTGGCCGCGTCCGCCGGGAAGCCATTTCGCCCTGTCAGCGACGAACAGGATCGCCGAAACCGCCAACCCGCCGATCACCGGCGCCGCCCAGGCGCGCAGGAAACCGAGCGAGGCGGCGCCGCTAACCATGTCTTCCTCGGTGCCGCCGAAGGCAATCATCGATACTGCGTCGATAGCGAAACGGAAGCCGATCACCGCATAGGCGCCGGCGATGCCGATCAGAATTGCAAAAAACCAGACCCGCAGCACGTCGAACCGCTTCAGACGCCGGCGCAGCTTGCGCAGCAAAAGCAGGGAGCGGGCGATATTTCGGTTCATGGGCGAACAGGGACGTTAAGGGATTTCGTTCATATCAGCATTCGCCGGGGAGTCTAAATGTCACGATATGTTTAACGACGCCTTCATCCCGCTTTGACACTATCGTTTCTCAAGTTTTTTGAGGTGGCGATCATGGCGGTAACTGGCGGGTGCGGGGCTCGCGATCAGGGTGATGCAATCGATCCTTCGCGCGCTGCGGGGGCGCTGGCCCGGTGGCGGCGTGCAGCGGCGGAATCGCTGGGGCAGGACCCTGGCGCGCCGCTCGATCAGCCTGACCGCCGTTTGCTGATGTTGCGCGTATTCGGCGCCAGCCGGCGTCTCGCCGAGCTTTGTCTCACGCATCCCGGCGCCGCCGCGGCTTCGTTGATCGACGGCCCTTCCGCGGTGCTCGCCGAAGCGGCGCGCGATCTCGCCGGACTGGATCGCGGCGTAGGCGGGCCAGATGCGCTGCATGCGGCGCTGGCGCCGCTCAAGAACCGGGCCGACATCGCGGTTGCGCTCGCCGAACTCGGCGAGCAGTGGAGCGTCGCTGAAGCGACGTCGGCGCGGGTCGATTTCGCCGAGCGTCTTGTCGAGACTGCTATTCAGTGGCTCGTCCGCGCGGCGGTCAAGCGCGGTGAGCTGACGGTCGCCGACGCCAATCAGTTCATGCGCGGCGTTTTCGTCGTCGCCAGCGGCGATGTCGCCCATGAAGACCTTGCGCCTTACGGTCCTCTCGATCTCGCCATCCTTTACGATGACAATGAGTTTTCCGGCCCCGCCGCGCGCGGCGCCGACCGGGTGTTCGTGCGCATCGGCGCTGAATTCCGCGAAGCGTTCGAGGGCAAGCCCGGCGAATTTCCGCTGTTCGCCCTGAGAACGCCGCTGGGCTCCGGCGTCAGCGGCGCCGGTTACGCGGAAAGCGCCGCTCGGGTGCGCGCCGCCGCGGAAGGTCCGCAGTCGCATGCGTTGAAGGCGTGGCTCGCCGGCGCACGGATTATCGCCGGCGACCGCGTGGCGGGCGGCCAATTCCTCGAAGGCGTTGAAGACCTTGTCTGGGGCGAGGCGCCGATGCTCGATGACGAGATGCGCGCGGCGCTGGAACGGGACAGCGACGATCCGCGTGCGCCGTTCCGGCGTGCAGCCGATCTCTGCCGGCTTGCGGTCGGCGGCGCGAGGCCGCTCTTCCGCACGGCGTCGGCGCGCGGCGTTTTTGAAACCGCAGCGAAATCCCGCGCCCTTTCGCGCGATGCGTCGCGGCGGCTGGTCGCCGGCGAGGAACTCGCCCAGCTCGTCGTCTCGCGCATGCAGATGATGAAAGGCTGTCCCGCCACCGTTCTTACCCGGCCGGACGAACAGGCGGCGCTTGCGCGGCTTTGCGGTTATTCCGCCTACGATGCATTATCGGCGGCGCTGAACGGCGCCCGGCAGGACGCCAACAATACGCTCGACCGACTGATGAACGGCCCGCAGAAAGAAGTCGAATGTTACAAGCCCCGCGATGGCGAGGAAGAGGATGCGGACAAGCTTGAAGATCTCGGCTTCCATAACGGCCAGAGCCTTTCCGCCGCGGTCGACCGATGGGCCCGCCGCGCCGCGCCCGCGGGCGGCGATGCAAGGTTCTCCGCTCATGCGCCGGGACTGCTGACGGAATTCGGGGAGACCCAGAAGCCGAACATGGCTTTCCGCCTGTTCGATCAGCTGGTCAGCAACGCCGATGATGAACAGGATATCTTCGCGCTGGTCGGCGAGGGCGCTGCGCCGCGCGACCCGCTGGTCGATGCGCTCGGCTGCTTCAGCGGCGCTGTTGCGCCGCTTGCTGAAACGGCTGAGGGCATTGCGGCTTTCTTCGAGAAGCCGGGAGCGGAAACGCCCCAGAGCGGTGAAGAATGGTTGTCCCGCTTCACGCCGCCGCCGCTTGGCAAGGCTGATACGCTCGATGCGCTAATCGCCTGGCGGCGTGAAATTATCGCCCGGATTGCGCTCAGCGCCGCAGCGGGCGCGACATCGTTCGACGCCGCCGCAGAAGCGTTCGAGGACGTTCATCTGCGCACGCTCGCCGATGTCTTCGATTTCGCCCGCAAGAACGCGCCCAAGGAAGAAGCCGGCGCCGGCGAGAAGATCGCGCTTCATGTGTTCGATGGCGCAGGCTCGCATCTGCCGGGTTCCGCGACCCATCTCGGCTTCATCGCCGCTGACGATCTTGGCGAGGCAGGCGAGGCGTTTGTAAAACGCTATCTCGACCTGCTGCACGATTTCGGCGAAGGCGTCTTCGCGATTACGCCGGACGCATCGCACCGGCCGTGCGGCGTCTCCGGTCCGCTGGCGCCGTCGCTAGCGGCGTTCAAATCCTATGTTCAGTCGGAAGCGGTCGCCCATGACCAGATCATGCTGGCGCGCGGCCGGGTGATCGCAGGGTCTGACAAGATCGCCGACAAGGCCCGCGACGCCCTGCGCAGCGCCGTTTCGGGCGCGCGCCGCGCCGACATCCTGTTCCGCGATCTCGACCGCGCCCGGGCCCAGCGGATGCGCCGCGAACGGGCGGCGTCCGACTGGGATATCGACCGGCTCGAAGGCGGCCGCCTCGATGTCGAACTGGTGATCAGCACACTGATCTACCGCCACGCCTCGGCTCATCCTTTCGTGCAGGAAACGCGCGTCGGCGAGGCGCTCGACGCCATGGCGCGGTCGGGCCTGCTTCCCGAAGAGACCGCGCAGGCGCTGAAATCCGCCCGTGAATTCTGGGCGCGCCTGCAGGTCGTTCGCGCGCTTGCGCAATGGAGCGATCCGGTGCGCGAGCCGGTGCGGCCGCGTTTCGGCAAGCTGATCGCCCGCGCCGCCGGGGTTCAGAAATTCGATCAGGTGCGCCCGTTGATGAGGGGGTATGCGGACGACGTCACGCGCTGCTACGCCCAGCTTGTGCTCGGCCGCCCGTCCCTGAGCGTGGTGGCGCAGGCCGCGGGTTAGGTTTTAGTTCCAGTCGCGCCGCGCCAGCCAGAACGAGCCGGCGATCATCAAAATCAATCCGCCGGCAAACCCTGTGATCAGGGCCTGCACTGCGCGGTCGGGGGCGGAAGCGAGAATATTGGTCGGCAACAGCCAGGGGAAGTAGACGCCCATCTTGGCGCTGGTGGCGACCACCGCGACGAAAGTGCCGCTAATGCCGGCGACCACCGCGACGGCGAAGCTCTCGAAACGCAGCGCTATGATCGACTGAATGGCGATGACGAGAAAACTCGCAAGCCACATCTTGAACAGGAGAATAGCGAGGAAGCCGAATGGAATGCCGCCTTTAAGCGCTTCGCTCGGCGCAATCAGGCCGCCGGCAGTTCCGCCAAGCAACAGCGCGCACCAGATCAGCACGCTCACGACCGCCATCAGACTGACCGCCAGCGCTGATTTCGAAAGGAGCGTCATCCATTTCGCTCTGGGCGTCGCCAGGCAGTAAGACCAGCCGCGCGTTCCGTGTTCAACCTGCGCAATAAGGGCGGTCATCGCCGTTGCGGTCATCGGCAGGAGAAAATACGCCCAGATGGCGCCGCCGCTCATGGCCACGGTCCTCCACTGGTCGGGCGCGTTGCCGCTGGTGATCACTGCTGTCTGAACAATGAACAGCATCAGCGGCACGCCGAAGATCAGCAGCAGGATCAAGGAACGTTTCAGCTTTAGAATATCAGAACGCAATAGGTTAATCATGACGGGTTCGTTTCGCCTCGCGCAGTCATTTGCAGGAAAAGATTCTCAAGACTTGGACGTTTCAATTCGAAATAACTGATCTCCTGCCCGTCAGTGACGATGGCCGTCAGCAGCGCCGCGCATTCGCGCCGATCGAATGCGCAAGGCGCTTCGACCAAGCCGTTCTTTTCTTCCGCCGCGACGCCTTTTGATTGCAGGAACGAGATCGTACGCTGTGCGTCAGCGGATTGAATCGCCAATGTCGCTTTCGCCTCGGCGATAAGATCATCAAGCCGGCCCTGAAAAAGGGTTTTGCCGTGATTGATCAGCGCGCAATGATCGGCAATCTGCTCAACTTCGACAAGGATATGGCTGGAAAGCAGCACCGTCGCGCCAAAGTCCGCCGGCAGGCGGCGAATGAGCGTGCGCATGTCGGCGATACCTGACGGATCGAGGCCGTTGGTCGGCTCGTCGAGGATCAACAGTTTCGGCGAACCGAGAAGCGCGCGGGCGAGCGCCAGCCGCTGGCGCATGCCCAGCGAGTATTCCTTGACGCGCTTGTCGGCGACCCTGACGAGGCTCACGATCTCCAGCACGCGGTCAATGTCATTGTCGGGACAATCGATGAGCAACGCCGCCGATTTCAGATTCTCCCGGCCCGTCAGATTGCCGTAGAGGGTCGGGGTTTCGACGATCGCGCCGACGCTGGCCAGCGCGTCCTTCCGGTCTGCGGCGAGATCCCGGCCGTTGATCTCGACCGAACCAGCGTTCGGACGGATGAGGCCAAGCAGCATTCTGATCGTTGTTGTTTTGCCGGCCCCGTTGGGGCCCAGAAACCCGAATATGCTTCCGGCCGGCACAGCGAGATTGAGGTCGTCGACAGCGATGAAGGAGCCGTATTTGCGCGAAAGGGATTGAGTTCTTACGGCGCACCTATTGGTCATTTCAATCATTCATCCGTATACACGCATTAATCTCTTGATGCTTTGTGTGAGGATTGCCGGCGGTGCGGTCAACGCCGTCCGCCGCATAATTTCGTCAGTTTAACGCAGCGCCAAACGAGGCGGCCGGTTTCGGCGCCCCCCATGACGATTTTGGTTAAAAGCGCAACTTTATTGTAGCCGTTGAAGCACATAAACCCTCAAGGCTGACGCCAGCCCCGGCGGCGGCGTCTCTTTAAGACGCGCCCGGTCGACCTCTGCGATGAGAGCGGCGAGAGAGCGCCCGTCCTCATTCGCCGCCGCTTCGAGCGCCGTCCAGAACGCATCTTCCAGCGCGATGCTGGTGCGGTGGCCTTTCAGGGTGATCGAACGTTTGCGCATGAAAAAGCGAACCGGTTGCCTCTTGAGATCAGCAACCCGGTTCGCATCCAAAGATCAAGCCCGAAGGGAAAGGCCTGATTAATTCTTCGCCCAGTTGTCGACGCCGTGGGCCCGGATCTTCGAGGTCGCAAGCGCGATGCCGTCGATGATGCCGGCCATATGCGAGACCGCTTCGGAATCGGCGCCCGAAAGGTCCGATCCCAGCGCCTTATAGAGCGTCTCGATATCGACATTATGCGCAAACAGGAATTGCGCGAGCAGGAGCCGGAGCTGGCTGTCGGAAGGTTTGTTGTCCGCCATGTGACCTATCCTCAAAAGTGTAACCGCAAACGCGCTTTCGCGCCTGCCCTGATGAAGCAAGAAGCGGTCCATGCGGGGCGGCGGGCTTGGCGTTAACCACGCCGCGGCTTGAAACGCTTCGCCTTATTGCGGCGTCACCATTTTTTCAGGGCGCACGATCCGGTCATACTCTTCTTCCGTTACGAAACCGAGCTTCACCGCTTCCTCGCGGAGGGTTGTCCCATTCTTGTGCGCCGTCTTGGCGATCTTGGTTGCGTTGTCGTAGCCGATTTCCGGCGCCAGCGCCGTCACCAGCATCAGCGAGCGTCCCATCAGGTCCTGGATGCGTTCTTCGTTCGCTTCGATCCCGGCGACGCATTTGTCGGTGAAGGACTGAGCGGCGTCGGCCAGCAGCCGGATCGATTGCAGGACATTGTAGGCGATCACCGGCTTGAAGACGTTGAGCTCGAAATGGCCCTGGCTGCCGGCGAAGCTCACCGTTGCGTTGTTGCCCATCACCTGCGCGCAGACCATGGTCATCGCCTCGCACTGGGTCGGGTTGACCTTGCCCGGCATGATCGAGGAGCCGGGCTCGTTTTCCGGTAGCGAAATCTCGCCGAGGCCGGAACGGGGCCCGGAGCCCAACAGCCGAATGTCGTTGGCGATCTTGAAAAGGCTCACCGCGATCTCGTTGAGCGCGCCATGGGCTTCGACCATACCGTCATGGGTTCCAAGCGCCTCGAACTTGTTGGGGGCGGTCACGAAAGGGAGTTTCGTGTAGGCTGCGGCTTCCTCGGCGAACTTCTCCGCAAAACCGACTTTCGCATTGATGCCGGTGCCGACGGCGGTGCCGCCCTGCGCCAGCGCGTATAGCCGCGGGAGAACGCCTTCGGCGCGCTCGATCCCGTTCGCGACCATCTGCACATAACCGGAAAATTCCTGACCGAGCGTCAACGGCGTCGCGTCCTGCAAATGCGTGCGGCCGATCTTGATGATGTCCTTGAAGGCGCCTGCCTTGTCGTTCAGTGCATTGCGTAAGAATTGCAGCGCCGGGAGAAGCCGGTGCGCGATCTCTTCGGCGGCGGCGATGTGCATCGCGGTCGGGAAGGTGTCGTTTGAGGACTGGCTGCGGTTCACATGATCGTTCGGATGAACTGGCGACTTCGAGCCGATTTCGCCGCCGAGAAGTTCAATGGCGCGATTGGCGATCACTTCGTTGGCGTTCATGTTGGACTGGGTGCCGGAGCCGGTCTGCCATACCGACAGCGGAAAATGATCGTTGAGTTTGCCTTCGGCGACTTCGCCCGCCGCCTGCGCGATCGCCTCGCCGAGTTTCGGATCGATATTGTCGAGCGCCATATTGGCGCGCGCCGCGCAAAGCTTGACGACGCCAAGGGCGCGGATCAGCGGCGCGGGCATCGTCTCGGTCCCAATGGGGAAATTGATCAGCGAGCGCGCCGACTGGGCGCCGTAATATTTGTCCGCCGGAACCTTGAGCTCGCCGAAACTGTCGGATTCGATGCGGGTGTCGGTCATGGGCGCGCCTCTGCTTACAATCTGTATATAGGAATTGGGCGCCGGATTATCACGGCTTCATGCGGTCGGAAACCGCCAAAATCGATGTTTGTTGAAAGCGCCCGGAAAGCCGTGGGGCTTATTTCTTGCGGAAGGAGTCGAGGCTGACGATATCCGCGCCGTCCTGATTTTTTTCAGCGGGCTGTTCCGGTTCCGTGTCGGCTTCCGGCGCGTCCGGTTCGGCGGGCGTTTCATCGTCCGCGGCGGCGGGGGCGTTCGCCGGCTCGAAGCGGAGGCGGAACTGCACGCTCGGATCGGCGAAGCTGGTGACCGCCGCGAACGGGATCTCGAGCCGGGCTTCCTTGCCCTTGAACCAGAGGGTGACCGCGAATTTCCGGTCATCGACCGTCAGTTCATGAAACTGGTGCTGCATGACGATGGTCATGCGCTCTGGATATTCTTCCTTGAGATGGTCGGGGATCTGGACGCCGGGCGCGTGCGTCAGGAACTCGATATAGAAATGATGCTCGCCGGGCGCGTCGCCGATATTGGCCACCAGCGTCAGCACGTCATACATCATCCGGCGCAGGGCCTTCTGCATCAGATAGTCGTAATCGAGTTCGATATCGTCTCTCACCGCGCGCCGCCCGCATTCTTCACATAACTGTCTTTTAGCCGCCCGGACGGCGGAGCGCCATAACTCTCAACGGGCAATATCATTGGCTGAACAAGAAAAATCCCGGCTTCTGGCGCCAGGCGCCGGCCCGCGGGCGAAGGCCCGCAAATGACGGCTTCGGGAGCACGAAAACGAGGAAAGGTGGGAGCTTCTGTTGCCAGGTGCTCCCGAAACCCCGCCTAGCCTTGGAAAGGGGCTAGGACTTTAAATGCGAGTTGCTCGCACCGCTTACGCGGCGAGGGCGAACTCTTCCGAATGGTTGTCGTTAGCAACTATTCAGTTTGGCCAAATAACGGAGGCCAACCGGGCGAAAACATCGTCTTTAGACGCTCGTCGATCCTATTTCGGCCCCGTCAAAGCCTCCCGAGCCGGCAGGGCAGGAGGGGGTTTGGTGGAGCCGCCGGGTACCGCCCCCGGGTCCGATACGGTTATTACACGCGTCATTTATCGCCATAGCCCGCCGAAACGGGCCCACTACATATAGGCGATTGGGATAAATATTTGAAGTCTTGTCCGCCCGCACTGCAAAAAAGCCCGAAGTGTCAAGAATTTGTTACATCCATGCATTAAGTGCGCTCAGCGACGCCAACTGCGCGGCGCCGGCTCCGGGGGGCGGGGACGAAAATGGAACCGAACGATTTCAGGAAGTGGCGGAAGGCGCTCAGTCTGTCCCAGAAAGACGCGGCGCATCTCCTCGGTCTCAAGCGCCGCATGATCCAGTACTATGAAAAAGGCGAGCGGGATGGGGAAAAGGTGACGATCCCCCGTGCGGTGCGGCTCGCCTGTTACGCCCTCTCCGAAGGGGTCGCCGATTACAACGGTCCGCACCGCAAGGTGCAGCCGCTGAAAAAGGACGATTAGACCTTTATTGTAAATCGCCGCTGAGCGGCGGCGGCGTTTCTGGATGCTCGTAATCCCAGCGGGATTTCGCCGCGCGCGCGCGCCTAGCCGCCAGCAGGAGGCGCCTCGGGCGCCGCCAACTCTGTTTTCAGTCTGGGCAGCATGTCTGTGGCAATCTCTCCGGCGAGCTTGGCGACCGCTTGAGCTTTTACAAGGTCTTCAAGCGAGGTTTTCGTGTCGTTCTCGGAAAATGCTGTCGAGCGTTTGTCGTCTTCAACGGATACCGTCGTCGCGCCATAGGGGTACCCATTGCGGACATCGAAAAGCAGCGCGGCCGCTGCGCCTGTTGCGTTGATCTTGCGGCTGGGCGTTAGATAGGCGCCGATCAGCGTCAGATCGGCCAGAGCGAGTTGTGTCTTCTTTGAGTCAGAGGCGGCGTAGGATTCATAAACGATCACCGCGTCCAGATGCTGACGGGCGGCGCCGAGGCGGATCTTCCTGATCGCATTCTGGCGCAACTCGGCGCGATACCGGCCATACGCCGTCCGGCTGGCGTTCCCGCCTGGCGCAACCAGATCGGCGATGAACAGGTTGACGGGAACAAATTCGCCATAGTCAGCCGCAATTGGGGCCAGCGCTTGCTCCCATTCGTCTATTTCAGCGGCTGGAATATCGGTTAGCTGACCGTTTTCCAGACGCGCGACGCCAATTCGCGCGGGAAAAGTCAATAAGGGCTCAACCGCCGCAGCGCGTTGAAATTCCTCGCTTGCCGTGAAGTCGTTTGCATCGAGGGCGACGCTTCTATCCAGATATTCCTGGCCGGACGTTGTCTGGATAGACGTTTCGCAGCCGACAGCGGTCAAAACGAAAAGAATTGAACAGAATAGTAATCGCACAGAGGTCTCTCCCGTCTTCGCCCCCGCAAAGTATGGCGCCAGCCCGTTCGATGTAGCGATGTTCGTGCGGAGGTTTTATCCGCTCCGGCGTGAATTTTCCAGCGCTAGCCTATTGTTCGCCGCTGAGCGGCGGCGGCGTTTCTGGATGCTCGTAATCCCAGCGGGATTTCGCCGCGCGCGCGCGCGCAACGCCGTCCCGGATCGCCTGCGCTTCGGGGTGATCGCTCAAGGAGGCGAGATCGTCGAGGGTCTTTTCCCCATACCGCCCGAGCTGGAAGCGCAGATAGGCGAAATCGAAATCCTTCGCCGCGATCTTTCCGTCCGCCAGCAATCGATACTGACTGTTCGCGCTCATCGCCCACGGGTTGAAGAACGGGGTTGCAATCGCGATCAGGACGACAATCCAGAGCAGGGCGAACGCCGTATTGAGCGGCGCGACGACCGGCATCCATCTCTTCGCGTTCCAGTTCGCCTCGGTCAGCAGTCCCGCAAGGCAGACGATGGAATAGGCGGCGACAAGCCCGTTGACCGTGAGCCCGGCGATGCGCGCGGGCGTCAGCCCGTAGTCTTCAATCCGCAGCCAGAAGGCGTAGAGCGCAAGGCCTGCATAAACCGGGAAGCCGATCAGGGTGATCACCGCAGAGAGCCGCAGCCACGGGGATGGCGGCGCGCCTTCGCCGTTCTGATAGACGCCGTTCAAAAGCAGCATGCCGATGATCGCGAGCGCGATCAGCAGACCCGCCGGCGTGAAGGTGCGTTCGAAAACTACGCCGACGCCTTTTGTCACGAGGAGCAACAGAAAGGTGACGGTGAGCGCGGCGGCGATCGGCATCAGGATGCGGCACACAAGAAGCAGGATGGAGCGTATGCCGCCCAGCGCCGCGTTCTGCGCGCGCATCAGCGAGATCGAGAGACCGCCGACTGCGCCGAGGAAAGGCAGGATGAACCACGGTTCCTGAAACAGCCTGTTGAAAAACGCGACGTCCATTTCCTTCATCAGCCGCGCCCAGACGAACAGGAGAATAAGCGCCAGCACCGCGATGACCCCGGCGCCGGCGGCGATCGGCGGCAGGGTGAGGCCGTGGAAGAAAACCGTCCGATAGGGGGGCGGCGCGCCGTCCTCCAGCGACGACTTGAGAAGCGTGACGAGCAGATAGGCGACGAGCCCGCGGCTCGCGAAGAGCCAGAACAGGGCGGGGAAGTCAGATAGATTGTCGTGTTCATCGCCGAGAACGCCGGCCATGTGATAGTCGGGAATAATGAACACCGCGGCGATGGCGAGCGCGCCGAGCGCCGCCCTCAGGATCATGGTCCGCTCGGAAAGCAGCAAAAACGCCGCCGAGGCGGTGACGGTGAAAAACAGGACGGCGTAGGGGAGCGGCGCGTCGTCATTGTCGTCGAGCCAGAATTCCACAATCCCGTAAACGGCCGCGCCGGTCAGAAGACCGACCACAAGACCGATCAGCCCGAGACCCTTGCCTGCATTTTGCCGTTCTGCGTCGCCGCTCATGCCGCCCCTCAAAAACCCGATACGCGCTGGTGGCCAGTCTAGCATGCGCCACCCTGTTGAAAAAGCGCGGGGCTGCGAGGCCCGGCCGGCCTTGCTAAACTCTCCGCGATCAGCGATTCGGATGGACCATGCGGCAATATCTGGAACTTTTAACCCGCGTCCTTGAAGAGGGCGACGAGCGGATTGACCGCACCGGCGTCGGCACGCGCGCGGTGTTCGGCCATCAGATGCGGTTCGACCTTTCTGAGGGCTTTCCGCTGCTGACCACCAAGAAGCTCCACACGAAATCCATCGTACACGAATTACTGTGGTTCCTCGCCGGCGATACCAACATTAAATACCTTAAAGAAAACGGTGTTTCGATCTGGGACGAGTGGGCCGACGAGAGCGGCGATCTCGGCCCCGTATACGGCAAGCAGTGGCGGTCATGGGCGGCGCCGGGCGGCGAGGCCATCGATCAGATCGCGTGGGTCGCCGAGGAGATCAAACGCAATCCCGCCTCGCGCCGGCTGGTGGTCAGCGCATGGAACCCGGCGGAGCTCGACAAGATGGCGCTCGCGCCGTGCCATTGTCTTTTTCAGTTCTTTGTCGCCGGCGACCGGCTTTCCTGTCAGCTCTATCAGCGTTCGGGCGACGTCTTTCTCGGCGTGCCGTTCAATATCGCTTCCTATGCGTTGCTGACCGCCATGATGGCGCAGGCGTCGGGGCTCGAGCCCGGCGACTTCGTGCATACGCTTGGCGATGCGCATCTTTACAGCAATCATGTGGACCAGGCCCGCGAACAGCTCTCGCGCACGCCAGGGCCCCTGCCGAAATTGCGGCTCAATCCGGATGTGCATGACATCTTCGCGTTCCGGTTCGAGGATATCAGCATCGAGGATTATGTCGCCCAGCCTCATATCAAGGCGCCCGTGGCGGTCTGAGTGAGCGGCGATGCTCCTCATATGCCTGTCGCGCTTGTCGTCGCAGTGGCGAAGAATGGGGTGATCGGCTCGGGCGGCGATCTGCCTTGGCGAATTTCCGACGATCTTAAATGGGTCAAGAAAGTCACGCTCGGCAAGCCGGTGGTGATGGGGCGCAAGACCTATCAGTCAATCGGGAAGGCGTTGCCGGGCCGCGACAATATCGTCGTGACAAGAACGCAGGATTTCTCCGCAGACGGCGTCTTCGTCACGCACGCGCTTGATGATGCGCTGACGCTGGCGGCGGCTTGCGCTCGAAAACGCGGCGCCGATGAAATCTGCATTATCGGCGGCGGCGAGATCTACGCCCAGATGCTTGGCCGCGCCGACCGGATTTATCTCACCCGCGTCGAGGCGGATATTAAGGGCGATGCGTTTTTCCCCGATCTCGATCCGGCTGAGTGGCGCGAGCGGCGGGAATCAGCTTGCCCGCAGAATGAGAAAAACCAGTACGCCTGCGCGTTTGTGGTCCTTGAGCGGCGTGCAGCGCAGTGCGAAAGCCTTTGATTTTTATGGACTTCCTAAAGTCCCGGGTAATCAAAATTGCGATAAGGTAATATTCCCGCCAGATTTGGCGGTAAGAATGGACGAAGGACGTGAGGCGGAGCGGACGCCGCCTAATGGAGGGGATGAATGAAGAAACTGGCGCTCATCTTTTCAGGAGCCGCGCTCGCATACGGATTCGCATCGACGGCAGCGGCGCAAAATCTCGCCATCGCCTGTGCGAAACCCGGCGACGAGCGCAAGATCGAAGTATTCGCGCCCGGAGAAATCGGCGAGAACTGCGATGTGCGCTATACCCGTTCCGGGGCGGTCACGACGCCTTATCACGCTGACAATTCGCCGCCGTCTTACTGCATGGACGGTGCCCGGAGCCTTGCGACCAATCTCGAAAGCGCGGGCTTCGCCTGTGCGGAAGTAGGGGTTGTCGTCGCCGCTGCGCCGCCGCCGGCCGAACCCGAAGCGGAAACGCTGGCGCCCGAATCGCTTGCAGTCGCTGCGCCGCCGCCCGCGCGGCTGGCGCCGCCGCCAGCTGCGCCGGAGCCCGAGCTTGAGCCTGAGACTGAAACTGAAACTGTAACCGCCGCTCTCGAACAGGTTGATAGTCCGGATGCGGAGAAACCGGCGGTGGAACAGCGCGAGGCGGCGATCCTTGAAACCGAAATGAATCGTATCCTCGCCGAGCCGGCGTTTGAGCCGGCCGGACCGCAACCCTCTGCGGTCAAGGGACCTGCGCAACTGACAGCCGGTCTTGCATCGGCTCCGGCGACGCGGCCGGCGCCGACGCCTATCGGAAAGCTTGTCGGCGCCGCGCCGGAACCGGCGCTTGCGCCGACTGCGGCGAGCGCGGTCTCAGCTCCCGAACAAACAGTCACGCCGCCGACCCCGGCCGCCTCGCGAACGACCGCGCCCCGCAAGCCGGAAGACATCGTCAAGGCGACGTTGCAGGCGCAGGCCGCCGCCTGGAACGAGGGCGACCTTGACGCGTTCATGGCGACCTACTGGAAAAGCGACGAGCTTAAATTCATTTCCGACGGCGCCGTCAGCAAGGGCTGGTCGGCGACCATGAAACACTATCGCGACGTCTACGTCGATGAGAACGGCCTTGGCCGGCTGGCGCTTGAAAAGCTCGATGTTGAGATGGTGACGGACGATGTCGCCGTCGTCACCGGCCGTTTCAATCTCGCCCGGAATACCGGCGCCTCAACCGGATCTTTCAGCCTCGTGATGCGGCGCATGGGCGGCGTGTGGCGGATCGTCCACGACCACTCCAATACGGACGCGCCGGAATGAGTGAAAGGGCTAGAGGCTGAGCGCGCCGGCGAGCTTTTCCGCCAGTTCTTTAAAAACATCCGCAGCCGGATGATTGCTCGCGGCGAGCGGCCGGCCTTCGTCGGACGCGGCCCTGAGCGCCGGATAGAGCGGGATGGCGCCGAGAAAGGGCGCGTCCAGCTTTTCGGCCGCCCGGCGCGCGCCGCCTTCCCCAAAGAGATATTGCCGCTCGCCCGTATCGCTCTCCAGCCAGGCCATGTTTTCGATCACGCCGATGATCGGCACATCGGTCTTTCGGAACAGCGCGACGCCGCGGCGCACGTCGGCGAGCGCCATCTCCTGCGGCGTTGAAACGATCACGGCGCCGTCCAGCCGTTTCGACTGGATGAGCGACAGATGCGCGTCGCCGGTGCCTGGCGGCGTGTCGACGATCATCACGTCGAGCGCGCCCCATTCGACATCGCGCATCAATTGCCCGAGCGCGCCCATCACCATCGGCCCGCGCCACGCCAGGGCCTGATCCGGATCGACGATCATGCCGATCGACATCACCGTGACGCCATGGGCGTTAACCGGCATGATCCGGCCGTCTTTCACTGCCGCCTTGTCGGCGACGCCGAAGAGGGTCGGCGCCGACGGTCCGTAGATGTCGGCGTCGAGAAAACCGGTCTTGAGCCCGCGCGCGGCGAGCGCCACGGCGAGATTGGCCGCGACGGTGGATTTGCCGACGCCGCCCTTGCCCGAGGCGACGGCGATGATGTTCCTGACGCCCTGCAGCGTGTCGGCGGCTTCCTCGATCCGCGGCTTCTTCCTGATGCCGAAGGGATTGTCGTGCCCGCCGGTCTGTTTCGGCGCAGACGGCTTGGCCGAATGGGCGGTGGCGACCGCGGACACGCTGGAGACGCCGTCGACCGCGCCCGCCGCTGCTTTTGCGGCATTCAAAAGCGCGTCCGCCGCCGCGGCGGAGACAAAGCCCGGCAATTCCAGCGTGAAACGCACCTGTCCGTCATCATCGGTGGTCAGTCCCTGAATGAGTCCTTCCGAGACGATGCTGCGTCCCGTGGCGGGATTTTCCACAAGCGAGAGCGCGTTACGGACACGGATGGCGAGGGGCTCGGGCACGTTTATCCTTTGTTTTCCTTGAAAAAGCAGGTCGCGCGCGTTGCGCCGCGCAATTTCGTTGACATATATACTCGCGCATCCGTCCCGGCTACATGGGGGCGAGACAACAACAGAGAGGCTGAATGCCCTGGCAAGACAATTCAGGCAACCGGGGCCCGTGGGGCCAGCCGCCCCGGGGTCCGAGCAATAATGACGGCGGCAAGCGCGGCGGCGGCGAACCGCCCGATCTCGAAGACATCCTTCAGGCTTCGCGCCAGCGACTGAAACGCGCTTTCCCGCGCGGCGGCAGAGGCGGCGGCGGACGCGGCGGCGGCGGTCCGCAGTTCAACCGCGCGACGGTCGGCCTGATCGGCGCCGGCGTTCTCGCGCTCTGGGTGTTCAGCGGCGTCTATCAGGTCGCGCCGAACCAGTTGGCGGTGGTGACGACGTTCGGGAAATACTCGTCGATTTCCGGCCCAGGCCTGCATTGGCGCGTGCCGTATCCCGTGCAGAACGTGAAAAAGGAAGCGGTCTCCGACGTTCGAGATATGACGATCCCGGCAAACGACCGGCGCGGCGGCGTGTTGTCGCCCGGGCTTATGTTGACCGGCGACAAGAACATCGTCGACGTCGCTTTCACCGTTCAGTGGAAGATCAAGTCAAATCTTATTCCCGATCAGGGCGAAGATATGCCCGGCGTCGCGCAATATGTTTTTAACATCGACGAACCCGAAGCGCTTGTCAGGATGATGGGCGAAGCGGCGATGCGTGAGGTTGTCGGCAAGAATACGCTCGACTTCGTGCAGACGGACGGGCGTCTCGAAGTGGCGCGGCAAACCGAAGACTTGATGCAGTCGGCGTTCGATAGCTACAACGCCGGCATACAGGTGGAGCGCGTCAACATGACTTTGGCCGAACCGCCGACCGATGAAGTCAACGAGGCGTTTCGCGACGTTCAGGCGGCCGAGCAAAATCAGGCGACGGTCATTCAGAACGCACGGCAATACACCAATCAGGTCGTGCCGGAAGCGCGCGGACAGGCGCAGCGTATTCTTGAAGAAGCGGGCGCCTACGCCGCTGAACGCACGGCGGACGCCCGCGGTCAGGCCGCTCGTTTCGACGAGATTTACGCCGAATACGCCAAAGCGAAGGATGTAACGCGCCAGCGCATGTATCTTGAAACCGTTGAGCGCGTTCTCGGCGACATGGACAAGATCATCGTCGATGAAAGCGCGGGAACGGGAGTGGTTCCCTATCTCTCGCTGGACGAGTTGCGCCGCAAGCAAGCCGGGGAGAACTGATATGAATAGAATAGCACTCCCGTTTATCGGCTTTATCGTCGCTGGCCTTCTCCTCATCGTGTTCAATTCGGCTTTTATTGTGCCGGAAACGCACTCGGCGCTTGTATTCCGCTTCGGCGAACCGAAGAGCCAGTACCCTGAAGCCGGATTGAAATTCAAAGTGCCGTTTGCGGAAAGCGTTGACTTCATCGACAAGCGCAATCGGAATCTGGAACAGGAGCAGACGGAAATCATCGCCCGGAACCAGGAGCGGTTGATCGTCGACGCCTTCGCGCGTTACCGGATTACGGACCCTCTGCTTTTCTATCAATCGGTCCGTACGGAAATCGGCGGCGAGTCGCGGCTGCGTTCCCAGTTCAACGATTCGATCCGCGCCGTGCTCGGCGAGGTGACGGTCGATGAGATCATTTCAGAACGTCGTAGCGAGTTGATGCTGCGTATTCGCGATCTTTTGAGCAACGCCGCCCGGCCGCTCGGCGTTGAAATCATCGACGTCAAGATTCGCCGCGCCGACCTGCCGCAGACGAACTCCGAAGCGGTGTTTCAGCGGATGATCGCCGAACGGAAACAGCTTGCACAGCAGTATCGTTCGGAAGGCACTGAACGTGCAAACCAGATTCGCGCCCAGGCGGACCGTCAGAAGATCGAGATCATCGCAAAGGCTGAAGAGGAAGCGCAGAAGATCCGCGGCGCCGCGGACGCCGAACGCAACGCCATCTTCGCCGCCGCCTACGGCAAGGATCCGGAATTTTTCGCCTTCTACCGCTCGCTCCTTGCCTATGAGGAGGCGTTGCAGAAGGGGGACACCACGATCCTGCTTTCGCCGGATAGTGAATTTTTCCGCTATTTCAATGACTTGAGTGGCCGCCGGTAAGCGGGCCGTCCGGCGGCGCGGCGCCCGCGCCGCCGCTTGCCGTTCTCGAGCTTTGCGTTAACCTGTGCGCTATAGGGTTCGGGTGGGAATTTAGAGGCTCATCATGGTTCGATCGGCTTTTCTGCGTGCATTCGCTCCGGCGGCTGCTGTCGGGTTTTTGGCGTTTTCAGGCGTTGAAGCGGCGCCGCCGCGCGGCAACGCGCCGGAAAGTTTCGCCGATCTCGCCGAGCAGTTGACCCCGGCGGTCGTTAACATTTCATCGTCCCAGCACGCCCGCGGATCGACCGGCGAATATCCGTCCCTGCAGCGCAAATTTTCGCCGCAGGCGGTGTCGCTCGGCTCCGGTTTCATCATTGACGCTTCCGGTATTGTCGTCACCAACAATCACGTCATCGACAACGCCGACGACATCACCGTCACCCTTCAGGACGGGCGCGAATATCATGCGACCGTGCGCGGGCGCGATCAGGAGACCGATCTTGCGGTGCTGGAGCTGGACGCCGCCGGTCAGCGGTTTCCCTATGTGTCGTTCGGCGGTCAGGACAAGGCCCGCGTCGGCGATTGGGTGATCGCCATCGGCAATCCGTTCGGCCTTGGCGGATCGGTGACGGTCGGGATCATTTCCGCGCGTAACCGCGACATCAATTCCGGTCAGTATGACGATTTCATCCAGACCGACGCGGCGATCAACCGCGGCAATTCCGGCGGCCCGCTGTTCGACATGAACGGCGCCGTCATCGGCGTGAACACCGCCATCTATTCGCGCACCGGCGATTCGGTTGGCGTGGGTTTCTCCGTGCCGTCAGATCTTGCATCGACTGTTGTCTCGCAACTGCTCGAATTCGGTGAAACGCGGCGCGGCTGGCTCGGGGTTTCCATCGACGACATGACGCCGGAAGCGGCGACCAGTCTCGGTCTTTCTCGTCCGAACGGCGCAGTCGTGACGGTCGTGCGGCCGAACAGCCCGGCGGCGGACGCCGGCGTGCTCGCCAACGACGTGGTTCTCGAATTCAACCGTCACCCGGTGAACAGCGGGCGCGATCTTTCCCGCGCCGTGGCCGACACGCCGGTCGGTTCGACCGTGCCGATGGTTGTTCTGCGCGGCGGCAAGCGCAAGACGCTGATGGTCAAGGTCGACCGGCGCGAAACGCGGATGCTCGCGGCGTCGCAGGCCGACTCCTTCCTGCCGGCGAATGCGGCGAAAGGATCGGGCCTCACTCTGCAGGAGCCGACCGAACAGATCAGACGCGCCTATGGTTTGCCGCAGAGCGTCGACGGCGTCGTCGTGACGGCGGTCGATCCCGACAGCCCCGCTGCGCTGGTGCTGCAGCCCGGCGATGTCATTCTCGAAATCGGCTGGGAGCGGACAACCCGCCCTGAAATGGCGATCGGCAAGCTCGACAAGCTGCGCAATATCAATAGCGGGCCGGTGCAGATTTACGTCCAGCGCGGCGATCTCCTGTTCTACGAGTCGCTCAGGCCTTAAGTCAGGCGGCAAACTCCGCCTGCGGAATACCTTGCAGATATAACAGCGCCGTCAGGTCGCCATGCCTGATGCGCGCATCGGCGAGTTCTGCGACCGCCGGCTTGGCGCGGAACGCGACGCCGAGTGCGGCGCGCTCCAGCATGGCGAGATCATTGGCGCCGTCGCCGACCGCCATCGTGTCTTCAAGTTCGATCTTGTGTTCGCCAGCGAGGCGCAACAGCGCGTTCTGTTTCGCCGCGCGGCCAAGGATCGGTTCGCGCACCTGGCCGGTGAGGGCGCCGTCAGCAATCTCAAGCGTGTTCGCCTGAACGCTCTGAAAGCCCGCCGCTTTTGCGACCCGGTCCGTGAAAAAGGTGAAGCCGCCGGAAACCAGCGCCGTCGCCGCGCCCGTAGCGTTCATGGTCGCCACCAGCGTTTTCGCTCCCGGGGTGAGGGTGATGCGCTGTTCATAGACATCTTCAAGTACAGAAGCGGAAAGCCCTTTCAGCATCGCCACGCGTTCCTTGAGCGCCGCTTCGAAGTCGAGCTCCCCGCGCATGGCGCGTTCGGTGATGTCTGAAATTTCGGCGCGCTTGCCGGCGAAATCGGCGAGCTCGTCAATGCATTCCTGCCCGATAATGGTTGAATCCATATCGGCGATCAGCAGTTTCTTGCGGCGGCGCTCCAGCGGAACGAGGTTGATGTCAGCGGGCGCGCCGTCAAGCACGTGACGAACCGCGAGCAGCAGGCTCTCGTCATAGGCGTCGACTTGCAATTCGTACGCGACGCCGGGGCTGAGTTCGGTCAGCGGCGAATGCGGAAACGCTTTCTCGATACGCGCCTTGACGTCGCCGTTAATGACCGGCGCCGCAGGGTTGGCGATGATGGACAGGATATAGGCCATTCGGATAGGGCTGATCCCATGGATGAGTCGCGCATTGTCTTTATCGCAGGCCCCACCGCCAGCGGCAAGTCGGCGGCGGCGCTGCGCCTCGCAGAGGAAACCGGCGGCGTCATCGTCAACGCCGACGCAATGCAGATCTATGCCGATCTCAAGATCGTCACGGCGCGGCCCGATGAGGCGGATGAACGGCGCGCGCCGCATCGCCTTTACGGCGCTATCGATGCAAGCGAGGCTTGTTCGGCGGGCCGCTGGGCGGGGATGGCGGCGCGCGAGATCGGAGACATTTTGAACGCCGGGCGCATCGCCATTCTGACTGGCGGAACGGGGCTCTATTTCAAGGCGCTTGAAGACGGCCTGTCGCCGATACCTGAAACGCCGCCGGAAATCCGCGCGGCGGCGCGCGCGCGGCGCGATGCGCTTGGCGCAGAAGCGTTTCGCGATGAAGTGCTTGAACGCGATCCCGGGATGACGCATCTGCCGGCGGGCGACGCGCAGCGATTGATGCGCGCCTGGGAAGTCCATGAAACGACCGGCAAGCCGCTTTCCCATTTTCAGCACTTGCCGAGAACGCCGTTCATCGATGGTCCGATACGCAAGGCGGTGATCGCGCCGCCGCGCGCGCGCCTTTATGCGTCCATCGATCAACGGGCGCACGATATTTTCAGCGACGCCGGGATCGCCGAAGTGCGGGCGTTGCTTTTGCGCGATGTCGATCTGCAGGCGCCGGTGATGAAAGCGCTCGGCGTACCTGAGATCGCCGCTTTTCTCGCTGGAGAAATGTCGCGCGAAGAAGCCCTGGCGGCGCTGCAGCAAAACACGCGGCGTTTCGCCAAACGCCAGATGACCTGGTTTCGCAATCAGGCGTCCGGCTGGCCGAGCCATGAGAGCGCCGAAGCGGCGCTCGCCGCGCTTGCCTCCTGATCGCGCTTCATGCTCTGCTGAGCATAGGGGGCGGGCGCACCCCCGAGGCGCGAGCCCGGTGCGCAGGTTCGGGAGAGAACGATGAAAACAGTGCTGGGTTTCATGATCGCTGCGTTTGCCGCGCTGTCGCCGGCATTCGCCGGATCAGTCGACGAGATGCTCAAAGCCGATCGCGCCTTTGCGGCGATGGCGGAACGGGACGGCGTGCCCGCAGCGTTCGCCGCCGAAGACGTTCACATGTTTCCCGACGGCGCCCAGCCCTATCAGGGGCGCGACACGCTCATTGAGCGTTACGCGACCTGGCCGGCCAGCGCCGACATGACATGGACGCCGGCCGGCGGCATGGCGAGCGAGGCGGGCGATTTCGGTTTCACCTGGGGGCGTTACATCTTCACCGCCGTCGGCGCGAGCGGCGGCGAAACCGTCGAACACGGAAAATATCTGTCGGTGTGGCGCAAGGATAAGAACGGCGAATGGAAGTTCGTCGCCGATATCGGCAACGTCAATCCCGAGCCCTAAGCGGGCGTCAGGAACAGCGCGCGTTCTTTCTGGCGGCGTTCCGTCAGATGATCGACGACCTTGCCGCCGGCTGTGTTATGATTGAGAAACCCGTCGGCGGCGCCCGCGTAATCGCCCTTGTTGATCCGTTCAACTACGGTTGATTTTTTAAAATTGCCGGCCCCGAGATTGTAGGCGAACGAAACCATCGCCGAGAATTGATTGACGTTCACGGGAACGGCCACGGTTCCCTTGACGACATCTTCCGATGTTCGAACGTCTTCACGCAACAACTGGTCGGCTTGCGCTTCGGTTATCTTCTGACCGGCGCTCGCGCCCTTGTGGCCGTAGCCGATATACCAGGCGCCGCCCGCTTGGTAGGCTTCAAGACGCAAGCTTTCGCTGTCCTTGATGATCTGAAGTCCGGCTTCATTGATCCGCAGACCGGCGTTCGACGCCGCATCGCCGCCAGTCTCCTCAACCGCGCCGTCGCCGGTTTCCTCAACCGCACCGGCGTCATTGGCATCCTCCGCGCCAGGTTCGCCGGTCCTGCCGAGCCAGCCTTCGACCGCCTCAAAACCGCGATCGGTCAATCCGGTGATCCCGCCGGGCAAGCCGTAGCGTTCGCCGACCAGCACGCCGAGCACGAACAAAATCGCCCAGAAAATGAGTGACGCTCTCATCGGCAAACTCCCCTCCGTACGCCGGCCAGGCCGGCCCGGTTTTCCCCAGGCTGTTATGTTGGCGCTTCCGCTTCCTGCGGGCAATGCGTTTCGAGAAAAAAACGAAATATCGACCGTCTGCGAAGGGCCCTGATTGCTTTCGCTGCGTCTCGGCGTTATCCAATCATAGGTAGGGTATGGGCCGGTCGGGGTGTTGGAATTCGGTCCGTTTTTCTGGTGTTTAGGGCGCTAGGCGGTAAGCCGGCGCCGCCGGGCTCTGTGTTTGGGGAAGCGCGGAGACCGGACGATCAGTCGGGACTGTTTCGCGTATGGTCGAGTTTTTGCGGCGGCTGGCCGGGTTTTTTAAGGCCCTGGACGCCAAGGCCGCGACGTCGCTGGCGATATCGCTGATCCTTCTCCTTTTTGTGGTGTTCATGCTCGCCTTCGGGCAGGCTTGGCTCAATCTCGACCGCGAAGACCAGTTGAGCCGGATGCTGCTTGGCGCGGCGCAATCGCCCTGGGCGATCGTCGGCGTCATCTCGATCTATTCCTTGTTGGCTCTCGCCGGTTTTCCCCAGATCCTGATGATTACCGGCACGATCATCGTCTTCGGCCCGGTGAAGGGCATGACCTACGCCTGGATCGCGACCATGGTGAGCGCCACGCTGACTTTCGGGATCGGGCACTTTCTCGGCGGCCGGTGGGTGCGCCGTTTCGGCGGCCCGCGGGTACGGCAGGTGAGCGATTTTCTCGCCCGCAACGGCGTTCTGGCGACCGCGCTGATCAGGGTCGTGCCCTCAGCGCCCTTCGTTGTGGTCAACGCCGCCGCCGGCGCGGCCCATATCCCCTTGTGGAAATACTGGGCGGGGACAGGCATCGGGATCATTCCGAAGATCCTGCTGGTCGTGGCGCTCGCCGCTGCAGCGCCCGATTCCGGCGAGCTCAAGGAGGGCGTCTCCGGCATTCTCGCTTTTTTCACCAGCCGCGAGCCGCACGATATCGCCGTGATCGCGGGCATCGTCGCTGTCTGGCTGGGGTTCTTGCTGCTGATGGGAGCGGCCTACAGGCGAATGCGCGCGGCGGAGGCCGCGCCTTGAATAATTCCGGTCGACGCCGGGAGAATCTTGTTAAGGCGTTAACGCCGACCATGCCTGCTTCATCAGGAAAAGCCCGCTTTTGCGGCCAGTGTTGACGATTTAGGAACGCATTAAGGATAAAACGCCGTCTGACCTCTAACCCATTCGGCGAACAGGAATTTGCCCATGCTCTCCACCTTATTCGGCATGCTTTCCGCGGACATGGCCATCGACCTCGGCACGGCCAATACGCTTGTCTATGTCAAGGGCCGAGGCATCGTATTGAACGAGCCTTCGGTTGTAGCCATCGAAACCCGCGGCGGCAGGAAGCTCGTGCGCGCTGTCGGTAATGAGGCGAAAGAAATGCTCGGCCGCACGCCCGGCGAGATCGAGGCGATCCGCCCGATGCGCGACGGCGTGATCGCCGATTTTGAAGTCGCTGAAGCGATGATCAAGCATTTCATCAAGAAGGTTCATAACCGCCGTTCATTCGCGTCTCCGCGTATTGTCGTTTGCGTGCCCTCGGGCGCGACCGCTGTTGAGCGCCGGGCGATCCAGGAATCGGCGCTTTCCGCTGGCGCGCGCAAGGTCGAACTGATCGAAGAACCCATGGCGGCGGCGATCGGCGCGGGCCTGCCCGTAACGGACCCGACCGGTTCGATGGTCGTCGATATTGGCGGCGGCACGACAGAAGTTGCGGTTCTCTCGCTCGGCGGCATCGTCTATTCGCGCTCGGTGCGGGTTGGCGGCGACAAGATGGACGATGCGATCATCGCCTATATTCGCCGCATGTATAACCTCCTGATCGGCGAGGCTTCGGCGGAGCGGATCAAGAAGGAAGTCGGTTCGGCAATGATCCCGACGGAAGGCTCGGGCACCACCATTCAGATCAAGGGCCGCGATCTCATGCACGGCGTGCCGAAGGAAGTGCGAATCGGCGAAGCGCAGGTCGCTGAAGCGCTCGCCGAACCGGTAAGCCAGATCATCGAGGCCGTGAAAGTCGCGCTCGAAGCGACCCCGCCGGAACTGGCGGCGGATATCGTCGATACAGGAATTATGTTGACTGGGGGCGGGGCGCTCCTCAAAAATCTCGATCAGGTGCTGCGTGACGAAACCGGGCTGCCGGTATCCGTCGCGGACGATCCGCTCTCTTGCGTTGCGCTTGGCACCGGCGCGGCTCTTGAGAATACAAAGGCGATGCGCGGCGTTCTCACTTCTGCGATTTAAGGCGAGTTCCCGCGGTTTGACGAGGTATGGAATTTTTAGGGCAGGACAAACGGGAGGGCCTCGGACGCCGCGCAAATTCCCGCTTTGTGCTTTTACTGTTGATCCTCGTCTCAACGCTGCTGTTGTTGTCGAGTCTTTATTCCGCTGAAGCGTCCGTTTTCAAAAAAGCCCGTGAAGGGGTGATCGACGCCGCGGCGCCGGTCCTCCAGCATCTTTCCGCGCCTATCGCCTGGTTCAACGATCTCGTCGGCGGCGTCGGCGACTATTTCAACGTGCTTGAGCAGAACAAGGCGCTGCGCGAGGAAAACGCGGAACTGCGCCAGTGGATGAACGAGGCGCTGGAGCTTCGCAAGGTCGTCGCCGCTTATGAGGGCCTGCAATCCTATCAGGCGCCGCCCGAGGCCGATCCGGTTGACGCCTTCGTTATCGGCGAGGCCAACGACGCATTCGCCCGCTCAATGATCGTCAACGCGGGCCGGTCGAAAAATGTCGAGAGCGGTCAGGCGGTGGTCGGCGACAAGGGGCTTGTGGGCCACATCGTTCACACCGGTTCGAAAGCCTCGCGCGTGCTTCTTCTCACCGATATTCAAAGCCGCGTGCCTGTTTACATCGAGGATACGGGCCTTGAAGGCATTCTCGTCGGCAACACCAGGGCGAGGCCGGTGATCGCCATTACAGAAAGCGCCGACGTCATCGAGGTTACGCCCGGCCAGCGCGTGCTTACTTCCGGCGCCGGCGGCGTCCTGCCGCGCGGCCTGCCGGTCGGCGTTATCGACAGTGAAAAAAGCGGCGACATTCTTGTCGATCTGTTCGCCGACTACGCTGAAACCCGGATGGTGCGGATTCTCAATTACGAGTTCCCGGCGGTTGACGAAGGCGCCGTCACGGAAACGCAAGACGGCGAAGCCGAAGAAGCGCCGGCGCCGGCGGAAGGGTGAGGGCCGGCCAGTATGGGTTATCGCGCGGAAAACCTGCTTAGCCTTTTGAAAGCGGCGACGCCGATGATCCTCGGCGTTCTCGGCGTTATTTTCCTGGCTTTGCCTTTGAGACTGTTTGAAGGCTGGGCGCCGACGCCGATCGTGCCGCTCGTCGTCGTCTTTTTCTGGTCGGTTTACGCGCCTGAATTTCTTCCCTCGGTGAGCGTCTTCTTCATCGGTGTTTTACAGGACCTGTTAACCGGCGGGCCGCTTGGCCTTTGGGCGGCCGTTTACCTTGCCACGCAATTTATCGTGATGTCGCAGCGCTCCTATTTCATGGGCCGCGAACAAAAAGTCGTCTGGCTCGGATTCGCCTTGGCGACGGCGGGCGCAAGTCTTATGCTCTGGCTTGTGATGAGTTTGATGTCCGGCGCGCTGCTTCCCGTTGGAAGCCTTCTCGCCCAGATGGCCGCGACAGTGTTGATCTATCCGCTGTTCGGCATGGTCTTCGGGCAGTTGCATCGCCGCGTGCTGGTGGAGGGCTGACGATGCCCGTATTCAACACCCACGATCCGGAGCGTCAGGAAATCGTTTCGCGGCGCACGGTGTTGTTCGGCGGCGGGGTGAGTTTGCTACTCGGCGGCGTTGGCGTACGTCTCTATCAGCTGCAGGTCGCCGATTATCAGAAATATTCCGACCTTGCGCTCGAGAACCAGTTCAACCGGCGCATTCTGACCCCCTTGCGCGGCGAGATTATCGACCGGTTCGGCAATGTACTCGCTTCGAACCGCAAGAATTTCCGTGTGCTGCTGATCCCTGAGCAGGCCCGTGACATCGACGCCACGCTCGATGAAATTTCCCGGCTGATTCCGGTTAGCGCTGAAAAGCGCGCCCGTATCATCCGTGAAATCCGCCGCCGCGGCGCCTTCACGCCGGTTGAGATCGAAGACAACCTCACCTGGGACGATTTTTCGAAGGTCAATTTCGACCTCCCGCATCTGCCCGGCGTGTTGCCGGATGTCGGCGAAACCAGAGACTATCCGCTCGGCGAGGCGTCCGCCTTCGTGATCGGTTATGTCGGCGCCGTCACCGACCGGGACCTTGCGGCGCAGGAGACCGACGAAGCGCGCACCCTGCTCCGCCAGCCCGGGTTCAAGGTCGGCCGCGACGGGCTCGAACGCACCTATGAATCCGAACTGCGCGGCGAAGCCGGGAAGATGAACGTCAAGATCAACGCCCATGGCCGCGTCATTGAGGAAATGAAGGACGATGCGATTCCGCCGGTGCAGGGCAAGACGCTGACCCTGACGATCGACGCCGACCTGCAACAACATGCGATGGAAGTGCTGGCGCGGCCGGACGAGCAACTGCCGGATGAAAAACAGAGCGCCGCCGCGGTCGTTATGGATGTCGTCACCGGCGATATTCTTGTGCTTGCGTCGACGCCGGCTTTCAACCCGAACGATTTCAATATCGGCATCGACGCCGGGCTTTGGAAAGACCTTAACGAAAGTCCGTATAAACCGCTTTTGAACAAGTCGCTCACCGGCGCCTATCCGCCCGGTTCGACGCTCAAGACCCTGAGCGCCATTGCAGCCCTGGAAGCCGGACACAGGGCCAGCGAGACGGTCTATTGCAGGGGCAAGATGTGGTACGGCAACCGCTACTTCCATTGCTGGAAGCCGGGCGGTCACGGAACCGTCGATATGAAGGGGGCGATCAAACACTCCTGCGACACCTATTTTTACGAAATCGCCAAAACACTTGATATCGACGTGCTTGCGGATGTGGCGAGGCGTTTCGGACTTGGGCAGACCTATGAGCTTGGCGTCACCGGCCAGCAGCAGGGCGTGGTGCCGTCGCGGGACTGGAAGCGCGCCTATTACGCCGGCACGCCGGAGAACCAGACCTGGTTTCAGGGCGAGACCCTGTCTGCCATCATCGGGCAGGGCGCCTGGACGGCGACGCCGTTGCAGCTTTGCGTCATGACCGCGCGCATCGCCACCGGCGCCGCGGTGCGCCCGCGACTGGTGCGTGCGGTTGGCGATCTCATTCTGCCTGCGCCTAAAGCCTCGGCGATCGACGTCGATCCGAGGCATCTCGATGTCGCGCGCGCCGGCATGAACGCAGTCGTCAATGAATGGGGTACGGCGGCGCGCTCGCGGATCGAGGATCCGGAATGGCAAATGGCCGGCAAGACCGGCACCAGCCAGCTCTATCATATCACCAATGAAGAGCGGGCGAGAGGACTGACGAAACCGGAACAACTCCCGTGGACGCGGCGCGACCATGCGCTGTTCATTTCATTCATGCCGTATGAGAATCCGCGCTACGCCTGCGCCGTGCTGGTTGAGCACGGTATTGGCGGCAGCCGCGCCGCAGGCCCCAAGGCGCGCGACATCATGAAGGCGGTGGCGGCGAAGGACCCTGCATCCCTACCGGCTTTCGATCCGCGCACGCTGGTGCGGACGGCGGCGCTTGGCGGAGGGGAATAGGCCGATGTCGTCGCTTATTCTTCCCGGACCGAGACGCGGCGTTCGCGACCGCCTTGCGCGTCTGCACTGGCCGCTGATCATTCTCCTGACGATGCTCGCCGGCGCCGGGGTCATCACGCTTTATTCCGTGGCCGAAGGAAACTGGCAGCCCTGGGCGTTCCGTCACGCTGTGCGCTATGTGGCGGCGCTCGGCATTCTTATCGTGATCGGCATGATCGCCATCCGTTACTGGATGGCGCTTTCCTATCCGATCTATTTCGTCGCCCTGATTGCGCTCATCGCCACGCCGTTCATTGGCGAGATCAATATGGGCGCGCGCCGCTGGATTGAGCTCGGCGGCATGCAGTTCCAGCCATCCGAAGCGATGAAGCTCGGCCTCGTCATGGCGCTCGCCCGTTACTATCACGGGCTTCGGGCGGAGCAGGTGTCGCACATTCTCTATCTTATCCCGCCGGCGCTGATGATCGGCGCGCCGGTCGGCCTTGTCTTCATTCAGCCGGACCTTGGCACGGCGCTTTTGCTGGCGGCGACCGGCGTGATCATCGTGTTTGTGGCGGGACTTTCCTGGCGCATCGGACTGTTCGGACTGTTCGGCGCCGTCATCTACCTGCCGCTGTTCGTCCAAGGCGTCCAAGG
>ENA-ORCV01000396-ORCV01000396.1-marine-metagenome-genome-assembly--contig:-NODE-396-length-33523-cov-4.273426_pt1 | contig 33523 bp, 33 predicted proteins | sample MGYA00237779_ERZ508509 | MGnify/ENA primary metagenome ERZ508509 (study PRJEB26180, sample SAMN06268772) | marine metagenome | isolation source: Bioluminescent Bay, La Paraguera, Puerto Rico | place... | reverse complement strand
AAGCCCTCCCTGCGGGCGCCGGCGGGCCGCAGGCCGAAGCCGCGCTCAGCTTCGACACCCCGCCCGCCATCGCCGACCTTCTGGTCCCGGTCCAGGGCGTCGCGCCCGACCGGCTTCAGGACACATGGGGCGATGCGCGCAGCGCCGGCCGCACGCATCAGGCCATCGACATCCCGGCGGAGCGCGGAACCCCCGTGCTCGCCGCCGATTCCGGCCGTGTGATGAAATTCTTCGACAGCGACCGCGGGGGGACGACGATCTACACGACCGACTCCACCGGCGATTATGTCCTCTATTACGCGCATCTGGACCGCCGCGCCGACGGGCTCACGGAGGGCGACCGCGTCGCCGCCGGTCAGGTCATCGGCTATGTCGGCAGCACCGGGAACGCCGCCGAGGACGCGCCGCATCTGCATTTCGAGGTGAACATCGCCCCCGACGACGGCTCCTGGTACGGCGGCACGCCGGTCAATCCCTATGACGTGCTGACCCGCGACTGATTCCCTTCCCGAATTGACGCCGTTCCGCCGCCGGAGGACGATCCGGGGCATGATCCCGACCGCCCGATCTCTCCGCGCCGCGGCCTTCGCTCTGCCTCTGATCGCCGCCGCGCCGGCGATGGCGGAGGTAACGGCCGCCGCCCCCGACGGCTTCACCCTGCATTTCGAGGGGACGGTTCCTCTCTCCGCCGACGAGGCCTGGGCGCGGCTTCTGGACATCGGCGCATGGTGGTCGCCCGATCACACCTATTCCGGCGACGCCGGCAATCTGTCGCTGGATGCGGCGCCCGGCGGCTGCTGGTGCGAAATCTGGGACGGCGGCGCGGTGGAGCATGGCCGCGTTCTGCTGCTGCGCGCGCCCGTCCAGGCGCGCTTCGACGCGCCCTTCGGCCCGCTTCAGGGGCTGGGCGTCACCGCCATCCTGACCGCCACGCTGGGCGATCCGGAAGACGCGGCGGACAGCGGCGCCACGCCGGTTAGTTTCGATTTCGTGGTGTCCGGCTCCTCGCTCAGCACGCTGGAGCCGCTGGCGCCCATCGTCGATCAGGTCATGGGCGAGCAGTTCAGCCGGTTCGTCGCGCCGTCCTAGGCGGGGACGCCGGCGCCGACTATTCGGCGGCGGTCTTCGCGGCGTCCCGGTCCGCGTCCGGTTCGGCGGAGGCCGCGCGCATCGCTTCGGCCTTCTGCTCCACCATGTCCACGATGCGCTCGATCATCTCGGCGTTGGAGACCTTGGCGCTCGGCTTGCCGGAGACATAGAGCATCCCCGAATCCTTGCCGCCGCCGGTGAAGCCCAGATCTGTATAGGCCGCCTCGCCCGGTCCGTTCACGACGCAGCCGATGATGGACAGCGTGATCGGCTCGGCAATATGGGCCAGCCGCTCCTCCAGCACACGCACCGTGTCGATCACCTCGAACCCCTGCCGCGCGCAGGAGGGGCAGGAGATCACGTTCACCCCGCGCGAGCGCAGGTTCAGCGATTTCAGCATGTCGAAGCCGACGCGCACTTCCTCCACCGGGTCGTCGGACAGCGACACGCGGATCGTGTCGCCGATCCCGGCCCACAGCAGATTGCCCATGCCGATGGAGGACTTCACCGTGCCGATGCGCCGGCCGCCGGCCTCCGTCACGCCCAGATGCAGCGGCGCGTCGGTGGCTTCGCTGAGCGCCTGATAGGCCGCGACGGTCAGGAAGACGTCGGAGGCCTTCACCGAAATCTTGTATTCGCGGAAATCGTGCTCCTCGAGCATGTCTGCGTGGTACAGCGCGCTCGCCACCATCGCCTCGGGGCACGGCTCGCCATATTGCTCCAGCAGATGCCGCTCCAGCGACCCGCCGTTCACGCCGATGCGGATAGAGCAGCCATGGTCCTTGGCCGCCTGCACGACCTCGCGCACCCGCTCCTTGCCGCCGATATTGCCCGGATTGATGCGCAGACAGGCCGCGCCCGCCTTCGCCGCCTCGATGCCGCGCTTGTAGTGGAAATGGATGTCCGCGACGATCGGGATGCTGACGCCGCGCACGATTTCGGACAGCGCGGCGGTGGATTCCTCGTCCGGGCAGGACACGCGCACGATGTCGGCGCCCGCCTCCTCGATCGCCTGGATCTGGCGGATCGTCGCTTGCGCGTCGCTGGTCAGCGTGTTGGTCATGGTCTGGACGCTGATCGGCGCGTCGCCGCCGACCGGCACCGGGCCGACATGGATCTGGCGCGACTTGCGGCGCTCGATCATGCGCCAGGGGCGCACGCGCATCGCTTCATCATGAGCCATCGGTCAGGTCCCGTTTCCGCGACCCCCATATAGCGCGCACGCGCGCGCGCTTCCATGCGCGGGCCATGACGGATTTCAGCGGAAGAAAAAGCGGCCTACGGCTCGACGACGTAGGGGTGCGACGGGCGCAGCGGCTCTTCGGGCAGCGGCGCGCCGGCGGTCCAGACCTCGGTGTGCATGCCGGCCTGCGCGGCCAGCGCGGACCAGACCGACTTGTCGGGCGTGACGGCGGCGGCCGGCGCGGTTTCGAAGCTCCAGCGCATCAGCGCCTCGGGCGCGGGCGCGGGCTTGTTGGCGCTCTCGGACCGGGCCGGCGCGTTATAGCCGTACCAGGCCATCGCGATCAGCGTGACGGAAATCACCGCGGCCGCGCCGGCGAGGCCCTTGGGCAGGCGGCGGTCCCGCCCGGCCTTCGGCTTCACCAGCTTGATTTGGCGGCCTTCGGAAAACAGGTATTCGGCCTTCATCGCCTCGGCGATCTCGCCGGCGTCCAGACCCACGAATTCTGCGTAAACCTTGGCGTAGGCGACGGCGTAGGCCTTCGGCGGCATCTGCCGGCAATCGCCCTCTTCGAGCGCGATCAGATAGTCCTTGCGGATCTTCGTGGCCTTGGCCACTTCCTCAAGCGTATAGCCGCAGTCTTGCCGCGCTTCCCGCAGCGCAGCCCCCGCCTCGCCTGAAAATTCGCGTCGCACGCCGCAGGACCCCTCGATAGCAAACGAGTCGTCGCGGCTGTATGCGGGTTTCATGCCGATACTGTCCCCAATAGCCCCACACAGCTCAGTGCCGTCCCCACGGCGGCTGAACCGGCAGTGTGGCCCCCGTGCCTCACCGCAAGGATAAACTAGCAGACACTATTTGTCCTGCCAATGCGTTAATGCGGCAAATCCCGTTCTGTCGCAAAATCTTGCAGGACATTTCGCAGATGCGAAGCATCGGAATCCGTCAGGAATTCTTCGATCACATTTTGAAGATCGCCGGCGTCCAGCTGCAGCAAAGACTGCTTCACCGGGCCGATCCCGCCCGGCGGCATCGACAGGCGCGGAAAGCCCAGCGCCGCCAGCGCCGCGGCCTCCAGCGGACGGCCCGCCATCTCCCCGCAGACCGAGGCCGGCACGCCCCGCTGCGCGCATGACCGGGCGATGTCCCTGAGCAGGCGGACAAATCCCCGGTCCAGGATGTCGTAGCGGTCGCTCAGCCGGGCGTTCTCCCGGTCTACCGCATAGAAGAACTGGAACAGGTCGTTGGCCCCGACCGACACGAAATCCGCATCGCCCAGGATCGCGTCCAGCCCGCAGGCCAGGGCCGGCGTCTCCACCATCACGCCGACCTTCATGCGTTCCGGAACGGGACGCCCCCGTCCCCGCGCCCATTCCAGCTCCTTCACCGCCAGGTCGCGCGCGGCGCGGAATTCGTCCGGCGTGGCGACCAGCGGGAACATGACGTTCAGCTCCCGCCCCGCCGCGGCGGTCATCAGGGCGCGCAGCTGATAGCGGAACAGGCCCTGACGGTCGAGCGACATGCGGATGGCGCGCCAGCCCATGGCCGGATTGCGTTCCCGCTCCGCGGTCAGATAGGGCAGGATCTTGTCGCCGCCGAGGTCCAGCGTGCGGAAGATCACCGGCTTGTCCCCGGCGGCCTGCATCACCTGGGTGTAAAGCTCCACCTGGTCCTCCTGCTTGGGCAGGCGGTCGGCGATCATGAACTGGAATTCGGTGCGGAACAGGCCGATCCCGTCGGCCCCCGTCGCCTCGATCTGGGGCAGGTCCACCAGCAGGCCGGCGTTCAGCATCAGCTGCAGCTCGCGGCCGTCTTTGGTCTTGGCGCGCCGTCCGCGCAGGCGGGCGTAGGCCCGCTGGCGCTGGCTGCGCAGCTCGATGCGCTGGCGGAAGGCGTCGACCACCTCGTCGCCCGGGCGCAGATGCGCCTCGCCCGACCGGCCGTCCAGGATCACGGTGTCGCCGGTCTCGGCGCGGTCCAGCACGCCCTCCAGCCGCCCGACCATGGGAATGCCCAGCGCCCGCGCCACGATCGTCGCGTGCGCGCTGGCGGACCCCTCCTCCAGCGCCACGCCGGCCAGCCCCTGCGGGCCCAGCTCCAGCAGCTCCGCCGGGCCGATCTGGCGCGCGATCAGCACGGCGTTCTCCGGCGGCGGCTCCATTGCGTCGCCCGCCAGGTGGCGCAGCAGCCGGTTCGCCAGGTCCTCCAGATCGTGCAGCCGGTCGCGCAGATAGACCTCGCGCGCGGTCGCCATGCGGGCGCGCTGCTCGTTGCGCGCGCGCTCCACCGCGGCCTCGGCGGTCAGGCCCGCGCGCACCGCGTCCTGCAGGCGCGCCACCCATTTCGGGTCGCGCGCGAACATGCGGTAGGTCTCCAGCACCTCGCGCGTCACCCCGCCCTCGGGCCGGCCCTCGCCCTCGGCCAGCTGGTCCAGCGTGGCGCGCAGCTCGCCCAGCGCCGCGGTCAGGCGCTCCTCTTCGGCCGCCGGGTCCTCGGCGATCAGCCTTGTGGGCGCGACATGCGGCTCCAGCACATAGGCCTCGCCGATCGCCAGCCCCTCCGCGAAGCCGCGGCCGTACAGATGGTCGGGGCGGGAGGGCCGGATCTCGATCCCGGCGAGCTCGCTTTCCTCTGCCAGTTCGCTGGTGCCGATGACCTCGGCCAGCACCATGGCGATGGTCTGCAGCGTCTCGACTTCCTCGTCCTCATAGGCGCGCTCGGTCATGTTCTGGACGACCAGAACGCCCAGCAGCCGCCCGCCGCGCAGGATCGGCACGCCGAGGAAGGAGTGGTACGGGTCTTCCCCCGTTTCCGGGTGGTAGGAGAAGTTCGGGTGCATCGGCGCGTCGGACAGCGCCACCGGCTCCGCCGTTCGCGCCACCACGCCGACCAGGCCCTCGCCCTCGGCCATGCGCAGATTGTGGACGGCCTCGCGCTTCAGGCCCTCGGTGGCGCACAGCTCCATGGAGCCGCCGGCCCGGCGCAGATAGATGGAGCAGACTTCCGCCACCATATTGGCGGCGATCAGGCGGACGAGCGCATCCAGCCGCTCCTGCGCATCGCCTTCCCGCGCCATGACGTCGCGGATCTGGCGCAGGAGACGCACGGAACCGGGGCTGGCGCCGGGGCTCGGCAAGTCCGTCTACTCCTTTGCAGTTTCGTTTCGCCGCCGGCCGGCGCGGGCCTGCTACGCGTCCAGTCCGAACGCGGTGTGCAGGGCCCGCACGGCCAGTTCAGTATACTCCGAACGGATCAGGACGGAGATTTTGATCTCCGACGTCGAAACCGCCTCGATCGAAATCCCCTTGGAGGCCAAGGCCGAGAACATGGTGTGCGCCACGCCCGAATGGCTGCGCATGCCCAGCCCGATCACCGACACCTTGGACACGTCCTCGTCCGCCACGATGTCCTTGAAGGAGATGATCTCCTTCGCCGCGATGATCGCGGCCTTGGCGCGCTCGACCTCGCCCATCGACACCGTGAAGACCATATTGGCGTGCTCGCCGCCGCGCGCGGGGCTCTGCACGATCATGTCCACATTGATGTCGGCCTCGGCCAGGCACGCGAACACCTTGGCCGCAGTGCCCGGCACTTCGGGCAGGCCCAGCAGGGTGATCTTGGCTTCGTCGCGCGTATAGGCGACGCCGGTGACGATACGCTCTTCCATGATCTGATCCTCGGGGCACAGCAGCGTGCCCGGGTTTGGGTTCCCCAGTTCCACGAAGGACGACAGCACGCGCAGAGGCACGCGCTTTGCCGCCGCCAGCTCGACGCTGCGGGTGTGCAGCACCTTGGCCCCCAGCGAGGCCAGCTCCAGCATCTCCTCGAAGCTGATCCGGTCGATCCGGTGGGCCGACTTCACGATGCGCGGGTCGGTCGTGTAGACGCCGTCCACGTCCGTATAGATGTCGCAGCGCCCGGCCTTCAGGGCCGCGGCCGCGGCCACCGCCGACAGGTCGGACCCGCCCCGGCCCAGCGTCGTGACCCGGCCGTCCTCGGTCATCCCCTGGAAGCCGGTCAGCACCGCGACCTCGCCCGAATCGATGGCCGCGCCCAGCGCCGCGCCGTCGAAATCGCTGATGCGGGCCTTGCCGTGCGCGCCGGTCGTCTGCACGCCGGCCTGCCAGCCCTGCCAGGAGCGCGCCTTCAGGCCCGTCCCGCGCAGGATCATCGCGAACAGCGCCGCGGAGGCCTGCTCGCCGGTGGCCAGCAGGACATCGGTCTCGTCGCGCGTTTCGGGCGCGCCCGCGCCCGCCTCGGCGGCCAGGTCGACAAGGCGATTGGTTTCCCCCGCCATGGCGGATACCACCACGGCGACGGATTCGCCCGCGTCGGCTTCCGCCTTCACGCGGGCGGCTGCGGCGCGCATCCGGTCGAGCGTCCCGACCGACGTGCCGCCAAATTTCATGACCAGGCGGGCCATGTCCCTCCCCGTTTATGTTTTCCGCACATTCCCATGTACGGCCGGTCTGGTAATGGAGCGCGAGCCGTTTACCCTCAAAATCGCGCCTGCGGAAGGAGATGCGCTTGGCCGGATTCAGTCAGCCCGTTTCGGCGCTTGCCTCGCCCAGCGTCGATCCGGACGAAGTGGCGCGGTTTTCCGCCATCGCGGACCAGTGGTGGGACCCGCGCGGCAAGTTCAAACCCCTGCACAAGATCAACCCGCTGCGCCTCGGATTCATCCGGGACGAGCTGTGCGCCCGCTTCGGCCGCGACCCCGCCGCCGAGGCGCCGCTGGACGGCCTGCGCCTGCTCGATATCGGCTGCGGCGGCGGCCTGCTGTCGGAGCCGCTGGCCCGCATGGGCGCGCAGGTGACCGGGGTCGACGCCTCCGAAAAGAACATCAAGACCGCCCTCACCCACGCCCGGCGCATGGGCGTTGAGGTCGATTACCGCCACGGCTCGGCGGAGCTTCTGGCCGAGGCGGGGGAGACCTTCGACGCCGTCCTGAACATGGAGGTGGTGGAGCACACCGCCGACGCGGCCGAATTCCTGCGCATCTGCGGCTCGCTGGTGCGGCCGGGCGGGGTGATGGTCGTGTCGACGATCAACCGCACGCCGAAAGCCTTCGTGCTGGCCATCATGGGCGCCGAATACGTTCTCGGCTGGCTGCCGAAAGGCACGCACCAGTTCGACAAGCTGGTGAAGCCGCACGAAATCCGCGCCGCCCTGGCGCCGGAGGGGTTCGCCGTCGGCGACCCGGTCGGCGTCGTCTATCAACCGTTAACGGGCGCATGGCATATCGATAGCGACTCATCTGTAAATTACATGATGGTCGCCGCACGGGGCGGCGGCTGACGGAAACAGCGGGACAGCGAATGGGCGGCCGGATTTCCAGGATTGCGACCTGCGCCGCAATGGCGGCGATGCTGTGCGGGGGCGCATGGGCGCAACAGGCGCCCCAGCCGCCCGCCCCACCGGCGCCGCCCGTCCCCCCGCCCGCGCCGGGTATGGAGCGGATGAACTCCAGCGCCGCCGCGCAGTCCCAGATCATCACCCGGACCAACCGGTCGGCCCGCGCCGAACGCGGCCTCAACGCCAGCCGCCCGCCCGAGCTGCGCGGCGACAATGAGGGCTGGACCTTCATGGCGGGCGCCGGCGTCCTGATCCGCCCGGCCTTTGTCGGGTCCGACGTCTATAAAGTTTCGCCGATCCCGGCCGCCTCGCTCACCTATTCCGACCTGTTCTTCGCCGATCCGGCGCGCGGCATCGGGCTCAGCCACAGCTTCGTGCCGGGCACGACGGTCAGCGCCGGCCTCGATTACAATTTCGGCCGCAAGGAAAAGGACGATTCCCGCCTGATCGGCCTCGGCGATCTGGACGGCGGCCCCGCCGGCTTCGCGGAAATCGAATTCCGTCCCTTGCCCGGCATCCTGCAGGCCCTGTCTTTGAATCTCGGCATCGAGTCCGCCATCGACGGCGATATCGACGGCTATGAGGCCGGCGCCGATCTCGGCGTCGCCATCCCGATCGGCGCCGGCGGCTATGCCGCCTTCACCGGCGGCGTCCTGGTGGCGAGCGAGGAGCGGATGCAGGATCTGTTCGGGGTCACCCCGGCCCAGTCGGCCGCCTCGATCTTCCCGGTCTATACGCCCGACGGCGGCCTGCGCGCCGCCACCTTCGGCGTCACCGCCTTCCGCCCGGTGATGGGGAACTGGAACGCGCTGGTCAGCGCCGGCTACGAACGCCTGTTGAACGACGCCGAGGACAGCCCGATCACCGTGGATGTCGACCAGTACCGGCTGGCCGCGGGCCTGGTCTACGAGTTCTAGTCGGGACGCACTTCACAGCCCGCCCCTCACAGGGCCTGCATCAATTCCTGACCGGCGGCGCGCAGGATTTCGTCGCCCAGCGCCGGGTCGTCGACCGCGCGCGCCATCACCATCGCGCCGACCATGCTGGCGTATGCCGCCAGCGCCCGCTTGCGCCGCGCCGCCCGCGTCCGGCCCGGCACCAGATCCTCCAGCAGCGCGATCTGCTCCGGCAAAGCGCGCGTGGCCGCCCGGCGCACCGGCTTGCCCGTGCGCGACAGGTCGCACCCGAGCGCGGCGAAGACGCACAGCGCCGTCCGCGCCGCCCGGCGCTCGGGCGACAGATACAGCTTGATGAGCGAGGCCAGGCCGCGCCGTCCGCCCCCGCCGATGGCGTCCCGCCAGGTCGCGGCGGACCGGCCGATCGCCTGTTCGCAGACCACCGCGGCGATGGCCTCCTTCGACTTGAAGTGGCTGTAGAACGCGCCGTGCGTCAGCCCGGCGGCGCGCGCGATTTCCGCCACGCCCACCGCGTCCAGTCCGCGCTCGCGGAACAGGCGGGAGGCCGCCTCGATCAGCGCCGCCCGGTTCTCCGCCGCCTTTTCCTTGGTGACCCGCATTTCCGCTCCCCGGTGATTCGCGAATCCGATTGACGATAATGATTCGCTTCGTCATCAATACATAATCATTTCCGGTACAATGAAAAAGGCGCCGGGCGCTCGCCCCCGCGCCACGGGAATGGTTTGCGAGCGGAGTCAGCCAGTCCGGCCCACGCATCGCCGCCCCGCCGGCGCGTTCGCCGCGCCCGACCGACGGCCCTGCGCCCGGCGCGAGGGAGCTACGGCATGCCTGCGATCACCACCAAGGACGGAACCGAAATCTTCTACAAGGACTGGGGCAGCGGCCGTCCCATCGTCTTCAGCCATGGCTGGCCGCTGACCGCCGACGACTGGGACGCCCAGATGATGTTCTTTGGCGAGCGCGGCTACCGCGTCATCGCCCATGACCGCCGCAGCCACGGCCGATCCGGCCAGACCTGGGACGGCAACCATATGGATCAGTACGCCGACGATCTGGCGGAGCTGATCAAAACGCTGGGCCTGAAGGACATCATCCTGATCGGCCATTCCACCGGCGGCGGGGAGATCACCCGATACATGGGCCGGCATGGCACCAAGAAGGTCGCCAAGGCGGTGCTCTACGGCGCCGTCCCGCCGCTGATGGTGCAGACGCCCGGCAATCCTGACGGCCTTCCGATCTCGGTGTTCGACGACATTCGAAAAGGCACGCTGGGCGACCGGTCCCAGTTCTACAAGGACCTGACCATGCCCTTCTTCGGCTATAACCGCGACGGCGTGGAGCCGTCCGAGGGCGTGCGGAACCAGTTCTGGCTCCAGGGCATGATGGGCGGAATAAAAGGCCAGTACGACTGCATCCACGAATTCTCGGAGGTCGACTTCACCGACGACCTGAAGTCGATCGAGATTCCGGTCCTGGTCTGCCACGGCGACGACGACCAGATCGTGCCGATCGGCGCCTCGGCGATGAAATCCTCGAAGCTGCTGAAGAACGCGACGCTGAAAGTCTGGCCGGGCGGGCCGCACGGCTTCTCCCACACCCATACCGACACATTCAACGCCGACGTCCTCGCCTTCATCGAAGCCTGAGGACGCGCGCCGGAGGCCCGCTCATGACCCGTACCATCATGCTGATCCACGGCGCGTGGCTGAACGCCGCCAGCTGGGAAAACTGGAAATCGCGCTTCGAGGCGAAGGGCTACACCGTCGTCGCGCCGGACTGGCCCCATGACGACCGTCCGCCGGCCGATCTGCGCGCCGCGCCCGACCCGATGCTCGCCAAATCCGGACCGGTGGAGGTCATCGACCATTATGACCGTCTGGTCCGCGCCCTTCCCGAACCGCCGATCCTGATCGGCCATTCGGCGGGCGGCGTGTGGGTCCAGTATCTGATGGACCGGGGCCTCGGCGCCTGCGGCGTCGCCATCGACCCGGCCCCGATCCCGGGCGTGCGCATCGGGCCGCACGCGCTGGTCTCCGCCTTCCCGGTGCTGGGCGATCCGTTCAGCTATGGCAAGATCAAGCACATGTCGTTCGGCTTCTTCTCCAGCCGCTTCGCCCAGACCCTGCCGGACGACATGAAGCGCGATCATTATGACCGCTACATCGTGCCCACCGCCGGCAAGGTCTATTGGGACGGGCTGACCGCCAAACAGGGCAAGATCCGCTGGGCCAATCCGGACCGCCCGCCGCTTCTGCTGATCGGCGGCGGCAAGGATCTGATCGCCGACGCGGCGATGACCGCGCGCAATTACCGCAAGCAGAACCGCTCGCCCGCGCCGACGGAGCTGAAAATCTTCGACGCGCGCTGCCACTGGACCTGTCTGGAGCCGGGCTGGGAGACCGTCGCCGATTTCGCCCTGGCCTGGGCGGAGGCGCATGCCGCCCTGGGCGCCCAGACGCAGGCGGCGGAGTAGGCGCGGACAGCGGCCGGACAGGGGCCGGACAGGCGTGCGCGTCCATCACCTGAATTGCGGGTCGCATTGCCCGCTGGGCGGGGCGCTGTTCGACGGCGCCAGCCGCGGCCCGCTCGCGCATATCCCGACCCATTGCCTGCTGGTCGAGACGGACCGGACGCTGGTCCTGGTGGACGCCGGCTATGGCCTGCGCGACGTGCGCCATCCGCATCCCCGCCTGCCGCGCCTGTGGCGCACGCTGCTGAATATCCGCCTGCGCGAACGCGACACCGCCATCCGGCAGGTCCAGGCGCTGGGCCACGACCCGCACGACGTGCGCCATATCGTGCTGACGCATCTGGACTTCGATCACGCCGGCGGGGTGGAGGATTTTCCGCACGCCCGCATCCATGTCCTGGCGGCCGAGCATGACGCCGCCGCCCGCCGGCGCGGCTTCGTCGCGCGCCAGCGCTATCGCCCGCGGCAATGGGACGAGGCGTCGGACTGGCGCCTATACGAACCCGGCGGCGAACCCTGGTTCGGCTTCGGCGCGGTGCGCGGTCTGGACGGCCTGCCGCCGGAAATCCTGATGCTCCCGCTTTCCGGCCACACGCTCGGCCATGCGGGCGTCGCCGTGGCGTTCGATGGCGGCTGGCTGCTGCACGCCGGCGACGCCTATCTGCACCATCGCCAGATGACCGGCGCCCGCCCGTCCCTGCCGCCGGGCCTCGCCGCCTATCAGCGCATCATGGATTCCGACCACGCGGCGCGGACCCGAAACCTGGGCCGTCTGCGCGCGCTCGCGCGCGAGGGTCCGCCGGATTTGCGCATCGTCTGCTCGCACGACGCGGCGGAGCTCGCCGCCGCTCAGGCCCAGACCCAGAGTCAGGTCCAAAGTTAGACCCAGAGTCAGGCCCAGGCAGGCGCCTAGTTCACCTTCTTGTCGAAGTCCGGGTTCAGCATCGGGGGCAGCGGGCAGACCTCCACCCCGTCCTCGCGCAGCGCCTCCGCCTCTTCGGCCGAGGCCTGGCCATAGATCGCCCGGTCGGGCGCGAGCCCGTCATGGATGGCGCGCGCCTCGGACGGGAAGCGCGAGCCGACATCGTCGAAATTTTCCTTGATGTGCCGGCGCACCGCGGCGCTGGCCATTGCCATCGTCCGCTGCTGCTCGGCCTGCGCCTCGCGCGCCTCCCGCTTGCGGGAGGTCGACACGGCTGGCGCCATGATCTGTTTCTTCACGTCCTTCGCACCGCAGGACGGGCATTCGACCAGGCTGCGCTGCGCCTGCTCGTCGAAATCGGCGGAGTCGCGGAACCAGGCCTCGAATTCGTGCCCGTCCGCGCAGGCCAGCGCATAGCGGATCATGGCAGGGTGAACTCCCGGTCGTGGCTCAGCTGCGGAATCCGCTCCCGCACCGAGGCCACGGCGGACAGGTCCAGATCGGCCAGCAGCACGTCCGGCGCGTCGCCCTTCAGCTCCGCCGCCACCTCGCCCCAGGGCGCGGCGATCATGCTATGGCCCCAGGTGCCGCGTCCGTCCTCATGCCGCCCGCCCTGCGCCGGGGCCAGCACATAGGCGCCCGTCTCGATCGCCCGCGCCCGGATCAGCGTGGACCAGTGCGCCTCCCCCGTCGGGCGGGTGAAGGCGGCCGGGACGGTGATCAGCGACGCGCCGGCCTGGGCCAGCTTGCGGTACAGCGCCCCGAACCGCAGGTCGTAGCAAATCGTCATGCCGAGCCCGCCCCAGGGCGTCTGCGCCACCACCGCCCGGTCGCCGGGCGTATAGGTCGCCGACTCCTTCCAGCTCTCGGAGCCCAGCATCACGTCGAACATGTGGATCTTGTCGTAGCGCGCCACGACCGCCCCGTCCGGCCCGAACAGCATGGAACGGTTGGCCGCGCGCCCGTCCTCGCCCCGGAAAACGAAAGAGCCGGCCAGCAGCCAGATCCCCAGCCCGTCCGCCAGCGCGGAGAACCGCGCCGGCGCCGGATCATCCGCTTCGGGCCGCAGCACCTCGCCCAGCTTCGACGTGTCGCGCTGGACCAGGTTCGTGCATTCGGGCGTCGCGATCAGTTGCGCCCCGTCGCCGGCGGCCAGGCGGATCAGCCGTTCGGCCTCGTCCAGATTGCGCACCGGGTCGGTCCCGCTGCGCATCTGCACCAGGCCCGCCCGCAATGTGTTCGCGTCAGCCATTGTTCAGCATCGCATCCAGCTTGCCGTCCCGCTCCAGCGCCATCAGGTCGTCGCAGCCGCCGACATGGTCGCCGCCGATGAAAATCTGCGGAAACGTGTTCCGCCCGCCGGAGCGCTTGCGCATCTCCCCGCGCGCGATCGGGTCATAGCCGGCGTCGATCTCTTTATATTCCACGCCCTTGCCGTCCAGCAGCGACTTGGCGCGCGCGCAAAAGCCGCAAAGGGTCCGTGTGTAGATTTCGACGTCCTGCATGGTCTCGTTCTTTTTCTTTGCCGGTCAGCGGTGCGCGTCGCCCGCGCGGACGACCCGCGCCAGGGTCACCGCTTCAACGCGCGCGGCGCCCGCGCGTTTCAGCGTTCGCGCACACGCCTCCAGCGTCGCCCCGGTGGTCATCACGTCATCTACCAGAAGCACGCATCGGCCGGAAAGCCGTTCCCGCGCCCGCTCCGGCGCGGCGAAGGCGCCGGCCACGTTGCGCCGCCGCCCGCGCGCGCTCTTGCCGGCCTGCGTCTCGGTCCGCCGCCGCCGCGCCAGCAGCCCGGCGTCGAACGGAACGCCCAGCAAGGGCGACAGCGCCCGGCCCAGGATCGCCGCCTGATTATAGCGCCGCCGCACCAGCCGCAGATAATGCAGCGGAACCGGCGCGATCACGTCGGCCTGCGTATCGGCCGCCGCGCGCGCCATCCAGGCCGCGAAATGGGTCAGCGCGTCGCGCCGCCCGCCATGCTTGAACGACAGGATCAGCGGCCGGCTGGAATCGTCATAGGCCAGCGCGCTGCGCGCACGGTCATAGCGCGGCGCCCGCGCGGCGCAGAGCCCGCACAGCGCCCCCTCGCCCGCCTCGTACGGAAACGGAAAGCCGCAGATCGCGCACCAGGGCGGCCCCAGGAATTGCAGCTTCGCCCACAGCGCCGCCTCCAGCCGCCCCGGCCCGTCGGCGGGCGACGGCGACAGCGGCGACAGCGGCGGGACCAGCGTATCCAGCGCCGCCCGGCCGCACCCGGCCAGCGCCCGCCCTGCCCTTCCAGAAAAGGCCGCCAGCCCGTATCTGTGCCCGATGCCGTCCGACATGGCCTCCCCGCTTTCCCCCGCGCCCGCTGTCCCGGTCCTGTTCGACCGCGCGCTGCTGCGCCGCCGCCGGGCCCGCGCCGCACGGCGCTTCGAAGACCATGATTTCCTCGTGCGCCTCGCGGTCAAGGATTTGCTGGACCGCGCCGCCTTTACCACGCGCGACTTTCCCCGCGCGCTGGCCATCGGCGGCGGCGGTCTGGTGGGCGAGCTGCTGGCGGAATCGGACCTCGCGGGCCGCGTCGGCTTCCTGGTCGAGGCCGACCTCGCCCCCGAAATGGCCGCGCGCGCGCCGGGGCCGTCCGTAGCGATGGATGAGGAGGCGCCGGCCTTCGCCGAGGGCGCATTCGACCTGGTGCTGGCGCCCCTGACCCTGCACTGGACCAACGACCTGCCCGGCGCGCTGATCGGCGTGAACCACATGCTGGCGCCGGACGGCTTCTTCGCCGGGGCGCTGCTGGGCGGCGCGACGCTGACCGAATTGCGCCAGGCCCTGCTGGCGGCGGAGGCAGAACGCGGCGCCGCCGGCGCCCGCGTCAGCCCCTTCGCCGACGCGCGCGACATGGGCGGCCTGCTCCAGCGCGCCGGCTTCGCCCTGCCGGTCGCGGACGTGGACCGCAGCACCGTGCGCTATGGCGACCCCGCGCGCCTGTTCGCCGATCTGCGCGGCATGGGGGAGAGCAATGCGCTGGCCCGCCGCGCGCCGCTGTCCCGCGCCGCCTTCACCCGCGCTTTGCAGATCTATGCCGAGCGCTTCGCCACAGAGGACGGCCGCCTGAAGGCGACGTTCGAGATCGTGACCGCCACCGGCTGGGCCCCCGCCCCCGGCCAGCCCAAGCCCCTGAAGCCCGGCAGCGCCACGCACCGCCTGGCCGACGCGCTGGGCGTCGCCGAGCACAAGCTGGACGGCTAGAAGATCAGGGGCAGCCTTTGTCCTCGTACATCTCTTCGAGATGTTCGCGGCGGTCCTCGGCGGCTTCCATGGCCTCCTCGGTGTTCATATAGGTGCCGACAAGACCGATCGGGAAAAAGACCGCCGCCGCGACATTCGTCCCGGTCACGCCTCGCTCCTCCCGAGCTTCGGCGCGGAATTCCTCCGCCACCTCGATTTCCTCAACGATCTGTTCGCAAGTCAGACGGCTGTCGCCCGCCTGACGCACGTTCACCACATCCGGCGTCGCACACGCACTCAGGCCGCACAGAGCCGCCCCGCAGACCATCAGGCCCGTGGTCAAAGACTTCATGAGATTTCCCCCAATTCCCCAGAATATACAACCATAAGTAGTAAATTGTTAAGGAACACGTCCGTCAACGAAAAAGGGTGCTTCGCGGTCAATTATTGCCGGCCATGCCGAGCTGCCTGCCGTTGCCCCCTGATTTCCGTTGCAGGTTTCGCAGGCCGGGCGCATAGGCCGCCCGCCATGCACGCGCACCCAGCCCCGCTTCCCGCGGCCTATCCCCCGCCGCCCGGCGATAATCGCCTTGCCGCCGCATTTGCGGAGCTGGCGTCGCGCGGCTGGACGCGGATCGACGGCTGGCTGCCGGCGGATCTGGCCGCCGCTTTGGCCGCGGAGATGATTGAGGCCGAGGCCGCGCCGGCCGGCGTGGGGCGGGAGGAGGATTACACGCTGGACCGCGGCGTGCGGCGCGCCGCCATCGCCTGGCTGGACGGGCGGACCGACGCCCAGCGCCGCCTGCTGGCCCAGGCCGAGGAATTGCGCGCGCATCTGAACCGCGCGCTGTTCCTGGGCCTGTTCGAGTTCGAGGCCTGCTGCGCCCGCTATCCCGCCGGCGGCTTCTACGCCCGCCACCGCGACTCCCTGCGCGGGGCGCGCAACCGCGTCGTCTCGCTGGTCGCCTATCTGAATCCGGAATGGCGGGCGGAGTGGGGCGGCGCCCTGCGCGTCTGGCCGCCGGACGGCGGGCCGGCGCAGGACACGCCGCCCGCGCCCGGAACCGTCGTGCTGATGCTGTCGGAAGAGACCGAGCACGAAGTGCTGCCGACCCTGCGCCCGCGCCTGGCGCTGGCGGCCTGGTGGCGGGTCAACGCCTCCACGCCGGATCGCATCGACCCGGCGCACTGAGGCGTTTTCCAAAAAGCTCGCGCGCGCTACAGCGCTTCGGTTTCCAGCGTCGCCATCTGGGCGGGCGCCGGCTCGACCGCGTCGACCAGAACCTCCGCGCCGCCGCCGCAGAACCAGTTGTCCACGACCTCGCCGCTGATCGTCACGCGCGTCCCGGCGGTCAGGCCGCGCTCCCCGGCGGCGAAGCTGTACAGCCGACCGGCCGGGTCGCTGACATACAGGCAGGTGCCCGCGTCGCGCACGATCTCGCCCTCGAACTGCACCGGCCCCTTGGCGGGCGGCGAGGGCGGCGAGGGCGGCATGGCGGACACCGGCACGCGCTGCAGGTCGAAGACCGGGATGATCGGGTCCGGCGTCTTCAGGCGGATCACCTGGCCGATCTCGATCGCGTTGGGGTTCAGGTCGTCGTTCAGCGCCGCGATGGCGTCCATCTCCACGCCGCACCGCTGGGCGATCTTGCTCAGCCAGTCGCCGGCGCGGACCGTATAGGTCTCCCCGCAGTTTTCGGCGTGGGCCGGCGTGGCGGCGCCAAGCGCGGCGGCCAGTGCGGCCGCGCCAAGCGCGGCATTGGTCAGGGTTAGCGACAGTTTCATTTTATGAGCCCAAATCGAACGTCCTCGACTTGGCGCGAACAAGCCGCCAACCCCGATTCGGGTTCCGCCAATAGCTGTGCCGCCGCTGTAATAGCCGCCCCGCGGCCACACCGGGCCGGGGTCAGGCCAGCGATCAGAGCCCGGTCAGGTCAGGCCGGCTCCCGCCGCCCGAACAGCGGCGACAGGATCAGCCCGATCAGCCCGGCGACGAACGCCCCGACGATCCAGCCGATGATGAAGCCCGCGCCCGCATGCGCCGCGCCCGCCAGGGTCAGCGGCACCGCCGGCTGATAGTCGTGCACCGTGGCGCGCAGCAGGGGAACGTCGTGCTCCCGCGCGATCAGCCAGCTGCGCTCGTAATCATTGGCCCGGCGCAGCTCGGCCAGATGCGCGGCCAGCTGGTCGTAGCGGTCCAGCGTGTCTTCGACCCGCACCCCCTGCAGCGACAGGAAATCGCCGGACTCCGCGTAAGCCTCCAGCGCGTCGTCGCGGCTGATGCCCGCGGCATCGACATCGGAATCGAAGCGCGTGACGAACGCGGCCAGCTCATCCACCGCCCCGCCCAGGCGCTGCATGTATTGCTGGGCGAATTCCGGTCCCTGCGAGAGGGCCGCCGCGCCCAGCAGCGCGATCAGTAACGCGAACAGACGTGCCATTTTCATGTCCCCATCGCACAGCGCCGCAGCCCTACGGCGTCCTCGCGTGCCTATAAGGTATGTTAACGACGCCGCCATGAAAACGCCCCGCCGGGCGATTCAACCCTCAGGGGAATCGCACGACTCGGCAGGGGGCGGACAGGCGGCGGCGCCCGCCCCGGCCGGGCCGGGAGGGATGGAAGGGTGCGGGGCGCCGGAGGCTTCGCCTCCAGTGTCTTGACTGTCTGCGAAGCTTCGAACGCCCCGCGCGCGGATTTCTCGGACGCTCTCGCCCCCGGCTCCAATCCGGGAATTTGGAACGGTCGGTCGTTTAATGCCGTCCGCCTTCCCGAAGGCCGCGCCGGAGCCCGCGGGCGTCACCCGCAGGCGCGGACGCGCCGCGCACTCCCAACCGCCGCGACTGACGAGGCCTGCGCCTTCCGTGCGGTCAGAACGGGCGGAGTATGGGGGCGTGCGGGCGGTGTGGGACGAATTTGCGTATCTCCACGGAAATCCGGGGGCCGGCGCGGGGCCGCACGGGCGCCTCCCCTCTCCCCTCGTGGGAGAGGGGTTGGGGGGGAGGGGGCGGTCGAAACCGGGCGCGGCGCTGGCAACGCCCTCTCATCCCATCGGCTCAACAGGACGCTGCGCGCCCCGGAGCCGATTGCCCGGCCGACCCTCGCGGAATCCGCTCGTGCGTTCGCTGCTCAAAACGCTCCGCGTTTTGTCCTCCGGACCGCCGCTCACCCCACGAGGGGAGAAGGGATAGGCGGCGGTTTCTGCGACGGAGAAACCGCTCGGCGTAGGCTGGCGCGATGTCGCGACGACCGAAGCTGAGATCCCTCACCGCCGCCGCCTTTCTGCGCCGCCAGGCGCAGAGGCTGGAAGAGGCGCTGGCCGGGGCGGAGCCAGCCACCGCAACGGGCCTGCTGGACAAGCTCACAAAGCTAAGCGCCTTGCTGGCCGAAGCAGAGGCGCGGGAAACGGCGGAGCCATCACCGGAAGAGCTGGCGGCGCAGCGGCGCGCATTCGATGCGGAGGTGGAGCGCCTGATCGCGCTGCGCGCGGAGGAACGCGCGCTGGTGATGATGAAGCCGGACGCGGCGGAGCTGGAGCGGCGGGCGCGCGATCTGGCGCTCACCCATGGCGGAGCTTGGCGAAATTATTTGGAGCGGGTGAGGGAGGAGCAGCGAGAGTGGATGTACGGGCTTGAAGATGAATGGTCGAATTCTCGCAAGACGCGTGTAAAGTCTAAGAATCCCAAATATCTCACATGACACCCGTTACAGTTCGGTACCGAATCCCTCAGCCTTCCCCCTAGCCACATCCTTCTCGAAGCTCGAGACAAGCTCCGAGGTCAACTCCTTTACCGAGACCGGACTTTTCAAAACTGACTTATAGTCGAAATATCCGTCTTCGTTTACATTGTTTACGTGATAATTTAGATCAATAACCAATCCCCGAACGATCATTCTCGATACATCTAGAAATTTATCAACATTATCACCCCAATTCTTGCGCAAATCTCGCAAAATAGCGGCCGCTTTCTCATCTTTCGAGGCAACCACAGAAATAACATGCATAAGAAAATATGGCGTGAGCGTATACTTAGCAAGCGGCCTCTCTTCTATGTTATCAAGCTCCTCTCGGATTATATTAAACAATCTCCACATAAAAACAATTCTATAGGCATCAAGCTCACGCCTACTCCAAATTTTTGCATAATTTTCATCAAAAACTTTATATATTTGGTGACACGACCAAGGCTCATTTAAATCAAAAGCCAACAGCATCCTACCAGCAAGATCATTACTAATAACTTCAACCCCATCGAACCGCTCACCTCGCTTAACTTCAAGGGCGTATTCTGGCGTTTCTTTAGCAAACTCTGCCTGCAGCCGGAGCATGATATCGTCGTTTGAACGCAAATCTCGCGGCTTGATAGAATTTTGATTATTACTATTTCTGGTAATTAACCTAGCAAGCTTGTCATCATTTAGCGCGATAACACGGACAAAGACGCGAAGATCGTCCGTAATGGCATCCTTCTTGGAATGAAGTGTTGTAAGGCTTTGCGCACCATTCACAACTGTATACCCCTCAACAGAGAGGGAGCCATCGTCCAAATTTGCCTTATCACACAATATAATTATCCCATTATGGAATAATGCAAACCTATTATGAATTTCATTATCGTCTATTGTCGATGATATTGCCTTGTTAACCTCAGTTCTCCCCAAACTTAGTCGAACATTCTTGGAAAATAGGCTTCCGTCCTCAATGCCCTTTAAGTTTGCCAGCTCGCGCCCCAGTGCCGGAAACACATACGCCGTAACGTCATCATCGACTATATACGTCAATGGATCAACATAACTCACGTCGAACGAAAAGGATTCGTCTATTCCCCCTTCGACATCGAGATCGACGTAAGCTTTAGCAATCTGTTCGCGACCCCAGAAATTGATTTCGCCGTGACTGGACAGGTATTGTTGACCGTTATGATCTGCTGTCGCGTTAGTCACAAAAATTGCCTTTACAGAATATCCCGACTCCAGAAGACCAAGTATATTTTCCCGCTGTATTATTTTCTTTAACTCATCGTTAGCGTTGCCGTCCAGTAGAGCTTGAACGCTCGCGGTATCTTTGAATTGGTCTATTGTCCCGCTTAATTCCTTAAGCGCTACATCCCCAATCGTTGCTCCAGATTTTTGGCGGATTTTCGATTGTAAAATCTGAATTTCCCGGAAATTGTGATCTATATATATTCCATCCACGCCCTTATCATTACTTTTATCACATATGCAGTCATCTGCCGACGTTTCGTCTAAACGGTATATATTTTCAAGGAACCAATTGAGCAAATTGGCCGATTCGCTTCTTCCTTTACTCTTGTAAGGGTCAGTGAGTGTTCTTAGTGCAGCATACTCAAACGCCGACAGTTCCATAATCACACTCCAGCGGCCGTTCGTTCCAAGCCACCAATATCTAGAGTAAGTCCGCTGGGGACAGAAGCCCCGAGCGTTTAGCCTGTTAACCTGTCGGAGAGTAGGCCCTGTCGGCTTTGGCTACGCGCTGCCCCACGCGGGTGAGGAATTGGGATGACAATCGGGCCTAGCGACTAGACTGCCAGCTGCCCATATTCCCCCCATGCCATCCCATCCCGACTTCATCCTCGACGACCCCGCCGCCGCCTGGGTTCCTCATCGGCCGGAGCGGCCGGAGAAGACCGAGGGGGGGATCAAGTTCCGGCTGGCGTCGGACTTTACCCCGCAGGGGGACCAGCCCGCGGCGATCGCCGAGCTGGTGGAGGGGGTCCGGAATAACGAGCAGGACCAGGTCCTGCTGGGGGTCACCGGGTCCGGCAAGACGTTCACGATGGCCAAGGTCATCGAGACGGTTCAGCGCCCGGCCCTGATCCTGGCGCACAACAAGACGCTGGCCGCGCAGCTGTACGGGGAGTTCAAGAGCTTCTTCCCCGACAACGCGGTGGAGTATTTCGTCAGCTACTACGACTACTACCAGCCCGAAGCGTACATCCCGCGCACCGACACCTATATCGAGAAGGACTCCAGCCGGAACGAGGCCATCGACCGGATGCGCCACAGCGCCACGCGCGCGATCCTGGACCGCGACGACGTGATCGTGGTGGCCAGCGTGTCGTGCATCTATGGCATCGGCGCGGTTGAGACCTATGCGGCGATGATCTTCACCCTGAAACCGGGGGAGCGGATCGATCCGCGCGACGTGATGAAGCGCCTGGTCGACCTGCAATACCGGCGCAACGACGCGGCGTTCGGCCGGGGCACGTTCCGGGTGCGGGGCGACACGCTGGAGCTGTGGCCGGCGCATATGGAGGACCGGGCCTGGCGCGTGTCCTTCTTTGGAGACGAGATCGAGGGGATTGCCGAGTTCGACCCGCTGACCGGCAAGAAGACCGCGGATCTGGGCGGGGTGCGCGTGTTCGCCAACAGCCACTATGTGACGCCGCGCCCGACGCTGAACCAGGCGGTGCAGCAGATGAAGCGCGACCTGAAGGCGCGCGTGGCCTGGTTCGAGCAGCAGGGCCAGCTGCTGGAGGCGCAGCGCCTGCAGCAGCGCACCGAGTTCGATATCGAGATGATCGAGGCGACCGGGTCCTGCCCCGGCATCGAGAACTATTCCCGCTATCTGACCGGGCGGAAGCCGGGCGAGCCGCCGCCGACATTCTTCGAGTATCTGCCGGACAATGCGCTGGTCTTTGTCGACGAGAGCCACGCCAGCATCCCGCAGATCGGGGCGATGTACCGCGGCGACTTCAACCGGAAGAAGACGCTGGCCGATTTCGGATTCCGCCTGCCGGTCTGTCTGGATAACCGGCCGCTGAAATTCGAGGAATGGGACGCGATGCGGCCCCAGACCATCGAGGTCAGCGCCACGCCCGGCAGCTGGGAGCTGGAGCGCACCGGCGGGGTGTTCACCGAGCAGGTGATCCGCCCCACCGGCCTGATCGACCCGCCGGTGGAGGTGCGCCCGGGCAGCACAGACGGGTTCAGCCAGGTCGACGACGTGATCGCCGAGGTGAAGGAGGTCGCGGCCAAGGGATACCGGAGCCTGGTCACCGTGCTGACCAAGCGCATGGCGGAGGACCTGACCGAATACATGCACGAGCAGGGCGTGCGCGTGCGGTACATGCACAGCGACATCGACACGATCGAGCGGATCGAGATCATCCGCGACCTGCGCCTGGGCGCGTTCGACGTTCTGGTCGGGATCAATCTGTTGCGCGAGGGGCTGGATATTCCCGAATGCGCGCTGGTCGCCATTCTGGACGCGGACAAGGAAGGCTTCCTGCGCAGCGAGACGTCGCTGGTGCAGACGATCGGCCGGGCGGCGCGGAATGTGGACGGCAAGGTCATCCTGTACGCCGACCGGGTGACCGGCAGCATGGAGCGCGCCATGGCCGAGACCGAGCGCCGGCGGGAGAAGCAGCGCGCCTTCAACGCCGAGCACGGCATCACGCCGCAGAGCATCCGCAAGAATATCTCCGATATTCTGGACAGCGTGTACGAGAAGAGCGACCGGGTGACGGTGAAGGCCCTGCCCGGCGCGACGAAAGATTCCGACGACGCGATGCTGACCGGCGCCAATCTGCAGGCGGTGCTGAAGGATCTGGAAAAGAAGATGCGCGAGGCGGCCGCGGATCTGGAGTTCGAGACCGCCGCCCGGTACCGCGACGAGATCAAGCGCCTGGAGGCGGCGGAGCTGCTGGACGGGCAAGTCTAGCGCGCAAGCTAGCTCCCGCTGTCCGGCGCGGATTGTTCGCGGGCCTGTTCGGCGCGGCGGGCCCGCGCGGGGTCGGCCTGGCGCTGGCGCGCGTGCTCTTCGTGCAGGCGCCTTGCCTCCGGCCCGTCGGTGCGCTCCAGCGGGGCGGCGATGGAATGGGGCACTTTCTCTTCCGCCAGGCCCAGCATCTTGTCGAAATGCGGATGGCGCCGCCGCTCCAGCCGCAGGAAGGCGCGGACCACCGGGGAGACGGCGACCAGCATCGACGCGCCGGCGACGACGATGAAGGCGCCGAACGGAATCGGGGAAAGGGTGAAGGCGACCCCGACCAGGATCAGCACCACCGCAATGGCGACCAGAACGATCTGCACACGCGTTCCTCCCGGCGCGGACGGCCGGTCCTGTCATCCCACGCGGGGCGCATAACGCATGAGACGGGCAGAGGCTCCGACGAGAACCTCGGCAGGGTTCTAGGACGCCTCGGCGCGGGTCAGGAAGTCTTCGAAGGCGGCGACCTCGCGGCTGGCCTGCTGGCGCTGGACCGCCTCGAACAGCGTCTTCAGCACATAGGCCGCGTCGTTCGAGCTCTGGAAGTCCAGCGTGTTGCGGCTGGAGATCTCCACCGCCACCTCGTCGCGCCGGTACAGGGAGAAGCGCAGGACCAGGGCGCTGCCGGGCTTTGCGCCCTTCGGATAGGCCAGGCGCGCGGTGTAGGTGTCGACATGGGCCAGATAGGCGCCCTCGTCCTGGTCGTGGTTCCACACCACGGCCTGGTTGCGGGTCAGGTCGGTAAGGCGTTTCAGAAAGGCGAAATGGCTCATCAACTCTCTCGCACGGGCTGGACGGTGGCGGACATCGGGTTCCTGTCTTGTGGGTCCGTGGTACGGCGACACGCGATCGGCCGGCGCCGGGAGCCGCAAACCGCCGCAATCCCCGCGCCATGGGGGTATTGAGCCATGGAAGGCTGGATTTTCGCTAAAAGCGATTGTTCGAGTTTTAGCTATCGGCCGGGTTTTGCCCGCCCCGGCGCGGGTTTTTGCAGTGCGGCATGCGGCGGCGGCCACGCGAGCGGCCCTCCGTGGTTAGCGAAACGTGAGGGAGCGGAGCGCCTGGCTCTGATCCGTGTTTTGAGGCCTTGGGTTTTGAGGACCAGGGCCGGACGCTCCGCGCGTGGATTTCCCGAAGGCTCTCGCCCCGCGTTTCCAATCCGGGAGATGCAGCGGTCTGGCGTTTAGTGCCGCCGGCCCTTCCCGAAGGCCGCGCCGGGCGCGGGAGCTATCACCCTCCCTGCCGGACGCGCCACGCCCGCTCCGCGATCCATGGTGATTGGCCACATCCCTCCGGCCGCGAAGCCGAGGGGATATTACGGGCGCTTGGAGGGGGCGGGGAAAACGGGGCGGAGTTCCCCCTATTTTTGTTAGCCAACTACGCACGATAGGCGCGTGGCGACAGTTGCGTACATAGCGTGTGGCGCGTGAAGAACGGAGGTGGCGATATTCTATTCACCACGCCAAATGTTCACTGTCACGAAGACTCAATTTGAAGCATGGTCCGAGCGACCGTTATGTGCCGGTTTTGATGAAACCAATCCCCACATCGTGGGTAGGCAGAAGCAGTCGACACTCTTCGCGAAACGTCAGCTTACTGAAGAACGGAATATTGAAGGAGCCATTAGGCCTAGGAATATCTGCAATACGAAACTCTACTGTCCACCTGCTGCCGTCATTCCACGCAGACTCCAGTGCTTTTCTATCCTGATCGCCATATTTATCGCCAACCAGATCAAGAGCATTTTTTCGAAAATCAGCATCCCCCTGTACCATCGCAGCAGCATTTCGCCCCTGCTTAAAAAGATGACTCAAAGTGCTTGACTGACGACTACTCTTTTTAATGTGAATATACCTTCTTTTTTCGACATCCAATATATCACACAGCTCAATTCCACGCCCAGGTCGCGCGGGGACCTTGACTAACTCTTGATCTAAACAAATCAAATCCGCCTGAGCAGCGGTTCGACGATTATAGTCATACTCTGATTCCAGAGCCCTTTTCGCCGCTTTCCCTTCACCCGACACCTTCTCAACCAGCGGGCCGAAAATTGGATCAAGCGGGACACAACGATCTTCAAACGCCTTTTCGGCCGCGTCCTTTAGGCTACCGTCAACCTGATACCATCGCCCTTCGTGGATAGCGTAACGGCGACCAGCGATGCTCAAAGAGCCTATAAGCGCACGATAGATCGACCAGCCATCAATTTCTTGGTGCCCGTTGTGATCGTACACCTCGATACGGTGTCTCTTTAACTTATCGAGGTCTAGTCCACCCGCGCCTCCAGGCACGTTTTTTAGGTATAGGTCTAACGATACGTCGGTATGACCAAAAACGCGGGCACCCCGTATATTATAGTACGCGACAGTCGTCGCACGTATTTCAGGAGCGGAAATTTCAAAACTATTACTTTCATTGTGCAGAGATTTGAGCAACTCGCCGTCTAAATGGTCACAAATAGCCGGATCAGTGACCGGTGAAAGTTGGTCGATAACCGCAAACTGCGTGTCTTTATAAGCGTTAGATCGATATAGTTTTTCAGCTTGCTCGGCCGTTTCCGGTACGTCTTCAAGCGAAATTTTTTTGGATATTTTTAGCGCGCGGGCACCAGACGCCGAAGCAGCGAAAGAGCTTGATCGCGACGCACCACTAACCCTCTGAATCACTTCTAGAACGTCATCGATCCCGTATGAATCGAAACTTCTCCCGCTCGCAGCTTGGGATAGATCGCGAATGGCGGAGGCAAGGTTTGAGCGTTCGACGCTTTTAACGCCGGCGTCGTCCACGAAATTGATACATGTCCTTAGTCCAAAGTCGCTGACGAATTGGGCATCGTCCAACATGACGTGGCCATATCCGTAGGTAAGGGCAAAGCGATTGTTTCCTTGCTTGAAAATCACGACAGCGGAGTGGCTTTTACCCAAGAGCGTCGTTTTGATGTTAAAAACGCCCTTTACCTCAGACAGCCACTTTGGGGGATGATCCGCGCCGGGGAAAATAAATAACTCCCCGCCATCGCCAAAATTGGGCGCAGACGCCTTAATGGCGGTTACAAGACGTGCTCGAGCGTTCTCCGTGAGAAGGTCTTCGTCCGGTATGGTCGAAGGCTTCGCTAAGAAGAGAGAATACGTCTTTTGTTTCGCAACTGACCCCACGATTACCCTCCCCATCCCGGGTACAACGCTAGCGTGTATGTTCAGAACTGGGAAGTGAGTGGATTAGACCGATGCCTATTTATTGGCGCAGGCCGCATCGTCGTACCACCCCGAAAGGGCGCTCAGTCCGCGTTGCCGGTTGTTGGGTTTTCAAGGTCGAACGGGGTAAGCGCACCTACGAAACAAGATGCCCACGTTGCAACGATCCAGTCTATTACTTTGCAAATCCGAGAGGACGCGGGATTTTCCTAGATTCGTTGGGTGCCCCTTGGCCACTTCACCCATGCTTTGACCCTAAAAGAGGGGGTGAGGCACCGAAAGTCGGTGGCCTACGCGACCTATTTCGTGAATGGGAACAGTTACCAGACGCGACGCTCAGCCAGGGGGACTCTGGGCGCATATTGAGGGCTGAGGACTACCATCGTGATATTGAGTGTGCCCTGCCGCCGGGGGATTTGAAGGACGGAGCCCCAATCTTCATCAACCGTAAGCGATACCAACTTCGGGTCTGGCTTGGGGGCCGATATCGGCTCTTACCGTTTCGCATTGTGGAGCAATGATGCTCCCTCCTCGCTAACCACCCTCCCCCAAATCTCATCCACCCGCCGCACCACGTCCGCGTCCATCTTCAACTCCTGCCCCCATTCCCGGCTCGTTTCCGCGCCGATCTTGTTGGTGGCGTCGAGGCCGATCTTGCTGCCCAGGGCCGGCTGGGGGGAGGCGAAGTCGAGATAGTCGATGGGGGGGTTTTCGATGAGGGTGATGTCGCGGGCGGGGTCCATTCTTGTGGAGACGGCCCACATGACGTCGGCCCACGAGCGCGCGTCGATGTCGTCGTCCACGACGATGACCCATTTGGTGTACATGAACTGGCGCAGATAGGACCAGACGCCCGTCATCACGCGCTTGGCGTGGCCGGGATAGCGCTTCTTCATGCTGACCACGGCGATGCGGTAGGAACAGCCCTCGGGCGGCAGCCAGAAATCCGTGACCTCCGGAAATTGCTGGCGGAAGAGCGGGATGAAGACCTCGTTCAGGGCCTGGCCGAGGATGGCGGGCTCGTCCGGCGGGCGGCCCGTATAGGTGGTCATATAGAGCGGGTCGCGGCGCATGGTGATGGCGCTGACCTTGAAGACCGGGAACGGCTCCACCGAGTTGTAGTAGCCGGTGTGGTCGCCATAGGGCCCCTCGTCCCCGAATTCGTCGAGCATGACATGGCCCTCGATCACGATCTCCGCGCTGGCTGGGACCTTGAGCGGGATGGTCTTGCACTCCACCAGGTCGAGCTTCTTGCCGCGCAGGAGGCCGGCGAACTGATACTCGCTGAGCGTTTCGGGGACCGGGGTGACGGCGGCCAGGATCGTGCCCGGATCGGCGCCGATGACGGCGGCCACGGGCATGGGCTCCGGCCGTTCGCCCTTCCATGAGGCGTAATGCTGGGCGCCGCCTCTTGTGTGCAGCCAGCGCATCAGGGTTTCGCGGGGCCCGCGCTTCTGCATGCGGTAGATGCCGAGATTATACTTGTCCGTGGCCCCGCCGCCCGGCCCCTGGGTGACGACGAGCGGCCAGGTGATGAGCGGCGCGGGCTCCCCCGGCCAGCAGGTCTGGATCGGCAGGCGGTCGAGCGAGGCGTCCTCCCCCTCCCACACGATGTCCTGGCACGGGGCCTTGCTGACCGTGTTCGGCCGCATGGACATGACGGTTTTGGCGAGGGGGAGCATGTCCCACGCGCCCTTCAGGTTTTCGGGCGGTTCGGGCTGGCGCAGGAAGGCCAGGAGCTCCCCCACTTCCCGCAGATCCCGGGCGCTGGAGCGTTTCTTTTCGCCGAGGGTGACGGCGCGGGCGATCCGCTCCACCGTTCCGAAGACATTGATCAGGCACGGGATGTCGGACTTTGTCCCGTCCTCCTTGATCACGTTCTCGAAAATCATGGCCGGGCCGCCGGATTCGATCAGGCGGCGATGGATCTCCGTCATCTCCAGATTGGTGGAGACCGGCTCTGTCACGCGGACGAGCTGGCCGTCCGCTTCCAGCTCGGACAGGAATTCGCGCAGGGAGGAATAGGCCAAGATGTGTCCCTTCTTCGGGCCGTTTTAGCGGTGTTTCCGGCGTCTGGGCAAAATTCACAAGAGTTTGTTGCGGCGCCGCACATCGCCAAGCCATTCGCGCAACAGGCGAAATCGGCGCGGTTTACACGCGCGTAACGTATGTTGCGCGATTGCCGGTCGACTCCGCCCGGAAAGGGGCGCACCGTGAAAGGCGGGAGTGGGCGGAGGATAATGTTGGGGATTGCCGGTGAAGCCCGCGGCGGAGCGAATCCGCCGGGCGTAGCGCCGGACGGCCGCGAGGCCGCCCGGAGGGCCGCCCTTCGCCGCTACGCCATCATGGACACCCCGCCCGATCCCGCCTTCGACCGGATCACCACTATCGCGGCGCGCCTGTTCGACGCGCCGGTCTGCGTGCTGACCCTGATCGACGGGGACCGGGCCTGGTTCAAATCCCGCCACGGGGTGGACTGGTCCGAGATGCCGCGCGCCGGGTCGCTGTGCGGGGCGGCGATGGAGTCCGGCGAGACTTTTGTCATTTCCGACGCCTGCGCCGATCCGGAGGTGCGCGACCATCCGCTGGTGCGCGGGCCGTTCGGCCTGCGCTTTTACGCCGGGGCGCCGCTGCGCACGCGCGACGGGCACTTCCTGGGCGCGCTGGGCGTGGTGGACCGCCAGCCGCGCACCCCGACCGACGAGCAGATGGAGACTCTGGCCGACCTGGCCGCGGTGGTGATGGAGCAGATGGAGCTGCGCCTGACCGCGCGGCGGTCGGAGGACGCGATGGACGCGAAGCTGGCCGCCAAGGACAGCGCGCTGGGCCAGGCCGAAATCCTGGCCAAGGAAATCGACCACCGGGTGATGAACGGGCTGCAGTTCGTGTCCGCCATGCTGGGCATGCAGGCGCGCGAGGCGGGCGACAGCGGCGCGGCCGAGGCGCTGCGCGCCGCGGCCAGCCGGGTGTCCGCCGTGGCGCGGGTGCACCAGCATTTCTATATCGCCCAGAACCCGGCCCAGAGCGTGCCGTGCCTGGACTATCTGCGCCAGCTGTGCGGGGAGCTGGGCGGCGTGCTGGGCCGCCCGATCACCGTGGAGGGATCGGGATGCGACGTGCCGGCGCGCACGATCGGGCAGATCGGCATGGTGGTGAACGAGCTGGTCACCAACGCCGCCAAGCATGGCGACAGGGACTCCCCGATCACGGTGTGCTTCGGCCGCGACGACACCGGGGCCTGCGTGCTGTCCGTATCGGACGGCGGGCCGGGCCTGCCGCCCGGGTTCGACCCGGAGGCGAACAAGGGGCTGGGCATGCGCGTGGTGCGCTCCCTGACCCAGCAGCTGGGCGGGACGCTGTCGGTCGGGCCGGGGCCGGAGGGGCGCGGCGCGGCCTTCACCATCCGCTTTACGCCCTAGGGGCTTCGCCCCCGAATCCCGGCAGGGCGCTTTTTCCGACATCGCGCGCCGTTTGGGCGCTATCATCCGCCCCGAACGGAGACGGGAGGCTTCGATGCGCAGACATATTCTTTCCGCCGCGGCCGCGGCCGCGTTCCTGATGACCGGCGCCGCACTGGCGCAGGACGCGCCCACCGAGGCGCTGAACGAACTGAACGAGAGGACCGTGATGGAGCATCCGCCGGAGATCATTCGGAAGGCGCCGCAGGTGAAGCTGAACGGCGCGCGCGTGATGGCGGCGGACACCGAGGCCCTGGCCGAATTCTATTCCGACGCGTTCGGCATGATGGAGGTGCAGCGCATCCCCCTGCCCGGCCAGCCGGAAATCATGATGAATTTCGGTACGACGATGGACGAGGCGCTGGCCAATCCGAACGGCGACGTCGTGATCTATCCGACCGATATCGGCGCTCTGGAGTCCCCCGCGCCGCTGGTGATCTTCGACGTGTCGGACGCCGCCCAGGTGGCCGAGGACGTGGTGACGTTCGGCGGGACGGTGCTGAGCCCCGCGGCCGAATTCGGCGACACCGGCATCGTGATCGCCATGGTCGCGGACCCGGAGGGCAACCAGATCGAGCTGATCGAGCCGGGCGGGCGGATCCGCCCCGAGTCGGACTAGGGCGCGGCGGCGTGCTGGAGATCGCGGGCCAGCTGGCGGCGATCTTCACCGCCATCGTCGCGGCCTTCGGCTATGGCCTGTACCGCTGGGAACGCCGCGCGCGGCGCCGGCGGCTGGAGATGTATCTGAAGGAGGAGCGCCTCAGGGGCGTGGACAGGGGGCAGCGCACCCTTCTGCATCTGGTGGCGCGGGTGGGGCTGACCGAGGCGGAGCTGCTGCAGGCCGCGTTCGACAGCCGCGTCATCGAGCGGCGGGTCGGGACCGACCCCGAGACCAAGCGTGCAAACGCGCTGTTCCTGGAATATTCGGGGGCCGACGCAGAGACGCTGTAGAGGCCGCCATGGACACGATCGCCTTCGCCGACTTCGAGAAGGTCGACATCCGCACCGGGACGATCGTGGAGGCGCGCCCGTTTCCCGAGGCGAAGAAGCCCGCCATCATCATGATGATCGATTTCGGGCCGCAGATCGGCGTGAAGAAATCCAGCGCCCAGATCACCGTGCATTATTCGCCGGAGGAGCTGGTGGGACGGCAGGTGATGGCGGTGGTGAATTTCCCGCCGCGCCAGATCGGGCCGATCCAGTCCGAAGTGCTGACGCTGGGCTTTACCGACGCGGACGGGGCCATCGTGCTGGCGGCCGTCGACAAGCCCGTGCCGAACGGGCGCAAGCTGCTCTAGGCGCTAGTCCGCGAAGCGGCGGTCCAGGAAGTCCGCGACCAGGGCGATCATGTCGTCGGCCTCCGCCGAGGGGCGATGGCCGAAGGCGTGGGGCTGGCCCGGATAGAAGCCGTATTCCAAATGGCCCTCGCGCGACTGGTATGCGCGCAGCAGGTCGAAGGTCATGTCCTGGGGGATGTTGGAGTCCATGCCGGGCTGGATCACCAGAAGCGGCGGCAGGTCCGCGCCCGCGCCCGCCTCCCCGGAGGTGACGATGCGCGGGATGGAGGCGTCCAGCATCGCGGCCTCGTCGCCGCCGAAATAGGCTTGGTGGCCGCCCAGAAGGGGCTCGACGCCCGCGCGCTGGGCGTATTTGAAGCGCGCCAGCGGGTCGGAGACCGGCCACATCGCGACGACCGCCGCGACGGAGGCGTCGATGGAGTCCTGCGGGGCGAAGGCGTCCGCCGGGCCGTCCATGTCACGGATTGGCGTGCCCGCATGGGCCGGGGCGTCCGGCCGCAGGGCTGCGAGCATGGCGAGATGGCCGCCGGAGGAGCTGCCGATTAACGCGATACGCTGCGGGTCGGCCTCCAGCCGGGCGGCGTTCAGCCGGACCCAGCGGACGGCGGCCGCGACGTCGGCGCTGCCCGCGGGGTGCTGGAAGTCCGGCCCCTGGCGGAAATCGATGGAGACGACGATATAGCCGCGGCCGGCCAGGGCGGCGGCGTAATATTCGCCGCTGGTGCGGTCCAGGGCGGACCAGGCGCCGCCATGGACGTCGATCACCACCGGAAGCGGGCCGGAGCCCAGCGCCTCCGGCCAGTAGATGCGGGCGCCGAGTTCGAGGCCGTCCGGGCGGGCCCAGACCAGATCCTCCGCGTTCGCCGGCATGTCGTCCTGCGCCATGGCGTATCCTGTCCAGACCCCGGTCCAGATCATGGCCGCGAGCACGGCCCCCAGCACTGTCCTCATGGCGCCTCCCTCCCCGGGATTGGCCCGGGATTGGCCCGGTATTGGCGCGCGGTCCCCTAGCGCCCCTCGCCGGCGCCGGTGCCCGTGCGCACGTTCAGCATGGCCTGACGGCCCTCGGTGCGGATGACATTGATCGCCCGCTCCAGCGCGGCGGGAAGCTCGTTCGGGTCTTCCACGGATTCGGTCCAGGCGCGGCTGGCCCCGGCGATCATGCAATAGTCGGGCGCGGGCTCCAGCGTCGTCACCGGCATCAGATTGGCGCGCGCGGCGTATCCGTCCGGGAAGACCTCCAGCGTGGAGCGGCGCACCGCGTTCCAGACGCCGTTATTCATGACGATGGTCAGCAGCGGAAGCTGCAGCGCCTCCGCCGCCTGATGGCAGGCGACGGGGTTGGCGAACATATAGGAGCCGTCGCCGATACAGGCGGCCACGACCTTGCCGCTGTCGCGCGCGGCGAGCGCGCCGCCGAGCGCGGCCGTGAGGCCCCAGCCGAGACCGCCGGAGACCGCGTGCGCGAAATAGGAGCCCGGACGGGTGCGGCCCATCGAGCCCGGATCGACGCCGAGCTCGTTGAACACGATGCCGGTTTCGCCCAGCGCCTCGCCCACGCACTTGCTGACCCATTCCATGGACATGGGCGTGCCCGGATTGGCGGCGCGCTCGGCGCGCTGGGCCCGGCGCTCCCGGTTCTGGTCGGCCAGCGCGGTGTGGCGGGCGTCCAGATCCGCCGGGCGGGCGCCGTTCCAGCCCGCGCGCATCGCCGCGCCGAGGGCGGAGAGCACTTCGGGCGCGTCGCCGGCCAGCGAGACGTCGCTGCGGAAGCCGCGGATCGGGAAGCGCTGGTGCAACGGGTCCGGCCCGCTCTGGATCACCTTGCAGTCCGGCCCCGGCGCCTGGTGCATCGGGATCCAGGGCGTCAGCGCGTTCAGGACCAGAATGGCGTCGGCGTTTTTCAGATCCTCCGCCGGATTGAAGCCGGCGTGCATCGGATGGTCGGAGTCCAGCGAGATGCGGGACGGCCAGAACTCGATCACCGGGATCGCGAACTCGTCGGCGAAGGCGGCCAGCGGGCTTTCGTCCTGCCCCGGCTCGAAGCTGCGATGGGCGATGATCAGCGGGTTCTTCGCCGCGGACAGGATACGCGCGGCCTCCCGCACCGCGTCCGGGTGCGGGGCGACGTCGACGGCGGCCAGCGGCGGGACGGGCGGCGGGGCGTTTTCGTCCACCGTGGCGCAGAGTGGTTCGCGCGGCAGGCCCAGATAGACCGGGCCGGTGGGCGCGGAGCTGGCGATGGCGAGCCCCCGGTCGACCAGCGAGGCCATCTGTTCCGGGTAGGACAGCATGGCGCGCCATTTGGTGGCCTCGCGCACCAGCGCGGGCTGGTCCTCCATATCCTGGCCCCAGTTGATCGGGGTGGAGCGGCTGCCGAGATGGCCGCCCTCGGTCAGGGGCGTCGCGCCGGAGCAGATCAGGATCGGGGCGTGGTCCACCGCGGCGTTGATCGCGCTCATCACGACATTGGCGAGGCCGACATTGGTGTGGACCATCACCGCCTGGGGCCGGCCGGTGACCAGCGTGTAGCCGTGCGCCATGCCGGTCGCGACGGTCTCATGCGGGATCGGCAGGGCCTGCGGCGTGTTGTGGCCCTCGCTCTGGCGGCGGGCCAGCGCCTCGATCACCGGGCCGAAATCGGTGCCGCCGTTGGCGAACAGATAATCGACCCCGTTCGCGGCCAGCCGTTCG
>ENA-ORCV01000394-ORCV01000394.1-marine-metagenome-genome-assembly--contig:-NODE-394-length-33568-cov-4.552029_pt1 | contig 33568 bp, 26 predicted proteins | sample MGYA00237779_ERZ508509 | MGnify/ENA primary metagenome ERZ508509 (study PRJEB26180, sample SAMN06268772) | marine metagenome | isolation source: Bioluminescent Bay, La Paraguera, Puerto Rico | place... | reverse complement strand
CGCGCGCAGCTGTTCAAAATGCGCTTTGGACTCCTCATCCAGGAAGTCCAGTAGACACGGCGCATCGGTCAGCAGTTCCTGAGTCTGGGCATTTTTACTGTCGAGAATCCGCAGCGGGTTGCGCTCCAGGCGGCGCTGGCTGTCTTCGTCCAGCTGATCCTTGCGCGCGGAGAGGTACTCCACCAGTGCCTCACGGAAGGCGGCGCGGCTTTCGCTGTTGCCCAGGGAGTTGAGCTGCAGGGTAACGTGATTGGCAATACCCAGCTCCCTCCACAGGCGCGCAGTCATCATCAGGATCTCGGCGTCGATATCCGGGCCCTCGATGCCGAACACTTCCACCCCGAACTGGTGGAACTGGCGCAGGCGCCCTTTCTGCGGACGCTCGTAGCGGAACATGGGGCCGAAATACCACAGTCGCTGGGGCTGGATCAGCAGGTTGTTCTGGATCGCCGCGCGCACGGTACCGGCGGTGCCTTCCGGGCGCAGGGTGACGCTGTCTCCACTCTTGTCTTCGAAGGTGTACATTTCCTTCTCGACGATATCGGTGGCTTCACCCACGGCACGGGCAAACAGCTGAGTGGCCTCCAGCAGCGGCGTGCGGATTTCACTGTAGCCGTAACGGCCGAAAAGTTCGGAGAGCGTGCTTTCCACGTACTGCCACACCGGCGATTGGGTGGGCTGCAGGTCGTTCATGCCGCGGATGGCGCGAAGTTGTTTCAAGTTTAATCCTTACTGATAAATCCAGTTAGCGTCGGGAGCGCGGAGCTCCCCGAGTGGTGGATGCGCTGCGCTTATCCACCCTACAACTGACAATTTTTTGGAGCGCGGAGCTCCAGCTCCGCTTCGCGTGCGTTGCACGCGTCAAAATTCTGGGTGCGGACTGCGTCCGCAAAGCGGAGCTAGAACCTTCAGCTTCAATAAAAGCTCCGCGGTCCCGGCAACGCCCGGCTCAGTCGATGGTTTCTTTGGCAATGATGCTCGCTTCCTGCTCCGCCTTGGCTGCCGCCTTTTCGCGGATCAGTTGTTCCAGATCATCCACCAGATTGTCATTCTTGAATTTGCGGTCCGGCTGGCCGTCCACGTAGATCGCGTGGCTGGGGGTACCACCGGCGAGGCCGATATCCGCCTCTTTCGCTTCCCCGGGGCCGTTGACGATACAGCCGATCACCGCCACATCCAGCGGGGTGGTGATGTCCTCGAGGCGGGTCTCCAGCTCGTTCATGGTCTTCACCACGTCGAAGTTCTGGCGCGAGCAGCTGGGGCAGGCAATAAAGTTGATGCCCTTGGTGCGCAGGCGCAGGCTCTTGAGCAGGTCCCAGCCCACCTTCACCTCTTCCACCGGGTCCGCCGCCAGGGAAATCCGCAGGGTATCGCCGATGCCGTCCAGCAGCAGTGCACCCAGGCCGATGGCGGATTTCACGGTGCCGGCACGCAGGCCACCGGCTTCGGTGATGCCCAGGTGCAGGGGCTGCTCGATCTGGCTCGCCAGCTTGCGGTAGGCGGCGGTGGCCATAAAGATATCCGACGCCTTCACGCTCACCTTGAAGTCCTGGAAGTCCAGGCTGTCGAGGATGTCCACGTGGCGCAGGGCGGATTCCACCAGCGCGTCCGGGGTGGGCTCGCCGTATTTCTTCTGCAGGTCCTTTTCCAGGGAACCGGCGTTGACGCCGATGCGGATCGGGATATTCAGGTCGCGGGCCTTGTCGACTACCGCGCGGATGCGCTTCTCGCGGCCGATATTGCCCGGGTTGATGCGCAGGCAGTCCACCCCCAGGTCCGCCACCCGCAGGGCGATGCGGTAATCGAAGTGAATGTCCGCCACCAGCGGTACGCTCACCTGCTTCTTGATCTCGCCGAATGCCTCGGCGGCGTCCATGGACGGTACCGAAACCCGCACGATATCCGCGCCCGCCTGTTCCAGGCGCTGGATCTGCGCCACGGTGGCGGCCACATCGCAGGTCTCGGTATTGGTCATGCTCTGCACCGAAATCGGCGCACCGCCACCAACCGGCACATTGCCCACCATGATCTGGCGTGACACGCGGCGAACTATGGGTGACTCGAATTGCATAGCGTAAACCCTGCGACTGTTAGGTTGCCCGGGACCGTCGACCGACGGGTCCGGAACATAGATAAAAACCGGGGGAGGATTATAGAGAGATTGGGCGCAAACCTACAGAGGCTGCGCCCTCGGAGCCGGCCTGCTGGCCGGGAAATTGATCGGGAATCGGGAATACCGGGTCAGCCGCCGACGGTCAGCTTGCGGGTGCGGCGATTGCCCCGGGGCGCGGTATCGACCACTTCCCCGCGATAGCTCACCACGGCACCGGCAGCGTTACCCAGCATCAGGTTGAACGGCGCCTCGCCTTCCAGCTCCACACTGGAGCCCGCGGGCTGCAGCTTTGACAGCAGCTTGGCACCGCTGGCGTCGCTGACTTCCACCCAGGACTCCTCGGTGAAGGTCATCGCGAGGCTTTCGACCAGTTCGTCCTCGGCGGACAGCTGGCGGGGCGCGGCTGCGACAGGTTCGGCAACTTCTTGCTGCGCGACCTGTGCCACCTGCTCCGGGGCCTCGGGAGCCTGCTCCGCTGCGGCGACCTGCTGCGGTTCCGGTTCCAATTCCGGCTCTGATTCCGGGGCGCTTGCGGTTTCCAGCTGGGCGGAGGATTCCGGAAGCGCTTCTGTCACTTCCGCTGCGTCCACCACCGCTGCAGCGTACGGGTCTGCCGCCGGGGCTGCGGGTTCGCTCGCCTGTGGCTGCGCGACTTCCGCCTGAACTGTTTCCGCCTGAACTGAATCCGCCTGAATGGCGGCTACCGCGGCCCGCGGCAGTCTCAGGTCCGCAGCGCCCTGGTTGATCCACCAGTAGCCACCCGCCGCAGCGACCATGGCGACCAGCAACATCGGGCGAAACAGGCCACCACCGGACGATTGTTTGCCGTGACCGATCACCGGACCGCGGGGCGGCTGGGGGACCGTGTCGGTTTTCACCTGCGCTGGCAGCTGGCGCTCGAACGCCTCCAGCACCGGCGCGGCGTCAATGCCGAGCTCCTTGCAGGTATTGCGCAGGTAACCGCGCACATAAGTAGCGCCGGCGAGGCGTTCAAAGTCGTCCTGTTCCAGGTGGCGCAGCTTGCTCGGGGTCATGCACATGCGCCCGGCGAGCTCGTCCACGCTCAGCCCCGCGGACTCGCGGGCGCTGGCAATCAGGCTGCCGGCGGTCTGGCCGGTGGTTACTTCAGCCGCCTCTTCCATAACGCGGGCTGTGGATTCAGGGCTGCTCATTTTCGGCCACCATCTTCTTGTACTTCAGAGATTCCTCTGAATAGGGAAAGAGGTTTTTCAGCGCCAGGGCGTAGCTCCGCTCCTTGTCCCGATTGCCGAAGATTTTTTCGATCCGGATCCCCAGCCACAGGGACTGGGGCACCTGGCGGTTCCGCTCACTGAAACGGTCCAGGTAGTGTTTTGCCTGCTCGTAGTTCTTGTCGGCAAATTTGAGTTCCGCCAGCTCCAGCAGCGCCACCGGCAGGTTGGGGCTCAGGGCCAGCGACCGCTGGAACGCCTGTTCGGCAGCGTCCGCATCCCCCAGGCGCAGCTCCGCGCGGCCCAGGTTGGCCAGTGCGTAGGAACGACGGTTGTAGGTCAGGTCTTCCGATGCAACCTGGAACTGCTCCCGGGCATCGCGGTAGCGCTCCTGCTGATACAGGAAAACCCCGTAATTGACCCGCGCCATGGAAAACGCACTGTCGTAGCGCAGCGCCTTTTTGAAATGCTCCTCGGCCACATCCAGCTCGCCATCCACCTGGTACAGCAGGGCCAGGCCGTGGTGGGCCTCCGGGTCTCGCTTGCCCAGCTTCAGCGCCTCCTGGAAATGGTGGCGGGCGGCCTCGCGGTTGTCGCCGCTCTGGAGGTAGCGCAGCCCCAGCTGCACGTGGGTTTTACGGGCCTTGTCGAGATCGACCTCTTTGCCGCCGGGACCGGTGGTTACACAACCGCCCAGTACCAGGGTAAGCAGTAATCCGGCGAGAGCCGCCGGATTGGAAATTCTTGCTAACACGAGCCTCACCTTGTTGTTATCGGGTGCGTAGTTCACTGGCGCACGCCGTACAAAGTTCGGCGATGCAAGTATCAGACCTGGTTGACGATACGTACGGGACGCTCGGCGTTCGCATTGCGATAGCGCTCGGAGCGACGGGTGCGATCGTTTACCTGGCCCGCCAGCTGACCACAGGCCGCAGCGATATCATCGCCCCGGGTGGTACGCACGGTTACGGTATAGCCTTCGTCCAACAAAATCTGTTGAAAACGTCGCAAAGCGTTGTTGCTGACCCGCTGATAGTCGGACAGCTCAAACGGATTGAAGGGTATCAGATTTATCTTCACCGGCACATCACGCAGCAACTCCGCCAGCTGTTCGGCGTGTTCCGGGCGGTCGTTCACCTCCCGGATCATGGTGTACTCGATGGTCATCTTGCGATGATTGTCCGGCATATTCTCGATATAGCGCTTGGCGCTGTCGAGCAGCATGGCGATGGGATACTTCTTGTTGATCGGCACCAGCACATTGCGCAGCTCGTCATTGGGCGCGTGCAGGGAAATCGCCAGGCTCACATCGGTCACCTGTGCCAGGCGGTCCAGCGCCGGCACCACACCGGAAGTACTCAGGGTCACCCGACGCTTGGAAATGCCGTAGGCATTGTCTTCCATCATCAGGTTCATGGCATCGACCACATTGTCGAAATTGAGCAGGGGCTCGCCCATGCCCATCATCACCACATTGGTCACCTTGCGGGGACCATTCGGCTGCAACTGACCAAAAGACTTACACGCAATCCACACCTGGCCGATGATCTCGGCCGCAGTCAGGTCGCGGTTAAAGCCCTGCTTGCCAGTTGCACAGAAACTGCAGTCCAAAGAGCAGCCCACCTGGGAGGACACACACAGGGTGCCGCGATCGCCGTCCGGGATATACACCGTCTCGATCACATTGCCACCGGTCACCTCGATCAGCCACTTGCGGGTGCCATCGGAGGAATCCATCTGCTTCAGGACCTTCGGTGCACGGACCTCGGCAATCTCCGCCAGCCTGGCCCGCATCGCCTTGCTGACATTGGTCATCTGCTCGAAATCGTCCACACCGCTCTGGTGGATCCACTTCAGCACCTGTACCGCGCGGAAGCGCTTCTCGCCCAAACCGGCAAAAAAGTCCGCAAGCTTGTCCAGCGACAGGCCCAGCAGATTGACTCTTTCTACTTGTGCGGTTTCGGCTTGTACAGCCTGTACGTCAGTCATGGATTCACCTTGCATCGTTGTCGATGCGAAAAATCAACCGCGTCGCACCGGCGCAGGCCGGCGCCCAGAAAACTGGATCCCGGCGTGCGCCGGGATGACGACAACCAGATCAAAAGACCCGGAAATTAGCGTGCGCAGATTTCTTCAGCAGAGAAGAAGTAGCTCACCTCACGCTCGGCAGAAGCCGGGCTGTCGGAACCGTGTACCGCGTTCGCATCGATGCTGTCAGCGAAGTCTGCACGGATAGTGCCAGCTTCCGCTTCCTTCGGGTTGGTAGCGCCCATCAGATCGCGGTTAGCCAGAATCGCGTTCTCGCCTTCCAGAACCTGAACCACAACCGGACCGGAAGTCATGAACTCAACCAGATCCTTGAAGAAAGGACGCTCTTTGTGCTCGGCGTAGAAACCTTCAGCCTTCTCCTGAGACAGCTGAACCATCTTCATGGCAACAATGCGCAGACCGGCTTTCTCAAAACGGCTCTCGATCTCACCGATTACGTTCTTGGCTACTGCGTCCGGCTTGATGATGGACAGAGTGCGTTCCTGGGCCATGGTTTTCTCCAAATATGACGTTTAGTAAAAATTAACGTTTAAAAACAGATACTTAAGTATCAGATACGAAAAGAGCAACCACCGGAGTTGCTCTTCCCTGAATTCTCGATTTAGCGCGAACTGGCTATCTATTGATCAATAGCTGACTCGCGGAGCGCGGATTATACGCGGTGTTGTGTGAACTTTGTACTGTAGATGTGCCCGAATGGTCGAAGTCGGTCACAAAAAGCGACCAGAGGTTCATACGTGTGTCGAACTTGGATGCGAAGGCGCAGCTCCCGGGAATTCAGAGGTAAAAGCGAAGGTGGCGATACCGGGTGTAGCCTTGTGAGACCTTCACCGGCATGGATGCCGGTGCAGAGCCCCCATGGATGGGTTCACGGCGTGTCTCGCAAGGCTGCACCCGGTAGCGGCACCGCCACCCAACTATCTACAACCCCCGCTTTACTCGGCCTCTTCAATCCACGCAGCCTGAATGGCCTCCAGGATCTTCTCGCCGCAGCGGTCGGGATCATCGTCAAAATCCGGTAGATCCATCACCCACTTGCGCAGGTCGACAAAATTGACCCGCATCGGATCCACATCCGGATGGCCGTCCGCCAGCTCAATGGCAATATCGTGAATATCCGTCCACTTCATGAGCGCCTCCTCAGTGCTTCTCCGAAACCTGATTGATCGTGTACTTCGGAATCTCCACCACCAGATCCTCCTCATCCACAATCGCCTGACAGGAAAGACGGGACTCCGGCTCAAGACCCCAGGCCTTATCCAGCAGATCCTCCTCCAGCTCATCGGGCTCACCCAGAGAATCAAACCCCTCCCGCACAATCACATGGCAAGTCGTACACGCACAGGACTTCTCACACGCGTGCTCAATCTCCACCCCGTGCTGCAGCGCAGCGTCACACACACTGACACCCGGCTCCACCTCAATCACCTTCCCTTCCGGGCAGAGTTCCGCGTGGGGCAAAAAAACAATCTTAGGCATAGCTCAAAAACTCTTGTCCGAATCCTGCAGCCGCAAAACAGCTCAGGGTTTATCAAATTCGTCCAGGCTGTGGCCCTGCATCGCCCGCTTGATGGACTTGTCCATACGGCGCGCCGCATACGGCTCCGACAGCTCGTTCAGCGACTCGATACGCTTGTGGATCTCCTCCGCAGTACCGCCATTGTGCGCCAGTCGCAGCGCCTCCATCGCCCGCTCCAGAGCACCCAGTTCCTCCTCACTGAGCAGCTCCGCACCGTCCTCCGTCAGCGCCACCAGCATCGCCTCCAGAGTGCGCTCCGCCTCCACCTGGGCCTCGCGCAGCGCCCGCGCCGCAATATCTTCCTCGGCGTGGGTATAGGACTCCTGCAACATGCGGGTGATATCGGAATCCTCAAGGCCGTAGGACGGCTTCACCGTGATTTCCGCAGCCACCCCGCTGCTCTTCTCCATCGCCGTCACCGACAACAGGCCGTCCGCATCCACCTGGAAAGTCACCCGGATATGGGCCGCACCGGCCACCATTGGCGGAATGCCGCGCAGCTCGAAGCGCGCCAGGGAACGGCAGTCACTGACCAGCTCGCGCTCCCCCTGCACCACGTGAATCGCCATCGCGGTCTGGCCGTCCTTGAAGGTGGTGAACTCCTGGGCCTTGGCCACCGGAATCGTGGTATTGCGGTGAATCAGCTTCTCCGTCAAACCACCCATGGTCTCGATCCCCAGGGACAGCGGGATCACATCCAGCAACAGCAGGTCCTCGCGGGACTTGTTGCCCACCAGCACATCCGCCTGCAGCGCCGCGCCGATGGCCACCACCTGGTCCGGATCGATATCCGCGTGGGGCTCGCGCGCGAAAAACTCCTCTACCCGCTCGCGCACCCGCAGGGTTCTGGTAGACCCACCCACCAGCACCACCTCGGCAATATCCTCCGCAGACAGGTCCGCATCGCGCAGGGCGCGTTTGCACGCGCGCAGGGTCTTGCTGATCAGGGGGTCCAGCAGCTCCGCCAGCTTCTCCCGGCTCAACTCGCCGGCCCAATTGCCGTAGGCAACCGGTACCACGGTTTCCTGCGCCAGCGCCTCCTTGGCCGCACAGGCGGCGTTCAGCAGCTTGCGCTGGGTAGCCGCATCCAGATCGTTGCCGAGTCCCGCTTCCGCGGCCATCCACTCGCCGATCACCCGGTCGAAATCGTCCCCGCCCAGGGCGCTGTCGCCACCGGTGGAGAGCACTTCAAACACACCGCGGGAAAGGCTCAGGATGGAAATATCAAAGGTACCGCCGCCGAGGTCGTAGACCGCCACGGTCTTGTCCGCCACGTCGCCGCCACCTTCGGACTTGTCCAGGCCATAGGCCACCGCCGCTGCAGTGGGCTCATTCAGCAAGCGCAGCACCTTGAGCCCCGCCAGCTGTGCCGCGTCTTTGGTGGCCTGGCGCTGGGCCTCATCGAAATAGGCCGGCACCGTGATCACGGCCCCGTCCAGGGCGCCGCCGAGGGAATCCGCACCGCGCTTGGCCAGCACTCTGAGGATCTCCGCGGAAACCTGCACCGGGTTCACCGCGCCCGCCGCGGTCTCGATGGATGGCATACCACCCCGGTCTTCCGCAAACCTGTACGGCAGCTGTTCACCGAAACTCTTGATGTCCGCGAGGCCGCGGCCCATCAAACGCTTGATGGAAATCAGGGTGTTGTAGGGGTCGTCGCCCGCTGCTGCGCGCGCCGCCAGCCCCACCTCGACACCGGCGCCGCTGTAACGCACTGCGGAGGGCAGGATCACGCTGCCGTCTTCCGCCGCCAGCGCCTCTGCGGATCCGCTGCGCACGGTCGCCACCAGGGAATTGGTGGTGCCCAGGTCGATACCCACCGCGCGCTTGCGCTGGTGGGGTTCGGGGGTCTGGCCGGGTTCGGAAATCTGCAGTAATGCCATAAGTCTGTATCAGTCCAGTAAATCTTCTTCGAGCGTTTCGATCTGGCGCTGCAGCTTGCCGAGAAACTGCAGTTTGAGCAGCGCGCTTTTGGCCTCGTCCAGGGCGTTGGCGGTGAGCGCATCGGCGAACACCCGCTGCTGCTCCCGGAACAGGGCGCTGGTCTCGTCTCCCAGTTCGCCCAGCTCGGCTTCCGGATCCGCGGCATCGCGCACCTCTTCGAGGCGCTCGCGCAGGATCATCTGCTGCATCAGGAATTCGCCGTCGGCGGTGGTCTGTTCGGGGCTGATCTCGACGCCCGCGAGCTGCAACAGGTAGGCCGCACGGGCCACCGGGTCCTTGAGGGTGTTGTTGGCCTCATTGATCTGCGCCGCGTATTGCATGGAGAGGCGCTGTTCGCGATCCGATTTGGCCGCAAAGCGATCCGGGTGGAATTCCTGCTGCAACTCCCGGTAGCGGGCAGCCAGCGCCTGGCGGTCCACCTCGTAAGAGACCGGCAGGCCGAAAATCTCGAAATGGTTCTGTTGCAGTTCCATATTCTCTATTCCGACAGTACGCCCGGCGATGCCTGCCGTTTTCAGTTACTTTTCAGTTACATGGTAAATACTAAAAAGGCCGGCATGCGCTGCGCACCCGGCCTTTCACTGCCAGCAGGTTTCCCCGATCAAACGTGGAAGCTTTCGCCGCAGCCGCACTCGTTTTTCACATTGGGGTTATTGAAGGCAAACCCTTCGTTCAGCCCCTCTTTGACAAAGTCCAGCTCGGTGCCGTCCAGGTAGGCGAGGCTTTTCGGGTCCACTATCAGCTTTACGCCGCCGGCCTCGAACACCTCGTCTTCGGGGTTTGCCGTATCCACAAACTCCAGCACATACGCCATCCCGGAACAGCCGGCCGTCTTCACGCCGACGCGAATGCCGATACCTTTGCCGCGGCTGGCCAGCTGCTTGGCTACGTGGGCCTGGGCCGCTTCGGTCATGGTAATTGCCATGTCGGTTGCCTACTCCTTACCGCTTGGGTTCCCGCAAACGGAATCAACCCGCGGTTTCTTCAACCTTTTCACCGCGCTTTTCGCGGATATTGCGCACCGCCGCCTTGATGGCGTCTTCCGCCAGCACGGAGCAGTGAATTTTTACCGGCGGCAGCGCCAGTTCTTCGGCGATCTCGGTGTTCTTGATTTGCGCCGCCTCATCCAGGGACTTGCCCTTGACCCACTCGGTCAGCAGGGAGCTGGAGGCAATCGCGGAGCCGCAGCCGTAGGTCTTGAACTTGGCATCTTCGATGATGCCGCTGTCGTTCACCTGAATCTGCAGGCGCATCACGTCGCCACAGGCCGGTGCGCCGACCATGCCGGTACCCACGTTGTCCGCCTTGTCGTCGAGACGACCGACATTGCGGGGGTGTTCATAGTGATCAATTACTTTATCGCTATAGGCCATGACTAAACCCTCTCAATTCGTTTCCATTGCCGCCTTCAGGCAGCGATTAGTGCGCTGCCCATTCAATGGTATTCAGGTCGATACCATCCTTGTACATGTCCCACAGGGGAGACAGTTCGCGCAGCTTTTCCACCGCCTGCCTTACTTCTTTGGCCGCAGTATCCACGTCCTGTTCCGTGGTGAAACGGCCGAAGCTGAAGCGCAGGGAGCTGTGGGCCAGCTCGTCGTTCACGCCCAGGGCGCGCAGTACATAACTCGGTTCCAGGCTCGCGGAAGTACACGCGGAGCCGGAGGAAATCGCCAGATCCTTCAGGGACATGATCAGGCTCTCGCCTTCCACGAAAGCGAAGCTGACATTCAGGTTGCCGGGCACACGCTGCTCCATGGAGCCGTTGATGTGCACCTCTTCCATATCGCTGATCTGGCTCCAGAAACGGTCGCGCAGTGCAGTCATGCGCTTGCGCTCTTCCGCCATTTCTTCCCTGGCGATGCGGAAGGCTTCACCCATACCCACGATCTGGTGGGTAGGCAGGGTACCGGAGCGCATGCCGCGCTCGTGACCACCGCCGTGCATCTGGGCTTCGATACGCACCCGCGGCTTGCGACGCACGTACAGGGCACCGATACCTTTGGGGCCGTAGACCTTGTGGGCGGAGAAGGACATCAGGTCCACTTTCATTTCCGCCAGGTCGATATCGATCTTGCCGGCGCTCTGAGCCGCATCCACGTGGAAGATGATCTTGCGCTCGCGGCACAGCTCGCCGATCGCCGCAATATCGTTGATCACGCCGATCTCGTTGTTGACGTGCATCAGGCTTACCAGCATGGTGTCTTCGCGCAGGGCTTCCGCCACCTGCTCCGGGTAGACGATGCCGTCTTCCTTCGGGTTCAGGTAGGTGACCTCGAAGCCTTCGCGCTCCAGCTGGCGACAGGTGTCGAGCACCGCTTTGTGCTCGATCTTGGAGGTGATGATGTGCTTGCCCCTGCCCTGGTAAAAGTGCGCCGCACCCTTGATCGCCAGGTTGTCGGATTCGGTGGCGCCGCTGGTCCACACGATCTCGCGCGGGTCCGCATTCACCAGCTCGGCAACGTAACGACGGGCATCTTCCACCGCCTCTTCCGCCTTCCAGCCATAGAGGTGGGAGCGGGACGCCGGGTTGCCGAAGTTGCCGTCCATGGTCAGCTGCTCCGCCATCTTACTGGCGACGCGCGGGTCCACCGGGCAGGTTGCCGAATAATCCAGATAAATGGGAAGCTTCATAATCTCTAATCTCCACTCGCCGGCACCCTGCCAGCGCCTTACTGCATTGCTCTGTGTAACTGGCTACGGGCGAGCCAGTGACCGCGCGGCCGGCACCTTACTGCAAGCCGCCAATAATCGCCACTTTCTGTTCCACCGGATCTTCCGGCGTACCCCGCTGCTCCTGGCGGCGGGCCACTTCCTGAACCTCGGCGCGCCGCACCAGGTCAGCCAGGCTGATCCCGTTCAGGAATCCGTGAATCTGACGACTCAGATCCATCCACAGGTAGTGGGTCAGGCACTGTTCACCGCCGGAACAGTCGCTGTTGCCGCCACAGCTGGTGGCGTCAACGGATTCGTTTACTGCATCTATGATTTCCGCCACACAGATATCGGCGGCGGGACTCGCCAGGCGGTAACCACCGCCGGGACCGCGCACACTGGACACCAGGCCGGACTGGCGGAGACGGGAGAACAGCTGCTCCAGATAAGACAGGGAAATCTCCTGGCGCTTGGAAATGTCCGCCAGGCTGATGGGGCCGCGCTCGGCGTGCAACGCCAGGTCCAGCATAGCTGTGACCGCGTACCGCCCTTTGGTTGTCAAACGCATAATGCCCTCCTGCCGGGCCCCGGAATGTGGGCCGCGTGATACCGCCGGGTACCACTGAATCGGGGCGCGAGTATGGAATAACCCACCACTTCAGTCAAGTATATAGCCCAGTAAACCAGTAGGGTATTTGCCCGGGCTTATATCGATTGAGACTGCCCTGAGACCGGGCGGTTATGACCGGCAGTTCTGACCAGCAGGACTGGCGATTACTCGGGGCGCCCCTGGCCACCACTGCGGTGAATATGATTCTGGATCGCCGTCAGCATGCCCCGCAGGATACCCAGCTCCATATCATCCGGACGCACACGACTGAACAGTCGGCGCAACCGGGTCATGGTCTGGCGGGGGTTGTCCGGATCGATAAAGCCCAGCTCGCCGAGCGCCAGTTGCAGGTGCTCGAAATACAGCTCCATATCGCTGGCCTTGGCCGGCGGCCGGTCCCAGTCGGAATAGCTCAGCTCGCCGCCCTTCTCCGCTTCCAGCGCCGCCATGCGCGCCTCGTACGCCAGCACCTGTACCGCGGTGGCCAGGTTCAGGGAGCTGTACTCCGGGTTGGCGGGGATATGCACATGGAAATTACAGGCCTGCAGCTCTTCATTGGTCAGCCCGCGGTCCTCGCGGCCAAATACCAGCGCCACCGGGTGCTCGCGGGCCTCGGCCACCGCGCGTTGGCCGCACTCCCGCGGGGTCAGCAGCGGCCAGGGAATGCGCCGTTCGCGGGCACTGGTAGCGACCACCAGTCCACAATCCGCCACCGCTTCTTCCAGGGTGTCCACCACCACCGCGCTGTCCAGCAGCTCCGCGGCACCGGCGGCCCGCCACACGGCGTTGGCCGCGGGGAATTCCCGCGGTTGCACCAGGTACAGCTGGCTCAGCCCCATATTCTTGAGCGCGCGGGCGGCACCGCCGATATTGCCGGGGTGGGCACTGTTTACCAGCACCACGCGGATATTGGCCAGTGCGGCGAGTGCCGACTGGGAGGCCTGCTGGGCTGCGGTTTCGGAGGGAGAAGTCGCCATATGGGTTACCGGGCTATCGCGGCTACAATGCCTGTTACAAATCGGGCGCGGAGTGTAGCAAAATTGCACTGGAATCCCTACAATCGCGCCCGCCCGGCCAGCCCGGAGCTGCTATTTACCAATTTCAACTGACCCGCGGAATCGCTATGGAACCCATGCTGAATATTGCCCTGCGCGCAGCGCGCAAGGCCGGTGAACTGATCGAACGCGCCTGGGAGCGCGGCGACCTGATGAAGTTCGAAGAAAAAGGCCGTAACGATTACGTGACCGAAGTTGACCGGGCCAGCGAGCAGGAAATCATCTACCACCTGCGCAAGGCCTTCCCCAAGCACAGCATCCGCGCTGAAGAGAGTGGCCTGCAGGAAGGTGCCGAGCCTGAATACGAGTGGATCATCGATCCGCTGGACGGCACCACCAACTTTATCCACGGCATGCCGCACTTCGCCGTTTCCATCGCCTGCAAATACCGCGGCCAGATCGAGCACGCAGTGGTGCTGGACCCCATCAAGCGCGAAGAATTCACCGCCAGCCGCGGCCGCGGCGCCGCCCTCAATGGCCGCCGCATCCGCGTGTCCAACCGCCAGGGCCTGAAAGGCGCACTGATCGGCACCGGCATCCCGTTCAATGGCGAGTCCTACGAAAACATCGACGCCTACCTGGCGGTGATGAAAGAAGTGGCCGGCCAGACTGCGGGCATCCGCCGCCCGGGCGCCGCCGCCCTCGACCTGGCCTACGTTGCCGCGGGTCGCTTTGACGGTTTCTGGGAAATGTACCTGAACACCTGGGATATCGCAGCGGGCTCACTGCTGGTGAAAGAAGCCGGCGGCCTGATCAGCGACTTCCGCGGCGGCAACGACTACCTGGATTCCGGCAACCTGGTGTGCGCAACACCCAAGACCTTCAAGCCGCTGCTGCAGATTGTTGGCAAGCATCTGGGCAAGATTCGTCAGTAAATAAATCTCGCGAACTGACTGAGCTCGATGAGAAGGCGCTGATGCCGGGTACTCCCTTGCGAGACCTTCGAAAAAAGGGACTTTTTCGAAGAGCCCCCAGGGATGGGTTGAGGGGGGGGCGCCCAGCCCGTGTCTCGCAAGGGAGTACCCGGCAGCAGCGCCGCCACCGTAATACCTAATCACACTATTCGCAGTCTGGCACCAACGCCTCAACCGGCCTCTTTCTGGCCGCCTCGGCCAGCACCTGCTCCAGCGGCACCGGCCGGCCGATGTAATACCCCTGCACCAGATCCACACCAATCCGGTTCAAGCGCTCCGCGGTAGCCTCGTCCTCCACGAACTCCGCAATGGTGCGCGCCTTGAGGCGATGGGCCACCTGGTTGATCGACTCCACAATCATCAGGTCGACAAAGTTGGACTCCACTTCGCGCACGAAACTGCCATCGATCTTGATGTAATCGATGGCGAAGGCCTTCAGGTAGTTGAACGAACTGAGGCCATTGCCGAAATCGTCCAGCGCCACCGTGCACCCCAGCTCGCGCAAGCGCGCAACAAACTGGCTGGCGCTGTCCATCTGGTTGACCATCGCCGTCTCTGTGATTTCTATGCCGAGCTTTTCCGCCAACAGCGGTGACCTGGCCAGTGCACCCAGCAACTGCTGCTGGAACTCCCGGTCGCCGATCGCCTCCGCAGAAAGGTTCAACGCGAAATTCAGGCCGCTGGCCGCCACCTCTTGCGCCCTGTGCTGCAGAAATTCCTGCTGCACCCAACGGTCAACCTGCAGCATCAGGCCATAGCGCTCTGCCGCGGGGATAAAGGCACCGGGCAGGATCAGATTGCCCTCGTCATCCACCATCCGCACCAGCAATTCGTAGTGGCTGATCTGTGAATGGTTGCCCGCGCGCGCAATGGGCTGGGCATATAGTCGCAGGCGGTTTTCATCCAGCGCCTCGCGTATGGTGGACGCCATGTAAATCTGGCGGTGCTGGTCTGCGATGGCACTGCTGTCCATTTCATACACCACCACCGCGCCGCGACCAGCGTGCTTCGCGGAATAACAGGCCACATCCACCTGGCTCATCAGCTCCGCAACCCGGTTATTACTGCGATGAATTTCCGTGAGCCCGACACTGGCACCCACATCAAATACGCGCTTGTTCCAGGGGAAACGCAGCGCCCCGATCTTGCGCACCAGCTGCTCGCAGCGCAGGCGCGCCTGCTCCTTGTCGCAATTACGCAACAGCAAACCGAACTCGTCGCCCCCCAGCCGCGCGACACTGTCGGTCGCGCGCAGCTGGCCGCGCAGAAACTTGGCGACATTTTTCAACAGCGCATCACCGGCCTGGTGCCCGGCACTATCGTTGATCACCTTGAAGCGGTCGAGGTCAATGTACGCCAGCACATGTACTTCATCACCGCCCTTCACACTCTCCACCGCATCGTCCACTTCCCGGCGGAATGCCTGGCGGTTTGGCAAATGGGTGAGGTCGTCGTGGGAGGCCTGGTAGCTCAACTGCTGGATCAGCTGGCGGGTTTCGGTAACGTCCTGGAATACCAGCACCGCACCCAGCAGCTGTCCGCTGTCGGATTTCAGTGGCGAAGCCGAACATTTGACATCGTGCACCACTCCACCGCGGCTCAGCAGTACCGCGCCTTCCGCGGAAAACGCCGGTGCGTGTTGTTCCAGGCAGGCATCAATGGGGCTGACCACGGAGGCTCCCAGCCTGCCGCTGGAGATCTGAAATACCTGACTGACGGGCAGGCCGATTGCGGCCTCCGTGGCCCAGCCGGTGAGGGACTCCGCCACCGGATTCATAAAAGTGATCCGCTGCTGCAGGTCCGTGGCAATCACCGCGTCGGCAATTGCGGTCAGGGTCACCTGCAGATGCTCTTTCTCTTCCGCCAGCGACTGGGCCATATCCTTGTTTTCGGTGATATCCCGCAAAATACCGATGGACCGCAGCGGCTGTCCCCGCTCTCCCCACTCCAGGATCCGCGCGACTTCATGTATCCAGCGATAGCCGCCCGCATCGGTACGCAGCCGGTACTGGCAATCGATGTTCTTTTCCCGGCCCCCGAAGTGCGCCTGCTGTGCCTGCATCAGCCGCGCGCGATCCTCCGGCACGATACGCGCGAGCCAGTCTCCGCGGGTGGTCAACGCTTCGTGATCGATACCGATTTCGCTGATCAGCCAGTGGGAAAAAAAGGTTTTTCCGGTGACCAGATCCCAGTCATACACTCCCTGACCGGTCACCGTCAGCGAGAACTTCCAGCGCTCCTCCGCGCGTGTGAGCGCGACCTCACTGCGCTTGCGCCAGTCGATATCTTCAATCTGGACCACCGCATAGAGTGGCTCATTGGCCGCCCCCCGCGCCAGGCTACTGGACCAGTGCCCCCAGACCACTTCCCCGTTTTTGCGCACAAAGCGCCACTCGTGGTCCAGCGCCCCGCTCCCGGCAAAGGATTCCAGCGAGGAATTCCCGGCACTGCTTTGCAGCAGCGGCAGGTCGGCCGGAAAGATGACCTCGCGGATATTCAAACCCCGCAGTTCCACTTCGGTAAAGCCGATAAAGCGACGAAAGCTGACATTGGACTGAATGATGCGGTTATCCAGGGAAACCAGCAGCATGCCGATACGCGAGTTTTCCATCGCCGCGCGAAAGCTGCTTTCCACTTCGATAATCCGCTGGCTGCGCTGCCGCTCAATGGTGGAAGATATGGCCATCACATAGGCGGGGATAAACGCCGCAAATGCGGGCAACAGGTCAACCGGGGTAGCCAGCGGCTCTACCACGCCCGGGGGCAGCAGGGGGCTGCCGCCGGTCAGCAGGTAAAGCACCAGGAGGACGGCGAAAAAGATCACCAGCAGGGCCTGGGACAACTCCAGCCGGCCGGCCGCCCAGATCAGTGGCAGGGATATAAAAATATAGGGATAGGGCAATATAAAAAGAATCAGCCCGATACAGGCCAGTGTTGCCACACCAACGGACAGCACGCGCATGCGAACAGCCGGGGAAACCAGGCGCGCGATATTTTTCCGGTCCATCACCTGGATCAGCGGCAAAAACATGCAGATCCCCGCGACGTCCGACAGGTACCAGAACAGGAATACCGGCGCAAACGGCGCGCGCCCGAATAATTCGGCAGTAGACGCCCCGAGCCCGGCGCCGACAATGGTTGGCAACAGGGCGCCAAAAAACAGAAAACGCAGCCAGGCGGACATGCTGTTGAAAAACTGCCCTTCGGCACAGAATTTCCTCAGCAGCGCCGCGGCCACCAGCACTTCCAGTGAACCCGCCAGTGAGTAGAGCACACAAAACAGCAGCGGCGTGCCCCCGTTGAGGGCCGCGAGGGCCGTGCCGGCAAATGACGCGACCAGCAATACGGGCCAGTACCTCACCGGGTAGCGGAACAGCAGCGCGATTGCCAGTGCATCAGACAGCCAGATGGCGGCCACACCATCGCCAACCACGAGTATGCTTTTGCAGAAAAATGCCAGACAGAAACTGCCCGCCAGCAGTGCTACCGCAATAAGCAGCAGCCGCGCCGGCGCGAGCTGAACACTGTTGGAGACTGCAGGGGCGATCATCTCGTGGCACACACCCTTGTGTTGTTATTTGAATCCAGATTCAGACACCAGCGCTTCCCCCTGGCACCGTTATTTCCTAGCGCTGTATCTCCAGGCGCTATCGCTTTGTTAGCGGTCGTCCTGGCCGCTCCCGGCGCGGTGCAGGCAGTAGCGGAGCTTTTCCGCCACCAGGTTGAGATCAAAGCTTGTGGGCAGGCGAACATCGGCGCCGTGGCGGTGTTTGTCATCCACCGCAATCAGGGGCACCCTTTGCGCAGCATTATCACTGCGCAGGATCGCGACAAATTCCGCCGCTGCAATGCCCGGGATATCGCCATCGAACAGGATCACATCCGGGGACATGGTGCGCGCGGTGAAAATACCCTTCATCGCATCCTCGACAATATTCACTTCAACCTGGGTTACATCCGACAAAATGTTTTTCAGGTACGCGGCGGCGGATGAGCGGCCGGCAACATACAACACCTTGCACTGTGGCAACATGCGACTGTAGTCGGGCCTCGGTGCCATCTGCAGGACTTCTTCGGGGGCGTCGATCATCCGGAATTCGATCCAGAATACCGAGCCCTGTCCCTCCTCGCTGTCGAAGCCGATACGCCCGCCCATCGCCTCCGTCAGCTGGCGGGCGATTGCCAGGCCCACACCGGTACCTTCTATCTGGCTACTCTCTGCGCCCAGCCGATTAAACGGCTCAAACACTTCATTGAACCTTTCTTTCGCAATTCCCTGGCCGGTATCCAGTACCGAAAGTCGCAGCCACCCCTCTGCCTGGGGTGCAAAATTGATGACAACTCGGCCATTGTCGCGATTGTATTTGATTGCGTTGCCCACCAGGTTCAGAACCACCTGCTTGAAGCGCGTCGGATCCGCCAGGATGAAGGCGCCGTCCCAACCCAGCGCCTCGAAAATGAGACTGACCTTGCGGGTTTTTGCCAGCGGATCCAGCAACTGGCGGCAATCGCGCACCAGGGTCGCGGGCTGCACTGGCTCGATAGAGGGTGCCAGGCGATTGCTGTCGATCCTGGCGAGGTCGAGTACGTCGCCCACCAGATGCAGCAGGTGCTGTCCCGCCTTGCGGATTTCCAGCAGGCGCTGGCGCTGGTCCGGGTTCAGGCTGCGATCCATCTCCACCATCCGGCTGTAACCGAGAATCGCATTCAGCGGGGTGCGCAACTCATGGCTCAGGCTGGACAGCAACTCCGAGCGCTCGTGGCTCTCTGCCCGCAGGCGCTGCAGCTCCTCTTCCTGGCGTATCTGCTCTTTGCGCCTGGCAGTCACATCCTGCAGGGTGCCGACCACTCGCAGCGGCCGCCCGGCACTGTCCCGCTGCAGTTTGCCGCGGCAGCGCACCCAAATGACACTGCCATCCCGGTGTTTCAGGCGGAACTCGACATCCAGCGGCAACTCTTCGCGCACATGGTCATCCATGGCCTGCCTGACCGCCGGATAATCCTCCCGCAACATGTGGGATTTCCAGCGCGCGAGGCCCGCGCGCGCGTCGGTATCGTGCTTGCCCCGGGTATAGCCCAGCATGCGCCAGCAAATACTGTCGATCACTATTTCATCGACGCGCAGGTCCCACTCCCAGAGCCCGTCCCCCACCGCTTCGAGCGCGTAATGAAAGCGCTCTCCGGAGAAATAGGACAGGTAGCGCGCGGCGAGCGGTTCGCTGTAATCGGTACAGCCACCCAGGTAAAAGCGTTCACCGCGATCATCGGTATAGGTTCGCCCCCACAACCGCAGCCACATCGGCTGCCCGTTCACGGAGTAGGCGCGAATGGTGGTATCGACCTGCCCGCCCTGCTCACAGAGGCGATGGCGCACCGCCAGCAGCGCGTCCCGGTCCTCGGAGTGCACCTGGCTCAACTCACCGGTCCAGACATTGCTCAGTGCCAGCTCGGGATCCTTGTGGAATTGCAGCCAGAAATTACCGACCGCGTGTTGTGCTCCCGTTGCGGGATGCCACTCCCAGATTCCCCGCTCCGCACTCAATAACAGGCCCTGCAGGTACTCTGCCTGCACTATCGCCTGTTTGGGATCCAGGTTCTCCAGCTCACCGCTTGTAGCGAGACAGAGTCCTGTGGCAACCGATTTGGAAATAACTGGATTGGACACCGTATTGACGCCAGGGCCACAGCGTGGCGCAGTTTTGGAATGGTCAGCGGTTAGTGAATCACTAATTGGCGGATAAAAAAAGGCCCCGCAAAGCGGGGCCCAAAATAGCGATGATGAGAGAAAACGGGAAGTCACGCATTATCAACAGTTGCCATAACCCGTGATGGTTTCCCGGAGCGCGGGCCATTGGCCCACGCAATAGATAAAGCAACTGGCGTGCCAACTTTTTAAAAAGAGTAAAAAAGGCCATATCGAATAAAAAACAACCTAAACAGGCCCCGCCTTTCGCGACACGCCATACCAAGAACCCGGTTATGACCGCAATATGACAGCGCTTGACCCAACAGTGAACGCAAAATTCCCGCCACGCACCAAAACGGAGCGCCAACCTAACTTTACGAAAATAACTGACTATCTATTCTCACTTTTGCCGCCGCTGTCCTTTAGGGAAGATGCCAGACCGGTGCATCTGCGCTAGGATTCACGCTCTGCAAAAGGCCATATGGCTGGTGTGTGATGCACCAGGCCGCCGGGTTCAACTCGCGCCAGCTGGCCCAAGCAATGGATTTAGGCTCACGTAAGGTTGTAACTATGAACACTGCTCCCCAAGAAGCCCCCCGGATCTGGCTGACGACCATTCTGTTCGCCAGCACCGGCCTGGCTGCCCTGGTCCTGGTGCCCCTGTACGGCATCCTGGTCGGCTACCACTGGTACCAGTGGCTGGCATTCGCGGTACTGGGCGCTTTCTGTGGATTCTCGATTACTGCGGGTTACCACCGCCTCTGGTCTCACCGCACCTATGAAGCACACTGGTCCCTGCGCCTGTTTTTCGCCCTGTTCGGCGCCGCAGCACTGCAGAACAGTGCCCTGATCTGGTGTTCCGGTCACCGCCGCCATCACCGCCACTGCGACGACAACGACCAGGACCCCTACTCCGCCAACCGCGGCTTCTGGTTCTCCCATATCGGCTGGATGCTGCGTGAATACCCCAGCGGTGCGGTGGACTTTGACAACGCCAAGGACCTGCAGCGGGACAAGATCGTGATGTGGCAGCACAACCACTACATCCCCGTTACCCTGGCGATGAACATTGGTGTCCCCCTGGTACTGGGCCTGCTGACCGGCGACGTGATCGGCATGCTGCTGCTGGCGGGTGTACTGCGCATTGTGGTCAACCACCACACCACCTTCTTCATCAATTCCCTGGCCCACATCTGGGGCCGTCGCCCCTATACCGACGAAAACACTGCCCGCGACAATGACCTGCTGGCGTTTTTCACTTTTGGTGAGGGCTACCACAACTACCACCACATTTTTCAGACCGATTACCGCAACGGCATCCGCTGGTACCAGTGGGATCCCACCAAGTGGCTGATCAAGACCGCAAGCTGGCTGGGGCTGGCGCGCAACCTGAAGACAGTGCCGGCAATGCGCATTCAGCGCGCCATGCTGACCATGCAATTCAAGCGCGCGGAGCAGAAGCTGGAAAACTCCAAGCACAAGGAAAGCTGGAAACAGTTGCTGGAGCGGGAAGCCCAGGATTTCTCCGCTTCCCTTACCGAGTGGAAGGCACTGCAGCAGCAGCGCTATGAAAATGCCCGCGAACGCCTGGTAACCAAGTGGGAAAACGCCACCATTCGCACCCGGGTGAAAGAGCTGGAATACAGCCTGAAGATGCAGCGCAAGCGCCTGCAGATCATGATGGGCCAGTTCCACCTGGCTCCGGTTGCAGCGTAAAAACTGCGACGGAAACGAAAAAGCGGCCCAATTGGGCCGCTTTTTTTATGGGTAAGGATTTTTCTGTGAGTGGCCCGGGCCCCAGCTAGCGGCTGGCGAAATAGTCCATGGAGTATTCGACCCGCTCATCCACATTCTTTTCAAAGTGTTCGATATCCATGCGCTCGATATGTTCGAGCCGCGTGCGCAGGCCGATACCGTTGGCAATCTGGATCGCGAGACCGGGGCGGGCATTGGCCTCGAGCAGCAACGGGCCGCGCTTGCGGTCGAGCACGATATCGCAACCCAGGTAACCGAGGCCCGTCATCTCGTAACAACTGGCGGCGAGCTTGACCAGGTCCGTCCAGCCCGGCACCACAAGATCGGAAAACGGCATTTCCGTATCCGGGTGCTTGTGGATACGCACCCCCCGCTGTACCGCATGGCAGGACTTGCCGGTGGCCAGATCAATCCCGACCCCCACCGCACCCTGGTGCAGGTTGGCCTTGCCGTCGGAGGAGTGGGTGGAACAGCGCAGCATCGCCATTACCGGGAATCCGCGAAATACGATCACGCGAATATCCGGCACACCCTCGAACGAGTATTTGTCGAAAATCGGATCGAAATCCACCAGCGCCTCGATCATGACCCGGTCCGGCTTGCCGCCCAGGCTGTAAAGGCCGCTGTGGATATTGCTCACGTGCCGCTGGATATCCAGCGCGGTAACGTGGGCACCGGAGGGCTTGAGGTAATCCTCGCCATCGCGCCCGACGATCACCAGGATGCCCTTGCCCCCGGAGCCGCGCGCCGGCTTGATCACGAATTGCTGCAGCGGCCCGATCACTTCCATGACGCGGGCCCGGCTGGGCTGTGTCTCGAAGGCTGCAATCAGCTCCGGAACCGGAATGCGCGCGCGCTTGGCCGCGCGCTTGGTGTTCAGTTTGTCATCGACGATGGGGTATCTGTCGCGGTCGTTATAGCGGGCAATGTACCGCACATTGCGCGCATTCATCCCCAGCACCCCCATCTTGCGCAGGGTGAACGGGGAAACCAGCCCGCCGCGCAGGAAAGATGGCAGTTGCATCAGCGCACCAGCTGGCGGAAGCGCGCCAGTTCACCGAGCCGGAAGCCGGTGTAATTGCCAATGATCAGAATCACCCCCAGCAATACCAGCAGCAGTTCCGGGAAGTTGAAGGTCCAGTGCTCAATATAGCGGTTGGTCATTACCCACCAGGCGAGTACCGCCACCAGCAGGCTGCCGCCAGCCTGGATGACCACTTCGTAGGGACCGTCTTCCTCCCACACGATGGACATGCGCTCGATGGTCCAGGCGAGAATGATCATCGGGAAGAAGGTCACCGTCAGCGCCTGTTCGATACCCAGCTTGAAGCTCACCACGCTGATGGCGCCCATCAATATCACCACCGTCACCACGACCGCGGCAATCCTCGCCACCAGCAACAGGTTCAGGCGGCTGAGATAGAAGCGCACCCACAGGCCGAGGATCAGGATCAGGACGAAAATCGACAGGCCGGTAAGCAGCTGGGTCTCGATAAAGGCAATCGCCAGCAGCACCGGCATAAAGGTGCCGGAAGTGCGCAGGCCGATGAATACCCGCAACAGCACCACCACCAGTGCCCCCACAGGCACCAGCAGGATCAGTTTGAAGATGCTCTGCTGCTCGATCGGCAGGCTGTAGATGGAGAAATCCACCAGCGCTTCTTTCTCCTGGCTGGTACTCAGCATGGCCACATCGCGGGCCGGCACGTCATTGGAAATCACCGAGAAGGTGACGCCGGAATTGCGCCCGCCTTCCACGTCCAGCAGGCTCTTGCCACCGCGCTGCCAGATAAAAAAGTTCTTCGGCACACCGGGTGAACCACTCACCGGCTCGAACACGACCCAGCGTTTGCCATCGTAAATTTCCAGCAGGTCTTCCGGGTCCAGGCGGCGGCGGTCATCTTCCAGGTAGAGCCCGCGAATGCGGTGGGCGGGAATATCCGCCACTGCCAGCACCAGCAGCGCCACATCCACCAGCGAGCGATTCTTGTAATAGCCGAAGATCAGGTTGCGGTCCTGATTGCGGGTATCGCCAAGCGCGGTCAGCAGCTCGGAAGTGAAGGTCCGGGTGTCGGACGATCGCTCGCGGGCGGTATCCACCAGGGAAAAAATCGCCAGCCGTACCGCTTCCTGCTCGCGGGCGCCGAGGAATGGCTTGGTGACCTGTGTACTGAGGTCCAGCGGCTGTTCCAGTGCCGCGCCCGGGGTCTGGTGAACATCCAGCTGATAAAACAGTGATTGCGCCCCGGAAGCCGCACGGCGCGCCCACACGGCGCGGTACTCGTCGTCCTGATGGATGACATTGAAACCGTACCCGGAAGAGCTGAAGGTTTCCCCCAGCACTTCCATATTGCGCTGGGCCCGCGGCAGGGTCAGCGCGGCTTTCACCGGACCGCCCTCGGCATCGAAGCCGACCTTGGCTTCAATGGTCCAGACAGTACGGTACTCCCCGGGCAACAGCGGGAAGCCCAGTTGGAAATGTTTGTAAGCGGTGAGACCGGCGCCCATGAGTGCGAGCAGCGCAGCGAGGATATAGACCTGAGCCCGTGGCGACATTCGCCAACCCCCAATGGTTATGGTTTTGCAACTTTTGGCTGCTTATTCTTGCCTGTAATCATGCAGTTCGCCAGTGCACAGGCACGGTTTCGGGCAATCCGCACGGCGATTGGCCGCGCTATACATTGCCCGCAATGGAAAAGATTACTTGCTGAATGATGGCAGCTGCGGCTTGCCCTGCACCTGCTTGCGGCTGACATCCACCACCGCCGCATCCTTGAGGAAATTGCGCCCGACCAGCAGCGGGAAGTCAAAATCGCCGCGCTCGACCAGGTTTACCTCCACCATATGGGTGACTTCACCCACGGTAAGGCTCATGGCCACCACCGGGCGCCGCTGCCGCTCGAATCCGGGGCGGGCAACACGCACGTGGCGGGCAATGGGAAGTTCGATGGTTACCGGCTCGGCGTCATCACCGTTCGGGAGTCTGAAGCGCACCCAGTCGCTGCCATCGCGCTCGAAGGGTTTCATTTCTTCAACACTGAGGGAGCAGGTTGCGGCGCCGGTGTCGATCAGTGCGAGCAGGCGCACCCCGCCCGGTTCAACCGTGAACAGCTCTTCAGAGCCGAGCACCAGCTTGTCTTTGGCCACCGGCACTTCCACAACTTTTTCGAATTTGCGCTCGATCACCCGCTCCACCACCTTTACCTCGGGCTCGGCACACACCACCGTCTCTACCGGCGGGCATTGATCGGCACCCAGCGGGGTTTCAGACGGGGACTCAGCGGGCTCTTCCGCCGGCGAAGTGGATTTCATATGCGGCTGGAACTCACAGCCAGCCACAAGCTGCACTGCCAGCAAAATAGTGATTAAAGGCAAAAACCGCATTTGTTTATGACTACCTTAGGGCCGAAGATTCGGCTCTGCGCGATGTTTATAAGTGTGTTCCCTGCGGTGTACCGGAGCGGACCCATCCCTTGAGCCCGGTTTTTGCAAAGGCCGGATACTACCCCATCCACTGCACAACTGCACTGTGACCCAGGTATTAAAGAATCCGGCCGGAGTTCAAATCCGGACGAAATGGTACCAATTGGTCACAATCATTCAAGCGCCAAAAGACTCTGAGGAAGGGCCGGAGCGCCCCCACTCGGGCAACGATCACCCCTGCCCCAGGCGCGTATCGATTTCCTGCAGCTTGGCGATCAGGTCTGCCACGCCAATATCACTGCCGCGGAAGAACTCTTCCGCCATCGGCGCAATGCCACAGTTCTGGGGCAGTGGCAGCTCGGCTTCCAGCAGATAGCGCATACGCGGCAGAAACACGAACTGCAGCCACTGCGGTAGGGTCAGCGTATCGACACAGAATGGCTGGGTGCTGGCGAGGGCCTCTTCCGGGGGCAACTGGTCCTGCCACAGGTCCAGCCGGCGCAGTTCGGCTTCCAGCTCCAGCATCATGGTCGCTATTTCGGGATAAATCGACTTCATAAGGGAAAATTGGTTCCGTTCCATTCATTTCAGTGCAAAGTCGGCACTTACTCAATATTGCGACGAAAAGGTGGCAGGGAATCCAGCATGGCGCGGCCGTAGCGCTTGGTGACGATGCGCCGGTCCAGCAGTGTGATGGTGCCGCTATCGGACTCGGTGCGCAGCAACCGCCCGCAGGCCTGCACCAGTTTCAGCGCCGCATCGGGCACCGTCACCTGCATAAACGCGTTGCCGCCCTTGGCCTCGATCCACTCCGCCAGCGCCGCCTCGATGGGGTCGTCCGGCACCGCAAACGGCAATTTGGCAATCACCACATGGCGACAATAATCGCCGGGCAGGTCCAGCCCCTCGGCAAAGCTGGCGAGGCCGAACAGCACGCTGTGGCCGCCGCTATCGACACTGGTCTTGTGGCTCTCCAGCAGCTGCTGGCGGGACTGCTGCCCCTGCATCAGGATGCGATTGCGCCAGGTGCCGGGCAGCGACTCGTACACCGTTTCCATCTGCCGGCGGGAAGCGAACAGCACCAGCGACCCGCCGGGGCTGTCCAGCAGTGCCGGCAGCGCTTCGATCACCGCATCCGTGTGCAGGTCCGCGTTATTGGCTTCCACCGCATCCCGCGGCACCCGCAATTCCGCGCGGGAAAAATCGAACGGGCTCGGCACCACCTCGTAACTGGCGTTGTCCGGGGTGCCGGCGCGCATCTTCAGGCGGTCGAAGCGCCCCAGCGCGGTAAGCGTGGCGGAGGTCAGCACGGCACCGTAGCAGCGCCGCCACAGGCTGTACTCCAGGGTCTTGCCGGCGAGAATCGGCGAACTGCAGACCTCGAAATCGAACGAGCCGCCCCAGTCCACCAGGGTCACCCAGCGCGCCTGGGGGACCGATCCCTCATCGGCGCGGGAATAGTTTGCCCAGAGCTCCAGGTTGCCCTCGGCGCGGCCGTGCCAGCTGCCGAGGACCGGATACCAGCGTTCCAGGTCCACTACCGGCACCGGGCTGTGGGCGTCTTCCAGCATGCGCTGGGCACACTGCACCATCTTGCCGAGCAGCGCCTCCATCTCGTCGAAATCTTCCCGCAGCTGGTCCGCCAGCTGCATCAGCGACTCGGGCACTACCCCGCCTTCAAAGCGGTGACGCTGGCTTCTGCCGCGCTCGTCTTCAAACTCGCACAGGTCTTCCAGTAGCGGCCAGGCCATCTCCAGTTTCTGCTTGGCGGCGGTAAACAGCGCGGGCAGGTCTTCCCCGGCGCGCTCCAGCTCGCCACCGTCGCCAATCTCGCTCAGCAGCTGGCCCAGGTTCTTGTTGGCCTGGTCCAGCCAGCCGGTGGTGGCGCCGACGCGGCTGTGGTGGGCGAAGTGGTTCAGCGCCTTGTCCGGCAGGTGATGCGCTTCGTCCAGTACGTAAATGCTCTCTTCCGGCGGCGGCAGGATGGCGCCACCGCCGAGCGCCAGGTCCGCCAGCAACAGGTCGTGGTTGGCGACGATCACCCGGCTCTTGCCCAGGCTTTCACGGGCGCGGAAGAAGCTGCAACTGGAGACGTGGGGGCAGCGGCGGCCGCTGCACTGGCGGTGATCGGTGGTGATCAGGCTCCAGTCTTTGCCGTCGATGGTTTCCGGCCAGTTGTCGCGGTCGCCATCCCAGCTGCCGGTGGCGAGCTGGTCGGCCATTTCCCGGTACAGCTTGACCCCGGTCTCGTCGACCTGGGGCTTCTCGTCTTCATAGAGGGCCATGGAGGCACCCACGCCGCTGGAGGTGAGCTCGGTGAGCAGCTGGTCCAGCTTGGACAGGCACAGGTAGCGGCCCCGACCTTTGGCGAGGGACACTTCGAACTTGAGCCCGGAGTGGCGGATCAGCTCGGGCAGATCCTTGTAGATGATCTGTTCCTGCAGGGCGACGGTGGCGGTGGAGACCACGAGGGTTTTGTCGTGGGCGATGGCGAGGGGGATGGCCGCCAGCAGGTAGGAGACGGTCTTGCCGGTACCGGTGCCGGCCTCGACCACGCAGACATGCTCGCCGTCGGTTTTGCCGTGATCCCGCTCGCCGGCGCCGTTGCGCTGGATACCGCCGATGCTCCTGGCGATGGCCGCGATCATCAGTTTCTGGCCGTAACGGGCCTTGAGCTCGCGGCCGTTGAGAAACTGGCGATAGGCGGTCTGGATGGATTCTTTGTCTTTTTCGCTGAGCACTGGGAACCGGATCTGCAGAAGGGTTAAATCAGCGGGGCATTATCCACGCTCGATCAGGGTTTAGCCAATCCGATTCCCTCCCCTACTGCTCGAAAGCCAACCGCGAAACCACAGGGTTGGCGTAGCCCTGGATGGCCTTGTCCCGCCAGCGTTCATCCATGGCCGCCATGCGCTTTTCGAATTTCTCGCGGATTTCCTGGTGCTCGGCAGGGTTCCAGGGTTTGCCCGGGTAACCCACCGGCACTGCCGGGGCTTCACCGTAAATCATTTCGTAGGCGATCAGGTTGGTCGGGTGCAGTACGTAATTACTGATCACCTGGCGGTCGATCTCGTCCGCCAGCGCGCTCACATCGGCAAAATTTCCCTCGATCGGAGTGCCGAAAGCCGCGTGCACATGGCCCTTCTGGCCCACAACACCCTTGCCGATGCTGGCCAGGTCCTCGTGGGCCTCTTTCTCGTACTCGTCCCGGTGTTCGGTAATGTACAGCTCGCGGGCCTTGTTGCGGTCGCAGGGGTCCCACTCGTAGGAAATCGACAGCGGCACGATATGCAGCTCGCGCCAGAACTCCTCGAACGGCTGCTCCTTCGGCTTCGCCATCGCGAACATCGCCGCCAGCGCCGGATTGGTGCGGTCGCGGCCGTCTTTCGCGCGGCCCGCACGCTGGGCGATCCACACGTGTTCGTTGTCGTTGACGATGGAGTGGTGGATATAGCGGGACAGGGTCATCGCCGCCTGCAGTTTTTCGCGGCGGCTGCCGGAGCTGCGCTTCACCACGAAACACTTGTTCAGCTTCATGATGTCGCTGGCGAACTGCTTCGACAGCAGGTTGTCGCCGATGGCGATGCGGGAGGTTTCGTGCCCTTCCTTGTACATTGCCAGGATTGCCAGCGCCGGGTCCATGGCGATGTCCCGGTGATTGCTCACGAACAGGCAGGCGCGGTTTTTCGGCAGCGTATCCAGCCCGGAGATGGTCAGGCCGCAGCTGGTGCGGTTGACCGTTTTTTCCAGATAGCGGGCCACTACATCCTGTACGCCGCGGATATTGTGCGCCTTGCGGAATTCAAAACGCAGGAACTGACGCACCAGCCAGGCCAGCGGTCGCTCGAGCTTGCTTGCCGCCCCCGGCAACAGGAAGTGCGCCACCACCCGGGACATCTCCGGGTCGCTGATCAGGCGCCGCATCGCCTCGGGAGCTTCATCATCCCGATAGGGGCGGATTTCATCAAACTGACTGGGGTCCAAATTACTTGCACTCATTGGAATTCGCTTTTTGCCTACTGCGGCGCGCGGCCTCACCGGCCCGGCCGTGTTCGACCAGACCCTGAGCACCGCGCCCTGGCTCGTTCTTATTGTGGCCCCGCACGACGTCGCCGGGGCGAAACCGGCGCAGAACATACCGGAAGCAGGGGGGAACTGCCAGCGTTGCGGCGGACCGACCGGTTAGACACGACCAGCTAACTTGCGCCTTTACCCGGGGAATGGCCGGCAGCGGCCTGTGAGTCCACCACTATAGACATCTGCCATGGGTCCCCCGAGAATAGTGCGCTTTGCTGCCGGAACCCGCCGGCATCTGCGGCTGCGAATGCGCGAGTACCGCTGAAAACGATAACAATCCGACCCTGCCCCGGCCACAAGCCGGGCGCCAGACAATCAGGAGACCCTCTTGAGCCAGACCAGTTCCAGCGACGCTACCAGTAGTAGCAGTAGCCACCACCGCAGTCCCACCCTGCTGGACGCATTGATCCCCCTGCTGATCCTTATCGCACTGCTCTCCCTGTCGGTATTTTTCTACGGTGCCGATTCTTCCTACGGCCCCAATCAGATCGCCCTGCTGCTGTGCGCCGGCGTCGCCGCACTGATGGGGATGAAAAACGGGTTTACCTGGAAAGAAATGGAAGAAGGAATGCTGCACGGCATCGGCCTGGTGTTCGGCGCCATCCTGATTCTGCTGGCGGTGGGTGCCCTGATCGGCAGCTGGATTCTCGCCGGTACCGTGCCGTCGATGATCTACTACGGGGTACAGATCCTGTCGCCGCAGTGGTTCTACGCCGCCAGCTGCCTGATCTGTGCCATTGTCGGTCTCAGCATCGGCTCCAGCTGGACCACCGCCGGCACCCTGGGTGTGGCGCTGATGGGGATCGCCGGCGCCCTCGGCCTGGATCCGGCCATTACCGCCGGCGCGGTGATCTCCGGCGCCTACTTCGGCGACAAGATGTCTCCCCTGTCGGATACCACCAACGTGGCCGCAGCGGTCACCTCCAACGACCTGTTCCTGCATATCCGCCATATGCTGTGGACCACCATGCCCGCATTTGGCCTGGCGCTGATCATCTTTGCTGTGATCGGCCTCAGCAGCCAAACCGGCCAGGCTTCCGCGGCGGATATCCAGCAGTTGCTGGGCGCCCTGCAGGAAGAGTTCAGCATTTCCCTGATGAGCCTGCTGCCGCTGGCTCTGCTGCTGGCCATGGCGTGGAAGAAGGTCCCCGCCTACCCGACGCTGATTATCGGCGCACTGGTGGGCTGCCTGATCGCGGTCATTTTCGAGCCCAACGCCACCCGCCAGCTGGCCGGCGGTGAAGGCCCGCTGAGCCTGGTGAAAGGCGCCTGGCACAGCCTGTTCGACGGATACAAGTCCACTTCCAGCAACGAAGCGGTGGCCTCCCTGCTGTCCAAGGGCGGTATGAGCAGCATGCTCAACACCATTTGGCTGATTATTTCCGCCATGGCATTCGGCGGCGTGATGGAGCGCGCGGGCTTTCTCGAGCGGATCGTCAACTGGGCGCTGTCCGGCGTCAGAACCGTGGGCGGCCTGATCACCACCACCGTGCTGACCTGCTTCGGCATGAACGCCGCGGCCGGCGACCAGTACATGGCCATCATCATTCCGGGGCGCATGTTTCGCGAGGCCTTCGCCGACAAGGGGCTGCACGGCCTGAACCTGTCGCGCACCCTGGAAGATTCCGGCACCATCACTTCGGTGCTGATTCCCTGGAACACCTGTGGCGCCTACATGAGCGCGACCCTGGGCATCGCCACGTTCACCTATGCGCCCTATGCCCTGTTCAACATCCTCTGCCCGCTGCTGGCCATCGCCTATGGCTGGCTGCATTTCAAGCAGATGCCCCTGGGCAAACAGGAGCAACTGCCGGTAGCCGAGGAAGTTCGCGCCCAATAATCCCCGGAGCCCGGAAATTTCCGGCTACAGCATCAATGCTATGGCGGCGGCCGCGCTTTTTGATTCCATCGAAAGTGCAGCCGCCGTTTCTCTTCCGGCCTTCCCATACAATGCATTCAACAACTATGCATTCAACAACAACGCATTCAACAACAACGCCAAAACGACACCGTGAACACTTCTGACAACGGCTCCCAATCCACTGCCGCCACCGGTACCCCGACCACTATTTCCCAGCTGATCGCCAGCGCGGATTTCCACCAGCGCTGGTTCGACCTGGGGCGCCGGGTGCGGCCGCTGCCTGCCAGCGCCATCGACAAGTTCGAGGCCGGCACCGCTCCCTGGCCCTACCCCTATCTGCGCCAGGCCTGGTGTGGCCTGTTGATGTGGCCGAGCGACAAGAGCCAGGGCGAGCCGGCAGTGTGGTTCCTGCGCCTGCCGCTGGATGAACAGGGCAAACTGCTGCTCCCCATCCGCGATCGCTTCCTGCACCAGGTGACCGCCGCCCTGACCCCACAGCAGGCCGGTACCACCAATGGCCATGATCCGGCAAAACAGTTGCAACAGGCCCTGGAGGGCAGCGAACTCACCTATACCCCGCCGCCGGAGCGACGCGCCGTGTTTCACGCCAAAGCGGCGAAAATACTGCAGCGGCCGGCGTCAGAACACCTTGCGGCGGCACGGGCTTACGCAGCAGACCCGGCCTCCCGGCCCTGGGAGCAACTGGCGATGCAGGGGATTGCGGATCTGTGCGTGCGCTGGCAGGAGGTGCAGCCGGCACTGGAGCGACATATGCCGGTGTATGCGGCTCCGGTGTTCAACACCCTGTGCCAGTGCCTGGAAAGCGAAACCATCGACCACCGACTCACCCAGGCCATCTGTGCCCGGGCCCAGCAACAGTTGCACGGGCAAGAACCGGATCTGGCGCAGCTCACCGCCGCGGTGCGCGGTATCTCCTACAGTCAGGCGACCGGTATGCGCCGGGATTTTCTACTGCAGTTGCTGGAGTCGGACACCGGCAGCAGCGGCGAAATCCTCGCGGCCATTGCCAGTCGCTGCTGCGATGATCTGCAGGATGTGGAGCTGGCGGACCTGTGGCTGAAAAACCTCGCCGGCAGCCAGCCCCAGGAAACCTTTAACCTGCTGCTCACCGACCTGCTGTTCCTGCCAGAGATCCGCAGCATCCTGCTGGACCTGTTGCGCAACCCGGAGCGCCCCGATAGCGTTGCGCGCGCCTTTGGCAGCTTCCTCAACCCCGGGGAACAGTGACAATTCGGGCGGCAATCACCGCCGCCCGCTTCCGAGCTTTCCACACGAAAGTCCGGCGCAGCCCGCCTCGCACACACCTGCCGACAACCTATTCTGAGTCATCGCAATCACAACTGCACACCGGTTTTGGCGCCAGAATTTTCAGAAATATTTTTCCCCACGCGAAAAAAATATTTTCTTCTTATTTCATAAAAAAATAGTTGTCCGCCGCGCAATAGCGAAAATGAAAATTTGGCGTAAAACCCTCTAAAACAAGGTATTTTGCCATGACAAACTGGCGGACGTTTTATCCTGAATTGACCCTTGGCAGCTATTTTAACCGTGTGCCTATTACACTCCATTGGGCGGTATGTTTGTAGAAAATATTTTTACAAAGCACACCAAACAGGTGACGTTTTATTGTCTATGCTATTGACTGACATCAACGGAAAGGAGTTAGGGGATGAATTTCACTCCAGCAAAGTACTTAACCGGAATTATTTGTGCACTGGTCCTCGCAGGTTGCTGTGCACCGGCTCCGATGCCGGCCGCCTGCCCTCCGGGCTCTGAACAGATTCCGACTTCAATGGCCTGTCCTGCGGACGCGGATTGCTGGATGGCATCCGACAGCGTTCGCTGCATGAAGGTGGTCAAATAACCACATTCTTACAGGACATGCAAAATGCCGTTCTTCAGTGGGACGGCATTTTGTTTTTCCGGCTACTGGCCAGGCGTTTCAGGCTGATTACCTGAACCACGGCATCTCCCGCCGCTGCCCCTCATCAGCAACGTCTCCCTCGCTCGCCTCCACATACCAAACATTGCACCCTGCAACCCCATGTGCACCCATGAATGACCGCTGTCGCTGGCCGCCGACACGGATTGTCGCTAATATTTACGTCTTTCGAAGTTTCCAGATTTATAACAAACTCACACGGCTGCAAATTTCATGGACGTACTCCCCCTCTCAGCGGCAATCGCCCGGCTGCAACAGCATCAGCAAAAACACCATTGGTCCCTGCGCGAACTGTTCACAGAATCACCGGATCGCGCACAGCAGTTCAGCGCTTCGGCCGCGGGTATCTACCTGGACTACAGCAAAAACCTGTTGCGGGAAGACACCCTCTCCCAATTGCTGGAATATGCCGAAACCGCCCAACTGAAGCAGGCGATCAACGATCTGGTTTCCGGTGTCAGTGTCAACAATACCGAGCACCGCCCCGCCCTCCACACCGCACTGCGCTTCCAGGGGGAACCCCAAACAGAGCACGAACGGGCCGTGGCGGAATGCCGTGCGCAGATGGAAAAATTTGTCGGGGAAGTCCACAGCGGACGCTGGACCGGATATACCGGCAAACCCATCCGCCATGTGGTGAATATCGGCATCGGCGGTTCCGACCTTGGCCCGCGCATGGTGAGTGAAGCTCTGCGTCCGTGGCACAAGGCGGACTTGAGCGTACACTTTGTCGCCAATATCGATGGCGCAGACT